>Ga0315288_10006575_pt1 | contig 14746 bp, 20 predicted proteins | sample YL17G11_20_MG_FD_203454 | JGI IMG/M metagenome (GOLD analysis project Ga0315288, IMG submission 203454) | Sediment microbial communities from Yellowstone Lake, YNP, Wyoming, USA - YL17G11_20 | ecosystem: Environmental > Aquatic > Freshwater > Lake > Sediment | place: USA: Wyoming | collected... | reverse complement strand
ACGGTAATGAGCCGCGATTGCAACGTTCTGTTTATCGTTAATGGCCTGACCCATTACCGCCTTCAAACGGGTCAAATACCGACCCAAAAACTCATTAAAAGATTCTCCTTTTGGAGCCTCTTTATCAGGATTACGAATTAAATCATGAATCTTGTCTAAAATTTTAGACGTAATTTGCCCTTGAAGATCTCCTAGATTCCAAGGACGAAATGCTTGTTCACGAGACACTATGGGAGCGCCAATCTTATCGGCTACAATTTGTGAGGTATCAACAGCGCGATCTAAATTTGATGTGTGTATAATTTTAATGCCTCGATTTAAAAGCATCTCACCCGTTTTAGCCGCTTCTTGTTGTCCTTCTTCGGTTAAAGAAATATTCAACCAACCCCGAATACGATCTTCCACTTCACCGCCCGCATTATATTTAGTACGACCGTGACGGATAATATAAACCGATACTAGTGTATCAGCAGTTTTCTTTATTTCTGCGGTCGTTTGGGGCTGTAGATGAGTCGTTTTAGCTCGAGCTGTATCAGCAACAATGCCGTGGTAATTTTCTAAATGTTTTGGTGTAACCTGTTTAGAAACTTGCTGGAAATGACGCATCCAACGTTTAATGTTTTTATCTATTGTTCTAAAGCCCTTTTCATCCACTCCTTTTTCAGCAAAATATTTCTTTCCCGCTTCACGATCTCTCGGTGAGTTTAAATAAGTATGTAAACCCGTAATTCTTTCTTCTGCTTGTAGCCATGGATCGGCATTGTTAACACCCGCTCTATGACTGGTGTATTCTAAAAAAGCCTTTTTATCTCGATCAGGTAAACTATCAATCAAGTAATTCGCTAAGAGACTACGATGTTTATACCCATATTGCTCGCCTATATTATGGAAGACTGAATGTTGATTTTCATGTACTTTTGTGCCTAAATCCCCCACCCCAATTTTAACACCTCCATGTATTGTTCTTTCCCCATAGGGCTCTTTCCCCGGATTTCTTAAACCTACAACAGCGCCCCGAGTCGCTTGGGACCAATTTACCAGATCTTCTCTTATCTTCTGTTTTTTCTCTTGAGGTAAACCACGAGAACCTTTATCTCCCAGCAACTTCATGGAAGTAGTTATTTGTTCTCCAGTTCTATAAGGCACTTCTTGAGGCAATCGTGGAACGCCAAGTTTAGGGAATAAAACAAGACCTTTCGTTTTAGCTAACAAATCGGCCAGTTTCAGCTTCTGAAGCTTAATTTTGGTCTTAAGGAAAGCCTTAAGCATAATTACCTTTTCTTCTGATCGATTACAAAACGCATAGCTCGGAGCCAATTCATCTTATCAAGATTAGAAAACTCCGATTTAAAAAATATACTTACTTTTCCACTTGGTTCTACTTCGATAGTTGGTCTTGGCAAATGAATAAAACATTTACAAGGACAACAACCACAATCATCACAATGAACCGGCTCACCAATCTGCTTAACAGGAATTTTATCTTCCATTTGAGGCTCGTCCGCAGCAGATTGCGGTGGAGTGGGAAGTTTGGCCTTTAGCTCTTCTAGTTTTTGATGAATACCACTAAACTCTTGTTGATGAGAATCATGTTTCTCATCCGCTTCTTTTTTATGAGAATCAATCATATTGGAAAGATTTGACAAACTTTCAATAAGACCTTTTAAACGAGTTGCAACAAGATCTTTATCTTTTTTATTTTTAAGTCCTTTTAATTCTGAGTTAATCTCCGCAATTTCTTCTCTTAAACTCCGCAAAGTCTGCGGAGATTCGAACTTTTCATCTTTCTCTGGTGTATATATTTCGTAAACAGCCATGATCTGACTAGCTAAAGCCGGAAGTGTAAGCCTATCATACAAATGTTCTATGTCACCCTTTTTATCAATAATCCAACCGCTGTAAAGATCACCAGCTAATTTACGAATTTTTACTTTTGCACCTTTTACAGGCATATTTATAGTTTTAGAACCATTGATTTCCATATCTTTTACATTCCAACTAAGCCACTCTAAGATGCCCTTAGAAACAGTCTGAAGCGCTCCATAATATTCACGAGGGTCTACAAGAGTCATCCCGTCTGTTAGGCGTTCAAATGCCTTTAATAAAGAATCAACTTCATTATCATCCTTTTTAAAGGTTTTATCCCTTTTAGGTGTTTTTAGTTTTGTCTTATTTATACCTAAAGAATCAACTTTAAAGAACGCTTTAAGGAAAATAGTCTTTTTGTCGTAAGTAGCCATGTTATCTATATTTTACCACCAAGACTTACGATAACTTCGTTAATTTTGTAATAGAGTTTTTTATAGTGTAGATAGCTCGATCAATTCCATTTAAGGGTTCTCGCACCTTAACACTTATCACTTCACGAGGTAAACACGGATAATTAAAGGTTATTATTGTGGTCGGTATAGGATCTTTTGTATGCACCACTGTATATGGAGATTGAATTTGTCTAACAATTTCAATAACTTGATATTCACCTGGCAATTTAAGTTGCGTTTCACCACCAATACAAGTCCAAAACTTATTCTGACAACTTTCAATCATAAACCAAACTTTAATCGAAAAACTTTTTGTTCCTTAACTGTTAACTTTTCTAATATTAACAATATGGCTTGTTTATAATTCTTATCAATTAATGTTGTTTCATTCGATTCTTTAGGATCTTTAAGAAAAGATTCATATGTCTCATTCTCTTTATTATTAATTTTAGAATGAATACTCACAACCCCTTGCATTACTTGCATAATTTCTTTAATTTGATTTATATTGGGATGATTCAATTCAATAGCCATTTCTTCTGGTGTGGGACCGCGATTAAATTTCAATTTAAGTTTCTTATAAGTGCGGTTCATGGTATCTATCATATGAACAGGCACACGAATAATTCGTGAAGAGTTATCAAGAGCCCGAATCACTGCCTGTTTTATCCACCAAAAACCGTGTGTAGAAAACTTTAAACCTCTATCGATTTCATATTTATCAATTGCACGAAGAAGTCCAATATTGCCTTCTTGTATTAAATCAAGAAATGGCAAACCAGCATTGGTATATGATTTGGCTACCGAAATCACTAATCTTAGATTACCATTAGCCATCTTATTTCTCGCTGTTTGAATTCTAGATAGGATAGGGGCTAATTTAAGATCATCTTTGCAAAATTGCTCTAATATATTAAAATCAGTAGAAATCAACCATTTTTTTAATAATTTAACATTATCTGCTGTTGGATTTTGAATCAATGCCATTACTGTATCGCGCTCATCATCATCTAAATCGGGCATGAGATTTAAAAGCCGTGATAGATTTTTCTTTATTTTAAGCGAATTAACTATTTTTTTTCGATCCGCTATCATTTCAGTACTAATCTGTATCTCTTCGGCACGAGTTAATTGCTTAAATTTAGCAATTGATTTTAAATATGTTGTAACAGTCTCATTTTCGCTCATATTCTATTATACTCTAAATTACTGAAAAAGAGATTATTTCCCGCTATTTAGGTGTATAATATTGGTCTTCAAACTATTTATAACAATAGACATTTTTTATTAAATGAAGTATAATATAAATATGACTATATCGAAAAAGATTCCCGAATCGATTCCTAAACACCATAAGGTGGCGGAAGACAACAAAAGTAAGAAATTAAATAGCTATCGCCCAAGTCCAACTTGCGCCACTTTGGAAGAAGCAAAAATAATCTTACGCAATCGATACGAAAAGCGAGGATTCGATATTTCCACGATTCGTAAGTTTGATAAATACTGGTTCACTGTCAGTTTCAAAGGGAAAGGACCACATGGGGTCGAACAGGTCTTATGCAATTGGCCCTATATCAACGGAGTTTCCACAGAAGCGGAAGCACAAAAAAAGATCAGAAAAGATGTAGATAGAATTCTAAAAGAAAATAGGAGAAAATAGTGAAGAAAAAAGCTATTATCGTTGATATCGATGGAACTTTAGCCAACAGCTCCCATCGTAAAGATCTTGCTATTCAAAAACGTTGGGACGAATTCACTCAACAATCTGTTACCGATGAGCCCTATCAATGGGCGTTAGATATCGTTAATATGGCTTTTTCTAAAGGATGGACTGTATTAATAGTAACAGGTCGCACTATCAGTTATTATTCATTAACCATTACATGGCTAATGAATAAATGCGGGTTTACTCCTGATATGGATTTTATTCTCTTTATGCGTAAAAATGACGACTCCAGAGAAGATACGATTGTTAAAAAAGAGATTTATAACCACAACATTAAAGATGATTTTGATGTCCAATTTGTCCTTGAAGATAGAACTCGCGTTGTAAAGATGTGGCGTAAACAAGGACTTATTTGCTTACAATGTGACGACGGTAATTTCTAATTATGTCACCAAAGTCCAAAAGCCAATATAAACGTTTGAAAATACAAAAAGATGATGATATAGGCCCACTTTGTTGTTGGTGTTTTATCAAACCCGTTAAAAAAGAAGGACTATTTTGTTCTACCAAATGTTTTAATTTATATACGAAACGTATGGCTAGCAATAAGGATCAATAATGGGATGCGATATTTATGTTGTGATAGAGTCTTCCGCCAATGGCGAGGAATGGGAGCTAGATAAAAAACCACCATTTTCGCCGTTTGAATATTCAGATGAAAGTCCATTAAATGGGGCTATTTTTCTTGGAAGAGACAGAAACCTTTTTTGGATACTAAGTGGTTGTTTTGGTGTTCCATTTTACCCCATACGCCAAAATGGTTTGGAACGAGCTATAAACAAAATACGAGGTATTAACACAGAAATACCTCATCAATCACGGGGATTGCCTGCTAATGCATCAAAAGAAGTTGCAGAACATTGGAAACAGATTATAGAAGAAATTAAGGCAATTTTAGAATTACAAGACTATAATAATGTAGAACATATTTCATGGCTTAATTTTAAAGAAATACATTGGATTCTCAAAAAACATAGAGAGAATAAGGGATGGTGGTATGGATGGTCAAAAGTACTTAAAAGAATGGAGCGAATAGAAAAAGAAGGACGAAAAAGTCGGATAGTCTTTTGGTTCAGCTATTGATTTTTTTAGTATAATACAATATGGCAGAAAAGTTTATATACCGCCACTTACAGGATAAAGGACATTATTTTCTCCCTCCTGACAAAGAAAATGGAGATTATCTATGTATAGCCTTTAGACATTCACTTGCATTACCACAACCCATTTGTCTTGAAACATCTTTATATATTAACGGAATAAACATCTCAAGATCCGATATGATTGTATCTTATCAACATTATCCTGATTCTTGTACTAGGTTTTTCCATATTACTGAAGTCAAAATATCACTACGAACAGCCTTTAGGCGAGAAGACAATATTGAAGTGGAAGTATGGAGTTATGCGTCAAATGGAATTCAAAGAGCTAAACACATTCTTGATAGGAGTGAAAATGCGTAAAGTACTCTCTTTATCGGGAGAATCGCAAACTGGCAAAGATTCTCTAGCCGCCCCTCTTATCGCTCAAGGTTGGGTCCATATGTCCTTTGCACACAATTTGAAAACTATGTGTAGTAAGGTTTTCAATCTGAATGACAACCAAGTAGACACCCAACCAGGTAAATCTGAGCAATTAAATCCACCCATCTCGTTTGGTGTCGAAGAGGCAATTAAAGTTATTTGCTATATGGCCCAAACACATCAAATTGAAGAATTAGATTTAGAACAATTTAAAACCCCTAAAATCCTTAATACGCCCCGTGAAGTACTTCAGTATGTAGGGACAGATATTTGTAGAAAAATTATACCCAATTACCATGTAGATGTGGTAAGACAGCAGATTCAATTAAGACCCCATGAAAATATTATCTTAACGGATGCTCGTTTCCCAAATGAAAGAGAAATGCTGAAACGAGAATTTGATGCCATTTTGATAAGGATTAAGCGCCCCAACTTCACACCAGATGTACCGACTGGCCATACTTCCGAAACATCACTCGGAACCGATAACGAATATGATCAGATAATTATTAATGATTCTACGTTGTTAGAGCTTCAAAAACAAGCATTAGAATTCAATAAGGGGATGAAATGAATAAAATTACGTTAATAATTTCTTTATTCACTTTCTCTATTTACGCACAAGAACTGACAAAAGACGATCTTAACAGAATGAGGCAAGAAACAATCCATTCTGAAGATTTTACTGCAAAACAAAACGCTCTTACTAACAATTCAATTAATTCGGTAGCCTATTCTCGTGCCACTCAAGAAAACTATGATATGGATTTTTCCAATGTGATTCGACGTAGCACCGTTACCAATCAAAAACAATCGGGTCGATGTTGGCTATTTGCGGGATTGAATGTTGCCAGATATGATGCGGCTAAAGAAATGAATATAAATGATTTTGAATTTTCAGAAGATTACTTATTTTTCTTTCATAAACTTGAACTAGCTAATTATATCCTAGAAAACACCATTACTGGGACTACAAATCTTGATGATCCTGATGTAGCATGGATATTACGCAATGGTTTAGGAGACGGTGGATATTGGGGGATGTTTACAAATTTAGTAGAAAAATATGGTGTCGTTCCCAAATCCGTCATGCCAGAAACACGACATAGCTCTAATACAGGGGAAATGAATTATTTATTAGAAAAAATTGTTAAACGACATATGATTCAACTATGGGAATTAAAAAGGGCAAGAATCAACAAATCAACACTCCGAATGTATAAAAAGACAGCTATGTCCGAGATCTATAGGTATTTAGCACTCACACTGGGTACGCCTCCCATTGCATTTCAATGGCGATATAAAGACAAAAATGGAAAACTAACTCCCTTTATCGTCTATACTCCACAGGAATTTTCAAAGAAATACCTCAACACATCACTATATAGTAAGGTTCATCTAATGAACGATCCTTCATTAGATTATAATAAATTATATAAATTGGTGGGTCTTAAGAACGTCATAGAGAATAAAGAAGAAGTGTTCTTGAACGTACAAATGGACATTATGGTATCTGCCGTCAAATCATCGATTATAGCCAATAAACCTGTGTGGTTTGGTTCGGATGTCATGCAATACGCTAATATCAGTAATGGAGTTTTGGATGTTAATAACTACGATTATGAAAGACTTTTAGGGTTCCCAGTCGAAATGAATAAACAAAACCGACTTATATCTTATGCCAGTTCAGCTACCCATGCAATGGTCATTTTTGGTGTAGATATTGATCCGAATGGTTTCCCCACCAAATGGTTAGTGGAAAATTCATGGGGAGACAGCGCGGGCGTAAACGGCTATCTTATTATGACCACCAAATGGTTTAAAGAATATAGTTTCGATATTATTGTAGATAGAGAATTTATTTCCTCAGAAGTGATCGATTCACTTTCTGGACATGTTAATGATTTGCCTATGTGGCATCATTTATGGAAGGAACCCAATGAATAATTTAATCCCCATTGTAAAAGTAATTAATAATTTAATAATTATTTATTGTTTAAGTCGCGTTTTATGTAATATATTATTAATCCGTTTTAATCTGCAATATCATGGACACGATCTTATCAGAATTCGAAATGTTATTAACACTTTTGCTTTAGAGCCAGAAACATTGATTATAAAATTCAAGCCCATCGAGTCCTCAACCATTTTAGCCCCCGTATTAGGATCATATGAACCCGAAACAAAAACAATAACTATTGATTCGAGAGTGGTGCGTGGTAAAAGAATGCTCATGAAGGTACTATTGCATGAGATCGCGCACTTTAATCAGGACGTTCAGGGCAGGTTAGCATTAACCACGGAAAAAGTAAATATTATAACCTATTGGTTTCGTCCAGAGGAAATTGAAGCGCGGGGTTTTGCTCGTGCTTGGCGGTCAAAGGCGCTAAAAATATACAATTCGGTGATATAATAACCGTATGAGGATTTGCTCTATAAAAGGGTGTGGTGAGAAGCATTTCTGCAAAGGACTATGCCCAAAGCATTTTGCCCTCACCCCAGAACGCAAGTCATATCAGAAGGCCCGCCAACAGACCCCTGAGTATAAAGCCAAGAACGCCGCTCTACGACACACTCCCGAATATAAGGCTAGGGAGGCGGCTCGTAGGGCAACCCCAGAATATAGAACCAAGGAGGCCGCTCGTAGAGCCACCCCAGAATATCAGGATTACCAAGACGCCTATCATACCAATCCCGAAGCTAAGGCCAAGAAGGCCAACTATGACGCTGACCCCGAAAATAGAATCCGCCGCAATGACCGCCAAGCTATCCGCTATGCTACTGATCCAATTTTTCATTGTAAATGTACAATTTACAACCTAATGTACGACGCATTCATTAAAAAGTGCTTCTCCAAAGAATCCAAGACCCTCGAAATCCTCGGCTGCTCATTTGAAGAGGCAATGATCTCCATAGGATGGTTCCCTGGTTGCGAGATTCATCACATTGTACCAATGGAGACTGCCGCGACAATCGAAGATGTTATTCGCCTAAACCACTACACGAATTTAATTGCCCTAACGCATGAACAGCATAAAGAGGTTCATAGACACATGAAGGGTTTACAAACAAAATATTCTATGAAGGATCATAATGATTGAAATTGCAACCAACTCCCTATGGGAATCAAGTACACTTAATGCAAAAATGGTAAAGGTGGTTGCGGTAGGTGGGGACTATGTTATTCTCAAAACTATCGTAGGAGAATACACACCGTTAATGGTGCCGTGGACATTACCCAAAGGGGCTTTTAAAAGAATTTTCAACCCTATAAAAAATGGAATAGAGAGGGCTCTTGATGTCATCAGAAATTGATTTTTTAATTGCGGGAGTAGCTCAGTGGTAGAGCATCACGTTGCCAACGTGGGGGTCGAGGGTTCAAGCCCCTTCTCCCGCTCCATTTTGGGGAGCGGTATTTATGTCAGAAATTGATTTTGCAGATTCGTATCGAGATTATTGCCGTCAATCTGGATTGGTAGAAACTTGTGAAAAATGTGGTGGAGAGTCTTTCCCTATTGCTGAATTAACAGGTAATTTTGCACCGAGAGAAATATGCAATAGATGTTATCGGGTTAAGTTTATCAAAGAGGATAACGGTATTGAAAGGGCTCAGAAGATACTACGCAGGAGTAATCGTTCCACCAGATCTAGGTGACCCCATACTCCCTAGGCCGTCTTTGTCATCTTTCTTTAAGAATAGATAGTCTCTCCTAATCAACACTTGTTGCGGTAAACGAACCGCTTTATTTTGTCCGGTCAATGGGTCTATTGCTTTAGTGGCCCTAATTTCATGCATAAGTTGCACTACATAAAAGACTGGTTGGGCGGTATATGAAATACTATAAACCTCACCACGCTCGTTTAATTGATCATAAGCAGGTTGTGTCTGTGTGATCCATTGAATGTTGCCATTAACGTCAATCACGAAATGTGTATTCGGATAATATTGATTGCTCTTAGTGGCAAGAAATTCCACTTCAAGCGCCGGATAGCGTAAACGATCAATGCCGGTAGGGGAATGTTCAATATGTTCGGAGAATCTAAATTCGTAATCTAAACACACCAATTTATCAAAATGTTGAAGATCAATTGCCCCACCAGCCCCCGGAGTACCATCTAAACCGTCCTTGTAAGCGCTGAAAGTTACAACAGCCTCACCGATATCCCAAATTCCCATCACCTCATACATTTTTTCTAATCTATTATTACTAAAAATACCATGTATTTCGGAACATCCATAAAAAATCATGCCATTACTGCAAATAGTACAATTTGGGTCATGCATTCCGATTTCAATATCACCAATATTAGGACATGGCACCGCCTTCTCATGTCTCCACCTTAAACCGCGATTTTTAATAAGTTGTTCAAAAGCAATGGGGTCTATTGATGGATCTGGTAAATTATCTGGTGTAAGCTTCCTTATTTGCCCCGGTGAATTGGGGAAAGTATGTGAGGGGCGTCTCATGATAATTTTACCTTCAATTTAGGTTTAATAACTTTCACTTTGGACTTAGAGGACAACTTTACCTGTGTTTTTGGTGTATTGTCTTCTTTATTGCCTGTATTAAAACCTTCAATAGCCATACGTTCCTTTTCTTTCTGTATTACTATTTTAGCACGAATTATGCCGTTCCCCGTCCAACCAGTCCATATCTTCTTTTCATTCCAAGGGACGAATGTGGTGATACGTGGAATATACTTACTAAAATACTTCATTTCTTTATATGTCAATAATTCACCTTTACATATCCTATCAAGTATCTTCAACGCCTTCAATGGCCATAATTTCGATGGTATAAGCGTTTGAAGGGTCATTGGGGCTCTTTTAAAGACTTAATGGCACATTCTACGGTATTGGCCTCCAAAATGCTTCTAATGTCATTATAGAGCTTTTGGGTACCAATAGCCCTGGGCATATAATCACCCTATTTTAATAGATTTGGGACTAGCAATCTTAGGCTTTACCACTTTAGGTGCTGCTGGCTTAATAGCTGCGGTTGGGGCCTTCACTTTAGGTAATGGAGGCCCACCAGCAGAGAATTTCCTTACAATTGAGGCTCCAGCATGTATTCTTGGTTTACCAGCTTGTCTGGCAATATTCGGAGCTTTAGCGGTACTTGGCTTTTTAACATAAGTAGGGTTTAATCCAAAAGCCTTATAGAGCTTATCTAATATATCTGCTCCGCGTTCACTCAATACTAACGCTGAAGAATAATCTGTTTTCTTGGTGTCCAGCTTTTTTGGTTCTTTCTTAGCTGGTACTTGATCTAAACCATGAAGCCCTAAATGACGTGCATCCTCTTCTTTAACTTTGATATTGGATTCATCTAGATGCTCAATGTCACTACGATCATCAAAATATAATTTTCCCGTCTTTTTAATCCCCGTTTTAGGCTTCCAAGTGGAAATATGCGTAAATGTAGCACCACCAATATTGTGACTGGTAGTATGAACTTTTTGGTCTTTATTTTGTCTTTCCACCATCTCTGTAGCTAAAGCGGTATGTTGCTGTTTAGGACCAAAAAAGTGACGACCAACATTACTATGTGTCCCTTTATATGGAGAACTATTTAAATGGTCTTTTAAAGCTCCTACAAGAGCGCCAACCTTTTCTCGACTAACAGCTTGTGCTTTTTCTAATGCTTCTATTTCCGATTTACCAATCTTTTCCTGTTCTAGTCCCCAAAGACGAAATTGTTGCCGATTTAATCTACGTTGAGCGGTACTTTTAATAGGTCTACGAATTCCGGCCTTACCGCGTTGAGCGTGTTGCATTCTACGTTTCTCCCTAACTAATTCTTGACCTGCAAGACCTTGAGTTCCCCAATTTTGAGAATAAACATTAAATCCGCCCCTAGATCCACCTTGAGAAGGAACAACATCTTTAATGAGAGTTTCTAATGCTTTTTTGATTTGTTCTTTTGTGTATTTCATCTTTCCCTCATTCTTAATCAATGGATCATGTGCTCTTTGAATTCCGTAATACAATGCTTTAGCAACTTTAATCCCCTTATCAGAGGTGTTGTCTAGTCTAATCCTAGCTATAGATCCAATAGTTGAATAGGTAACTGTGCAATCACCAATTTTAAAGATATAATCTCTTTGTGATCCCTGGGATGATGTTTTGAATTCATAGGAGAGTTGATTAGTTTCTGACATCTTTTTAAACTTATCCCCAAACTCCAATAACCATCTATCTTCAAAAGCTTTACATAAATCTTCTGATTTCTTAACTTCCTTGTGTAATACAGCCCCGACAGGAGGGGTAGAAGAATTACGAGAAGAACTTTCAGTTTCTTTTTCCAACTTGGGCTTCTTAATATCTGGATTCCAAGGAATGATTTTATCTTCTTTCTTCGGTTTATCCATAGAGGCTTCTAATCCTCCTCCACCACAAGAATATGTCTTTTTAAGTCTTTCTATTAGCGCAAGTAGCCCCTTTTGGATGGATTCCTTAGTGGGTTTGTCTTTAGACTTAAAGCTCATATTGGGTCCAGGACCGCAAAAACCGGCTGGACCGTACTTCTTTATTTTCTTCTCTTTTGACACTTTATTTTACAATTAAAGGTTTCACTGGACCTGTATGGTCATCAGCTTCTTTCATTTTTTCTTTCAATTCGCCTTCGGGTACGACATCTCTTCCACGAGGAGATTTTTGATCTGTTTTCTTTACGCCGCATTCTTTACAAAGACTATCTTTATCTTCTTTACAAAGACTTTTTTTACATTTCTTACAAAGCTTTTCAGACGACATAGCCATTTGAGAAGGATCTCCGCTCATGGAGGTCTTATTCAATTCTTCTTTAATTTCCGCTTCAACACACTTATAAAGTGCGTGATAATCTCTTTTAGCTTTACGGAATACCAACTTCAATACTTCCTCACTAATATCGCCAACAGTCTCATACTTAGCAATACTATGACGATTAATAAGCGCTGGTTCTTCGCCCACTTTAAACATCTGAAGCATCGTATCAATCACTTCGTCTTTAGTCATATCATAACTGGATTTCTTGACTTCGGCCTTAAGCTCTTCTAATTCTTTGCGTTGGGTCTTGGCTTCTTTTTTATCGTCTTCATGGGACGGGCTTTCAAGAACATCAACAAGGCGTTCATGTTCATCGATCATTTCTTGCTTATCATCTACTTTTTTAAAACCTTTATCCCGAGCAACACTTAAAGCCGCTGCAACAGCCCTTTTATGCTCGTATCCCTTATCACGAATTAAATGACGGATTTCTTGAGAGACAAACTTATCGCCTTTAGACTTCTTTTCAATATCTTCAGACTTTTCAAGTTTCTCTTCAGGAAGCGGCAAACCAAGCTTTATAGCTAAAGTCTTTTTCAACCAGCCAGTAGAGGCAAATTGATTAATTGAAAATGCATCTGCGTCTGGATCGGCTTGTCGATAAAGCTCCCATAATTTCGCTTCAACTTCTTTTTTAGTGATTTTCTTGGTTTCGTCTTTCATGATATCTCCTATTTTAACTAATAATTCTACAGACTTACCGCCCCATATTGCCCCACATTTAACGCATTCCCCATGTAGGGTCTTTTCCTTTTGCATCATCGGGGCGTTAATACCGCATCCAGGGCATTTAGAAAAGGTACACTTAATTTGAGTAGAAATAGACTTCAAAAGGTCTAATGCCTCTTCAATTTGACCCTTTTCTAATAAGGTCTTTGCCTTTTGAAGTTCCTTTTTCATTTCTTTTTCTTACTCGTTAATAACTTTTCAGCTTCTTTAGAAGACGTAATAATACGTCTCCATTGTTCATCACGCTCTTGAGCTGTTTGTGGAACTTTATAAACTTTATTACCAACCACTATTTCATGTTTTTCGCCGGTCGATTCTGCTTTATTCACATTTTCTCCTAATTTCTTAATAAGCTCTTCATATACAGATAAAGAATATTCTTCAGTCTTACGTAGCACCTGGAATCCATACAATTTAAATATAGAATGAATGTCCCCAATCGTTTTAGCTAATTCAATTTGAGGAATAAGATATTTGAACTTCGCTGGATCTTTCTTCATTAATTCCCATACAAAAGAAAGAGCTTCTGCTTTGGCAATTTGAATTTCTGATAACTGAAAGGCTTTCTTCACTTCTTCAGGTGTTTCTTTCATTTTATTGGCAAGATGTCCAACACGAGCCATAACAATCTTGCGATAAGCAAGGGAAGCATGATGTCCATCGGTACTAGATTCGGATAATGTACGAGCATGATGCGCGGAAGCTTGTTGGGCACGATTAATTGAATTCCAAGCTTCTTTATGATTGCCATCAGCAATATGCTTTTCGGCATCCGTGAAATGTTGATTTACTTCTACGTGCTTCATTACAATACACCCAAAAGTAAAGATTTATTATAATAATGTTTGGCGGTTTGTAAAAGATGCCCATACTGTTCTTTTAATTCTTGCATTCTCTGTTGTAACCACATCGGACCAGGAGCCCCTACCCCCTGAGATGTCCCATCAATCCCAATACTGTAAGATGTGAATGGAAAAATAACAGGACCTACCATACTGAGGACACTAATAGCAGTAGCCGTACCAATTAAATCGTTTATCATGGCAGGAATCTTATCTTGAGGGAAGCCCGAGAGATATGTTACTTCCCATAATTGTGGCCATTGCGCTCGTGATCCCAATAGCAATGGAATGTACGTCGCGTCATTCGTAAGAAAGAACTGGCTTATTTGTCCGTTAGTCGGCGTCAGTTGCATCATACCAAATTCACCGTAAATAGAAATCCATTCAGTTGGATATTGAATAAAATCTACAGCATTTGGATATTTACCTTTAATCGATTTAACCTGGATAACTGGCCAATGATTTAGTTGAATATAATTATATTTCTGATAATCCCATAAATTATAATCGTATCTGTCTTGATAGAGAACCGGAGAAATATTGATCTTTAATTCATGTTCAATTAATGAAATAGCGCGATTAATAAATGTTCCTAATGTATCATCGGTCATTTCTTGCGGAGCGCCGGAAATGTTAGACTTAAGTGGAATGCCAAATAGGTATTGATCACGCATGTTCTGTGGTGTCACTAATGATTGATATCGCGTAAAACCCGGCTCTTGATCAATAGATCTCTCTGGGAATGGGGGTAGTGCTGGTGTTGGATCATAAGAACTCATTATTCGCCTTCTCCTTCTACTGGGGGTGTACCCCTACCAAAACCAACAACGTCACGTTTTACTACAGAAGACTTT
>Ga0315288_10006574_pt1 | contig 14746 bp, 8 predicted proteins | sample YL17G11_20_MG_FD_203454 | JGI IMG/M metagenome (GOLD analysis project Ga0315288, IMG submission 203454) | Sediment microbial communities from Yellowstone Lake, YNP, Wyoming, USA - YL17G11_20 | ecosystem: Environmental > Aquatic > Freshwater > Lake > Sediment | place: USA: Wyoming | collected... | reverse complement strand
CTGGCGACGCATCCGCAGGGCGAATTCGCGGCGGAGATAACCAACCGGTACGTTCGCTTCGGCGCGTCGCCGCGGGGCGTTCAGGCCCTGGTGCTCTCAGGCAAGGTGCGGGCGATGTTGGATGAGCGTTACCACGTGAGCTTCAGCGATATCGAGGCGTCTGTGCTGCCGGCCTTGCGCCACCGTATTCTGCTGAACTTCGAGGGTCAGGCAGAGGGCGTGAGCACCGATGATCTGCTCAATGAGATAGTCAAGGGCACGCCCAAGGCTCTGGAGCAGAAACTTGACGTTCCGTAGGCAATATAATGGCCGCTCGTGCGTATTGATGTAGGGTGGGCTTCAGCCCACCTGGCCCCGCCATCCCTGGGGGGAAGTTCGGTGGGGCAAGCCCTACACTACCGGTGTGTTATGGACAAGAGTAAAGCGATAACATCACGAAAGAGACTGACGGATTTGCTGGATCCGGAGTTCATGAACCGGCTGGATTCCCTGGACGTTCTGAGCAGAAAGATCTTGCAGGGCAAGCTCCAGGGCGAGCGGCGGTCGAAGCGGCGGGGGCAGAGCGTCGAATTTGCGGACCATCGGCCTTACGTGGCGGGCGACGACCTGCGGTTTGTCGATTGGAACATATACGGTCGGCTGGAGCAATTGTTCCTGAAACTATTCATAGAAGAGCAGGACCTCACCGTGCACGTAGTTGTGGACGGCAGCGCCTCAATGACCGTGGGCGAGCCTTCCAAGGAGCTTTTCATTAAAAAATTGGCTGCCGCTCTCGGGTACGTGAGCCTGGTCAATAATAACAGGGTAAGTATAAGCGTGTTCGCAGACGGCGTGGTGGGGCAGCTTGCAAATATGCGGGGCCGAAACTATCTTCATCAGATGGCGGATTTTCTTCTGACGGCTCAGTGCGACGGGGTTTCGCAGTTCGAGACGGCGTGCCGGCAAATAGCGAGCGGACGGATTGGCTGCGGCGTGATGGTTGTATTGAGCGATTTTCTGTTCAAGGAAGGATATGATTCGGGGCTGCGGCGGCTTATCGGCAGGCAGTACGACCTTTATGTTATCCAGGTGCTCTCGGCTCAGGAGCTGTCGCCCGATTTTGCAGGCGATTTGAAGCTCATTGACATCGAAGACGCCGACGTTGCGGAGATAACGGTGAGCGCGGCGCTGGTGAAGTACTACAAGCGAAACGTCACCGCCTATTGTAACGAATTGAAGGATTTTTGCAGCCGCCGCGGGGCGGTCTATGCGCTGGCGAACTCGGGCGACTCGGTCGAGTCGCTGGTGCTGAATTACCTGCGTCGGATTCGGCTGCTTCGCTGATGGCGGGGCGGCATTTGTTCGGAGTGTGCGTTTATGGAATGGTTGACGCCCTGGACAGGTCTTGTCGCCGCGGCAGTGGCAGTGCCGCTGCTGCTGTTGCTGTATTTCCTGAAGCTCAAGCGCCGCGAACGGATCGTATCGAGCACGCTGCTTTGGAAGCGGGCGGTGCAGGACCTGCAGGTCAATGCGCCGTTCCAAAGGCTCAGACGAAATATCCTGCTGTTTTTGCAGTTGCTGATGCTGCTGGCGCTTCTTCTTGCGCTTGCGGGTCCGATTCTGTCGCTGACGTCCGGTCGTGCGAGGCGGTATGTGCTGTTGATAGACCGCTCGGCGAGTATGAGCGCCACCGACGTGAAGCCGAGGCGTCTTGACGAGGCCAAGAGGCAGGCCGGGGTATTCGTCGAATCGCTTCGCGGGGAGTCATTCTTCTCTCTGCAGGGCGCCCGCGATGAGACAATGGTGATCGCCTTCGACAGTCACGCCAAGGTTATGTGCAACTTCACGTCCGACAAGCATCAATTGCTCTTGGCCATTGACCGGATAGCCGCCGGCGACGGCGACTCGTCGTTGGGCGAAGCGATTATGGTTGCTCAGGCCTTTTCGCAGGCGCCGGGCGATGAGCCGGCCAACCAGGGCAGCCAGGAAACGGCGAAGCTGATGCTGTTCAGCGACGGGCGGATTAGCGATCTCGACCAGATTATGGTCAATACGGACGAATTGACGTTTCGGTGCATTGGCGAATCCGGCGGGAACGTGGGCGTAACGGCCATGCGGGCGCGGCGATCTTACGAGAACCCTGATGATGTAGAGGTTTTTGCGACGGTTGCGAACTACGGTGACGAGGCTGTAACGACGGACGTGCAGTTGAGCGTCAACGACGACGTCCGTGCGGTCAAGTCGGTGACTATTCCAGCGGGAAAGAGCCAGGAGGGGGCGGATGCCGGCGGGCCGGGCAAAGTGGCGGTGAATTTTTCACTTTCGTATGCTGAGGCCGGGGTGCTGAGTGTTCGACAGCTACAGACGGATTCGTTGGCGAGCGACGATGCGGCGTGGTCGATTCTGGCGCCTCCCAAGAGGCTGTCCGTTCTGCTTGTTAGCGAGGGCAACACGGTGCTCGAATTGGCGCTTCGAGCCTGTTCGGTGGCAGCTCTGGATATAGTGACGCCGAGCGAGTTCGATTCGAACGATCTTACGAGCTTCAGCGTGGAGGAGCGTTATGACGTGGTTGTGCTTGACAATCATCTGCCGGCAAAAACGCCCAAGTGCCGGTACCTGGTTTTCGGGCGGCCGCCGGGCGACATTGACGTGAACGTGTCACAGGAGCTTGAGGACCAGGTGGTCGTGGACTGGAGGCCGAAGCACGCGGTGCTGAAATACGTCAGCCTGACGAATCTCTTTGCTCAGAAATGTTACAAGATGGACCTGCCCCGCGATGCGGAGGTGCTGGCGGAGTTCAACGAGTCGCCCGCGATGGCGCTGCTGCGGCGAAACGGGAGCGTCTTTCTTCTTGTTGGGTTCGACGTGCTAAAAAGCACGTGGCCGTTTGAGCCGAGCTTTGTGCTGTTCTGCTACAACGCCGTCAACTTCCTCGGGATGCAGGTTGGGCAGAACGAGAACGCGAATCTGCAGGTTGGGGAGCCCATTGTAATCGACGGGCTTGCCGCCGACGTTTCGGCCCGCATAGAGGGGCCGGGTCTGCCTGATATGGAGATTAAGGCGACCTCGTCCGGTTCGATTCGTTTTCCGGGGACGGACCGCGTCGGGGTTTACGGCGTCAAGGCGGCGCAGCAGCCCGGAAGGCTCTTTGCGGTCAATCTGCTCGATGAGTTCGAAAGCAGTATTGAGCCTCAGCGTGAGATTGTAATTTCGGGCCAGCAGGTCCAAGCTCAGGAGGGGGCGCTTAGCAGGTCGAACCTGCCGTTGTGGCCGTTTCTCGTGGGGGCCGTTTTGCTCCTTGCGTGCGTGGAGTGGCTGGTATATAATGGCAAAGTGAGAATCTGATGAATGACCGGTGCTTACGGTGGGAGTTAGCATGTTGCGTATTTGGCCGGTTTTGTTGGTAGTTGTGATTCTGGGTCTTCCCGGGGCCGCCTCGGCGAAGGAGTCGCCGTTTAACGTCGATTTTTTCTGCGGCTGGGGCGGCTACTATCGTCCGATGGAGTGGACGCCGGTAGAGATCGGCATCGGGAGCACCCTGAGCGAGCCTTTCGGCGGCGCGGTGATAATTTCGGCGCCCCAGGACGGCCTGAACACGCTGAATGTCACGCACAGGTTCGTGCTGACGCCGGACCTGTATTTGCATCTGCCGCTTGTGACGAAATTTGCGTTTGCGGCGGATAGCTGCAATGTGCGGCTGGTGGAAGCCGGCGGCGAGAGACTCGGGCGACCTGTCTGGGAGGAGAAGTATTACCTTTGGGGCCGGTCCACGCAGAATCGAACGCTCACCGCGGTTACCGAGAGCGATATGCTGATAGGCCACATCGGCGGCAGCCGGTTTGGCCTGCTGAGGCTGCCCGGGCAGTCTTTCTGCTACTCACAGAGAAGGCAGGGCAAGGTGTATCTGGGCGACAAGCTGCCTCGAATGGCGCCGTGGGACTGGACGGGGTTCGTGAGTCTGGATTTGCTCATCCTTTACGATCCGGACTGGAACGAGTTTAATCCGCGGCAGTTGGAGGCCATTGCACAGTGGGTCTCCAACGGGGGCAAGCTGCTGCTGATTATGGGGACGCATCCACTGGCGGCGACAAATCCCATCGCTCAGGTTCTTCCGGTTGAGGTCGGTCAGATAAGGCAAACAACGGTTGACTCGGCGCTGCTTGCGAGGTGGGAACTCGTGTCCGGCGAAGATGAGACTGTCACCTGCTGGCCGTTAGCGCAAAAGCCCGGGGCGCTGGTCTGCGAGGTTGAAATGGGTGATGCGAATGACTGTGTATTCGCGACGGGCTATGCGGGCTTTGGGCGAGCAGGCGTTCTGGCCTTTGACCCTTCGACCTTGACTGAAAAGCACAGGTTGAATTCTTCGCAGTTCTGGATCGGTCGGATCCGGGCAGTGCTTGAAGACAGAGGTAATCCACAAGCCGTTACGACGAGTAACCGTCGTAGCGGCCCTTATGAGGTTAGTGTGGTGGAGTCTTTTCGCACGATCAAATTCGTCGGGGACGCCAACAGCACTGCAAGCAATCAGAACACGAATTATTACGAGATCGGCCTTGCCCAGGCGGCAAGCAACGCGGTTATGAACTACCTTTACAAGGGGATTCGCCCGTTGAGTATTTGGTGGGTGATTCTGCTGCTGACTGTCCTGGCTGTTCTGCTGGGACCCGTTGATTATATCGTTCTGAAGCGCAAAGACCGGTTGCCGCTGACGTGGGTGACGTGCACATTCTGGATAGTTGTCTTCACGGTGGGGGCGTACTACGGCGTTCAATTTCTTCGCAGCGGCGACCTTGAGCTAAGAGTGGTATCGGTTCTCGACGGCATTGAAGATCGCGGCCCGGCCTGGTCAACGGACTATTGCGGTTTGTTCGCTCCGCGCAGCGCCGAGTACAGGCTAAAAGACCTCAGTGAGAGCCAGTGGTGGTCCGGGATTGCCCCTACGCAGGAATCGATATGGTCTTACCAGAGGGAAAGCAGCGCCAGAAGGATTTACTGCAGGCAGGAGGACGGCGAGAACTGGCCGACGTCTCTGCCTGTCAATATATGGACGATCCAGTGTCTGCTGAACGAGTCGGTTGCGGAGCGGCTTCCGTTTACGGCGGATGTTCAACGCCGTGGCGATGAGATCATCGTGACTGTCTCTAATGAATCCGATGCTGCGATTCTCAATGGCTACGTTCTGCTTGGAGACAAGAGCGGAATTCAGTTGGACGGTGTTGGGCCGCATGCCGGCAGAGAGTTCCGCGGCAGCTTACATCGCCTGGATGCGTGGCAGAGCTATGACACGGAGCGGCTGCGCAGCTCTTACTCCGGGCGTGGCCCGTCGCGTGATTCGGAGACGTTCAAACGTGAGGATGCGTTTTTTGCGCAGGGGTGCTTACAGCGTACGCGTGCGATTGACGCCTATCTTGCGCGCGGCGCCGCGGTTGTCTGCGTGGAGTACGAGCAGGCACCTTTGTCTTTTGGCGTTGATGCCCGTTTCTGCAAATACGACCACATTCAGTTGGCGCGTCTTGTGGTTTTTCCTAAAGAAGATGACAGGGAACCAGGAAATGATAAGAACAGTGAATCTCAGTAAGGACTATGGCGATTTAACGGCCGTTGCGAACCTCAACCTGACAATCAATAAGGGCGATATCTTCGGATTTATCGGGCCGAACGGTGCGGGCAAGACTACCACCATGCGCATTCTTGTTACGCTGCTGGAGCCGACGCACGGGACGGCTTTCATTGACGGGCTGGATGTCCGCAAAGACGGCAAGAAGGTTCGCAGGCTGGTAGGCTACATGCCCGACTTTATGGGCGTCTATGACGACCTGAAGGTGTTCGAGTACCTGGAGTTTTTCGCGGCTGCTTTCGGGATTGACCGCGGGAAGCGCAAAGCCATCGTCGATGGCGTCCTGGAGCTGACCGACCTTCAATCCAAGCAGAACGCCACCGTCGATAGCCTTTCTCGTGGTATGCAACAGCGGCTTGGCCTGGCGCGTGTCTTGATCCACGATCCTAAGGTGCTGATCCTCGACGAGCCTGCCAGCGGGCTCGACCCGCGCGCGCGGATAGAAATCAGAGAGTTGCTGCGCGAGCTCAAGCGTATGGGCAAGACGATTATGATCTCAAGCCATATCCTGAGCGAGCTTGAGGAGATATGCGACCACGTGGGTATTATCGAGCACGGGCGGCTGGTGTTCAGCGGGACGCTGGATGAGATTCGCCCGCGCCTGGGCATTCAAAGCAAGGTCCGGGTGAAGGTGGCGAGCAATCAGGATAAGGCTGTCGAGCTGCTTTCGGCTTTGCCGGAGATACGCGACGTCCGAGCCATCAATGACTACATTTCGGTGACTTTCCACGAGGGCAGGAAAAGCGACGGGCTTATTGCCCGCACGCTGGTCAAGGCGGATCTTGACGTTGTGTTCCTGCAGCCGGAGCAGCTCAAGCTCGACGACGCATTCCTCCAGTTGACCAAAGGCATAGTCCATTAAGTGCCGCGGAGGCTCGGGGACAGAATAGTCGGCGGAATAAGAGGCGTTCATGACCGGTGCAGTGACCAGCTTGTGGAGATTGTTGAACCCCGCCCGGTTGACCGGTCCCTTGTTCGATAAGGAGCTGCGTGTATCAAGCCGTAGAAAGCGAAACTATGTCCTGAGGTTTGTATATGTAGCGCTGCTGACGGCTTTTGTGGCTGTTGTCTGGCGCAGCATGGTGGTCTGGCAGGTCTCGACGACGTTTCAGAAGTCGCGGATGGCCCTGGCGGGCAAGACCATCACCAGCACTATCGTGGTGTTTCAGTTCGCGGCGACCCAGTTGATAGCTATCATTATGCTGAGTAATTCCATCAGCGACGAGATCTACCACCAAACGCTTGGCCTGCTTATGACCACGCCAATCAGCAGCTTCCAAATCGTAATGGGAAAGCTCTTCAGCAAGCTGCTGCAGTTGGTGCTGCTGCTGGCCATCAGTCTGCCGCTGTTAGGGATTATCCGCATCTTAGGCGGAGTGCCGTGGACGTATGTGCTGTCGAGCCTTTGCATAACGCTCACCGCCGTCATCTTCGCGGGGGCTCTGAGTCTGTTCTTTTCAATAAGTAACCGCCGGGCGTACGTTGTCATCATCAAGACAATCGCCACAGTTGGGCTTATATTCGGCCTGCTCCCAATGATAATAGGCCTGCTGACGCGGGTGCCAATGACGTTTATCGGGCTTCGCGTGCCGCGGCCGTTTTCTTATCCGGTATTCTGGCATGCCCTGTCACATATTAGTCCTTTTTACGCGATGTCATTCAATACAGCGCTATTGATGTCACCGAGCTTACCCGCCGGGGTGGCCCGCTTCTATTGGCCGGTGCATTGTGCGGTAATGTTAGGCTTGTCAGGTTTGTTGATAGCTGTGTGCACGGGTACCGTGCGCAGGGTTGCACTGCGTCAGGCGACGGGACAACTCGAGCATATTCCAAAACGCAGGCGGCGAACAACAGGGAAATGGTCCGGGCGAACCGCACAGAGCGAAGATATTGGCGGCGTAGTACGGCGTGTGCGCGGCTGGCCTGTCTTCTGGAAGGATGTAAGAGCTCCGTTGATTCAGGGCTTCGAAGGAAGGAACAGTATCATCGGGCTTCTGGTGACTATTGGCGCCTTGTTCCTGACTTACGGGGCCTGGGCGAGAGAGGGATACCTGGACGAGGACTTCACTCATGTGTCGTATGCCGTGATGTTCGTATTGATTGCTATGGTTTTCCACATAGTATTCTCCGCGAGCAGCATCGCGTCGGAGAAGGAGTCACGGGCCTGGCCGCTCCTGCTGGCCACTTCAATGGACGACTGGCAGATTCTGGCGGGAAAGGCCGCTGCGGTGTTTCTTCGCTGCTCTGTAGTTTGGCTTCTGTTGGCCGGGCACGTAGTAGTGTTTGTCCTTGTAGGCTACATTCATCCAATCGCCATAGCTCACTTGCTTATGCTTGTGGCCTGGGTGGTCGTGTTTCTGACCAGTGCCGGGCTGTATTTCAGCGCCGGTCTGCGGCGAACGACCTCATCGGTGGTGGCGACCTTTGCGCTTTCCGTGGTGCTGTGGGTAGTTGCTCCGACGGTGTTGGGATTAATGGCGACGATCAGCCGCAGCGAGAAGATCGCCAGGATTGGCGTGTGCGCGAATCCTGTCATGCAGGCCGTGGTAATTATGCACGGCGCCGGCGGCAGATATAACGCTCATGTAGCGTTGGCCAAGCTCAGATATGACTGGATGGACGAGAGCCTCGACGTCGGCTCGACAACGGCTCTCCTTGTAGTGACTATGCTCATCTACGTTTCTTTCGGCTTGCTGTTTGCATGGCGGGCAAAGTGCCGATTTCGCCACAATATCTTTTGAGTTTTGCCTGTTCTGATTATGACCGGCGCTTTAGGAAATGCCGTTTCGCTGCTGCCGAGCCTTTCGCGGCTGACCGGGCCGATATTCGACAAGGAGCTGCGTGTATCGAGTCGGCGAAAGAGAAACTATGTGCTGCGCTCGGCGTACATTCTGCTGCTGACCGTGTTCGTAGCCGTTGCGTGGTCGATCACCGTCAACGCCGGCGGGGGCTCACCGGCATACCAGGCTTCACGCATGGCCGAAGCGGGCAAGTATGTCATCACAACCATTCTCTGGTTTCAATTCGTCACCATCCCGCTCATCGCCGTGGTTATGTTAAGCACGGCGATAAATAGCGAGATACACCAGCGAACTCTGGGGCTGCTGATGACTACGCCCATCAGCAGCGTTCAAGTTGTTGTGGGGAAACTATTGAGCAAGCTGCTGCAGCTGATTCTGCTGTTGGGGATAAGTCTGCCGATCCTGTCGATTGTGCGCGTTTTTGGCGGTGTGCCGTGGGACTATGTGATATCGGGTCTGTGCATTACCCTGACGGCGGCTGTTTTTGCAGGGTCGATCAGCCTGCTCCTTTCCATATACAGCCGACATGCGCATTCGGTGATCGTGCGGACGATTCTCATCTGTTTTCTGTTGTATGTGGCGCCGCCTAGCGTTTTTGCCTTGCTGCGGATAGCGTACGGAGTTGTTGGCGCGGATGCCGTTTTTCCGTATATCAATCCCCTCGTAGCTATGAGTATCCATACGGGGCGGATGCTGGCCCCTTCTTCGGTGGGCAGCGGAATGATCTGGCCGGTGCATTGCGCGATTATGCTTGGCGGCTCGGCTTTTCTTTTGGCGGTTTCGACAGTCTCGGTGCGCAGGGTCGGCCTGCGTCAGGCTGCGGGGCAGACCGGCGTGTTTTCTTCTTGGAAAGAACGGCGGGCAGCCAAGCGAAACCGCCAGACAAGGGCTGTCTCACCCGTAACTGCCGGAAAGATCAGGCGTGTAAAAGGCCCGCCGATTATCTGGAAGGAAATGACAACCGCCTTTATCAAGCGGCGCACGTTGAGCAATATCATAGGCGCAGTAGCAGCGGGACTCGCTTTAGGGGCCGCTTACGGGATCTGCGCCTATGAAGGAGTGCTCGGCGACAAATTAACGCAAATAGGATTTGTCGTGGTTTACATCTCCGTAGGCTTGTTTCGCACTTCCACGTTTGCCGCTACAAGTGTAACCTCAGAGAGAGAGGCCCAGACGCTGGCGCTACTGCTTGCGACCCCGCTGGAACAAAGACAGATCGTCCTTGGCAAGATTTTCAGCTCGTGCTTGCAGAGCCGGACGGTCTGGCTGCTGTTGGGTGCGCACATTGTCCTGTTTGCTCTGGCCCGTTGCATCCATCCGGCTGCAGTTGTTCCTCTGGCGGTTTTGACGGCGAGCGGCGCTCTGATGGTTTCAGCGGTTGGAGTCGCAATTAGTTCATCCTGCCGACGTAGCGCAACGGCAGCGGCAATCAACATGATTGTGTTTCTTGGGATGACGGTTCCATTCTGCGTTCCGCTGCCGACCGCGTTTTTCAACCCGTTAGTCTTGACAGGAGTGATCTTGAGCGTTGCCGGTGGCTCAGACGCGGCACGGACTCCTTTCTATAGGCTTGACTACCCGCTATTGAGTGGGCCTGGGGGGCTTTTCATGTCAATTGTTGCTTTGCTGGGCATAGTGACAATATACTTGTTCGTGGCTTGCGTCTGTATTGCTATTGCGAATACTAACTTGCGGCGCAAGATCTTTTAGGTTTTGGCTGGATAGATTATGGCCGGAGTATTGCTCAGTTACATAGTGCGATTCCTGAGCCTTTCGTGGGTGACGGGGCCGATCTTTGACAAGGAGCTGCGCGTGTCCAGCCGGCGGCGAAGGAATTACGTCCTTCGCTTTGCATACGTGGCGCTATTGACGGTATTCTTGGCGCTGTTCTGGATGAAATCGGTGCCGTCTCAAGGCTCCGGTCTTTATCAAAGCTCCCGGATGGCGGAGGCTGGGAAAATAATGGCCGCATTTGTCATTTGGTTCCAATTCATCGCCACGCAGCTCATTGCCGGCATTATGCTGAGCACTTCGGTGAGCGACGAGATTTATAATAAGACGCTGGGCCTTCTGATGACCACGCCGATCAACAGCTTTCAGGTAGTCACGGGCAAGCTCCTCAGCAAGCTGCTGCAGTTGCTGCTGCTGCTGGCGATAAGTCTGCCGCTTCTTGCGATTGTGCGTGTGTTCGGGGGCGTGCCGTGGGGCTACATTGTATCGGGTCTTTGCGTGACGCTGACGACGGTGCTCTTTATCGGCTCGCTGAGCTTGTTCTTTTCCATATTCAGCCGAAGGGCATACGTGGTCATTATTCTGGGCATTCTGACCGTCGGTGTGCTCTTTGCGCTGCTGCCCCTTCTGGCGGGTATGTTTCTTTATCCTTATGTTTCTGCAAACGATTTAAATTCGGCTTTTTCCTATTTGAATCCGTATTATCTTCTGATCTTGGAGACCGAGGGGATGGCCTCTGCACGTGCGGTCGGCCCTGTGGGCGGATGGCACTGGCCCGTGCAGTGCATTGTGTCTCTGGGCGCATCGTGCTTATTGCTGTTTCTTTCGATGCTTATGGTTCGCCGGGCGGGACTGCGACAGGCGACAGGACAGTTGGGCGCCTCTGCCCGGAAACGGCGTCCCAAAACCTCAGACCTCAGTGTTGGAGGCGAGGAGCGTGATTTGGGGCGTGCGCCCAGGCGAGTCAGGGGGTCGGCCATTCTGTGGAAAGAGCTGAGGTCGCCCTTGTTCGGGCGGCGCAAGATTGCGTTTGCGATTATTATTGCGGTGGGTTTGATCTTGTTGTTTTCGACATACGCCTTCTTTGCCGACCACGATGCACTGGACGAAGACGGAGTCCATATCCTGTACGGCGTCATTTTTATGGGAATGGGGACACTGTTCACGATTATTATTCCAGCCACGTGCATTACTTCGGAGAAAGAATCGCGGGCGTGGCCGTTGCTGCTGGCTACGACGTTGAGCGAGTGGCAGATACTGTTCGGCAAGTTCGCCGGCATCTTGCGTCGTTGTCTGCCGATATGGTGTGTTCTGTTCGGCCACATTATTCTTTTCACCATAGCGCGTATTATTCATCCGATTGCTCTTTTCCAGGTAGGTATGGTTGTGGCCGGGCTGGTGGTGTTCCTTTCGGGGACGGGTCTATATTTCAGCTCCCGTTTCAAGCATACGACAACGGCGGTGATCGTGAACTTCGCGCTGGCCGGTGTAATCTGGGCGTTGCTGCCTCTGCTGATGAGTCTGACCACGGCAATTGAGGTGGTTGACTGGAACATTGTGGGGTCGTACTTAGACACCAATCCGTTCGTCCATCTCGTTGTCATTATTGATGCAACCACCAGCAGGGGCGGCCGGAACGACTACTATTGGCTTGAATACGGCGGCAGGGGAGTTTTGGCGGCGACGATTTGGATTGTGATTTGTATGCTCGGCTATATGCTGCTGGGTCTGCTGTTCGCCTGGCGTGCGAAGTGTCGGCTCAGAAGGAACATCTTTTAGTTTGTTGTCGAAGGGATTATGATTACCGCACTGTTGAACTTAGGGCGCCGATTCCTGGGCCTGTCGTGGCTGACGGGGCCGATCTTCGAGAAGGAGCTGCGTGTATCGAGTCGGCGGCGAAGAAACTATGTGCTTCGTTTTGCATACCTGGGCCTACTGACGGGCTTTCTCGCCGTATTCTGGGTCGGGACGGTGCCGCGCAGCGCCTCGAATCTGAATCAAATCTCCCGAATGGCGGAGATGGGCAAGGGCATAATCGCGTTCGCTATCTGGTTTCAGTTCATTGCGACGCAGATTGTTGCACTGATGATGCTGAGCACTTCGGTCAGCGATGAGATTTATAACCGCACGTTGGGTCTGCTTATGACCACGCCGATCAACAGCTTTCAAATCGTTATCGGCAAGCTCTTCAGCAAGCTGCTGCAGATAGTCCTGCTGATGGGGATAAGCCTGCCTCTGTTGGCGATTGTTCGTGTGTTCGGGGGTGTGCCCTGGATGTATGTTATATCGAGCCTGTGTATGACGCTTACCGCCGTTGTTTTTGTCGGCTCGCTGAGCCTGCTTTTCTCGGTATTCAGCCGAAGGGCCTATGTTGTTATCATTGTAACCGCTCTAACGCTTGGCGTGCTCTTCCTGTTGTTGCCGTATTTGTCGGCCTTCCTGTGCGATGCCGCAATCGGGCGTTGGCCGGGGCCGCGCCTGACGGCGATCATTTTCTATCCGAATCCGTACGGTATGATGATGTTCAATACTATGATGATGCTTGAGCCGAGGGCGACGGCCGCCATTCCGACGATGTTCTGGCCGGGGCACTGCGGGATTATGTTAGCGGCTTCGGTTGTTGTTCTGTTTATCTGCGTGTGCGTGGTCCGCAGGGTGGCGCTGCGTCAGGCCACCGGGCAGGTGGGCGCGGCATTCTCCGGGAAAAAGGGCAAGCCCGGCTCATCCGCAGAACGGAAGCTCGCCTCTCCCCGGCGAGTCACGGGGCCCGCCGTTTTGTGGAAAGAGCTTAGGACCCCCATGTTGGGACGGCGCAAAATCGCTATGGTTGCCGCTATTTTCGCAGGGCTGATCGTCTTGTTCATTACGTATGCGTTGTGTGCAAGCGAGAATGTGCTGGACGATGTGGACACTCACGTCGTCTATGGCATAATTTTTGCTGGGCTCGGAATGTTGTTCACGATTATTCTTCCGGCGACGTGCATCACCACCGAAAAGGAGTCGCAGGCCTGGCCGCTGCTGCTGGCGACTACATTGAGCGACTGGCAGATACTGATTGGAAAGTTCGCGGGCTTCCTGCGCCGCTGCCTGCCGATATGGTTTTTGCTGTTCGGCCACATCATAATCTTTACGCTGTCGGGCGTTATTCATCCGGTTGCAATCATCCAGATGGCGATCCTGGTCGTCTGGATAGTCGTATTTCTTTTCGGAACGGGGGTTTACTTCAGTGCTCGTGTGAGACATACCACCACGGCGGTTATTGCCAATTTCGCCCTGGCAGGCGCAATCTGGGCGTTGGCGCCGATTCTGCTGGGTCTTATTGCTGTCGGCATTGGCCGAGCCGGGGGGGATATATTCGAGGCCTACATAGCCACCAATCCAATGGTACACGCGGGCGTGGTGATGGATGGGACCACAGGAACGCTGGGTAGTTACTCCTGGCCGGGCTTCAATTCGCTGAGTGCCGCCGGGTCCACCGTTTGGATGATAACCTGCATGCTTGGCTATATGCTGCTGGGCGTGCTTTTCGCCTGGCGCGCGAAATGTCACTTCAGACGCAATATCTTCTGACCGCTGTTGTGGCTCACGCCGCCGTCGCAATCATACCTCCTCCGGCACTGCCCATGGGTCTCTGTACGTTCGCCTTAGATACTTGTTGGCGTCCGGGGCGTTGACGAAGGACTCGGTTTTGGAGTCGAACGTAAGCTTCTGGTTGCCGGTGCGGTACGATATATTGGCCAGGTGACAGAGCAGCACGGAGTAGTGGCCCTGCTCGACATCGGCGTTCGGCTTGCGGCGTGTGCGGACACATTCAATGAAATTATCCTGGTGCGGTTTATCGCCCTGTCGGCCAAATTCGGACTGGACGAGCTTGCCGTCCGCGTCGTATGCCTGCCAGCCGCCGCCGTGCCTCCCGACGTACATAAAACCTTCGGTGCCGAATACCTCAATCCTCGTGGCGCAGAAGGGCCAGTCGGGGAACAGATTGCCGTCGCGGATGTGCTGGGCGATTTTCTTCATATATGGCGTCCAGAGGGTTGCTTCAAACTGGAGGGTGAATTTGCCGTATTCGTATGTCGCCAACTGGGTATCGGGAGTATCGCGGCCATCCAGCAGGGCGGCAATGCCGCCCGTACCGCAGACCGTATCGGGATAAGGCCTATCGCCGGTCAGAAACCGGGCCAGGTCCAACTGGTGAACTGCGTCGCCGGCAATAGGGCCGCAGCTATACTCCCAGAAGTTAAGCCAGTTGCGGTTCGGATTGTAGGGCAGCTTGCGGGCCGGGCCGCACCACATATCGTAATCAAATCCCTCCGGCACAGGCTGCTCGGCGCCCTGCGTCATCATCGGATGCTTCATCATATTGAAAACCCGAACAAGATGCACGTCGCCAAGCTTGCCGGATTGGATGTATTTGACGGCCTCGGCCATATAAGGCGCGCTGCGAGTCTGCATACCCACTTGGACCACTCTCTTGTATTTTCGGGCGGCGTCGACCATTTTTGCGCCTTCCCAGACGTTGTGGGCCATAGGTTTTTCCACATAGACGTCTTTTTCGGCCTGACAAGCCATAATGGTCCCAAGGGCATGCCAGTGGTCGGGCGTTGCGTTAATTAGC
>Ga0315288_10006573_pt1 | contig 14746 bp, 17 predicted proteins | sample YL17G11_20_MG_FD_203454 | JGI IMG/M metagenome (GOLD analysis project Ga0315288, IMG submission 203454) | Sediment microbial communities from Yellowstone Lake, YNP, Wyoming, USA - YL17G11_20 | ecosystem: Environmental > Aquatic > Freshwater > Lake > Sediment | place: USA: Wyoming | collected... | reverse complement strand
TTTCTAATTTCGGCGAGGGTCCCATTTTTTTATCATTCCTCTTTTCTCTTTCTTCCATTTCTTCATACTCCTCATGAGTGATTGAGAATTCCCGTCAGAACGAGAAGGCGGAGGTGACCCCGTGGCAACGGGAGGCAGTACTGACCAAGATAGACTGGCCTGAATTTTTCTTTCTTTTAATATCCTCCAGCAAGTCCAGCAGTGCTTTTGGCCGAAATCCTCCTATCCCTGGTCCAAGTTGCAGACTCCGAATCACTCTTGATTCAAAAGCCCCTTCTAACTCTTTTAAGATTTGATAGAGAGGTTTTGGACGCTTTTTCCTTGTGACGAAACAATATTGAGCGGGTTCTGGGCAATCTTCAGGGCAAAGGAAGTTGGCGAGGCTGGTATAGAGATCACCTGTTCTGCCTATCATGGGGTTGGGCAGGCCAGAAAGGGGAGGGATCTTTCTTCTTTTTCCACCTAAAGGTTTTAATTGAGACAGAATGAATTCGAAGGCAAGATGGAAGGGGACTGCAGGGATGATATAATCAACTGATCGTCCTTCTGATAAAAATTGTTCAAGATATAAACGACCATCAGAAACGGTAGTTTCAACTTCGAAGTCAGAAACTTTTTTGATGGCGCTTTTGTCTTTGTCGATGACAATAATCTTAGAACGGGGATCTTTTCTGAGAAGTTTCTCTGCGGCCTGGCTTCCAAAATGGCCACATCCAATAATGAGGTAAGAATGAGGGTTCATTGATTGAGAATCTCATCCTTGACAATGCCCTTGAGGTGGGGGGAAAGGTCCTTCATATGGGGGATCTGCATGGCTTCAATAAATTCTTTCTGAAAATCTTTTTCAATGGTCAATTCGACATATTCCACTTTTCTTGCGATCTCTTCCGCCTCCACTCTCTTGTCTCGATTTAGAAGGGCAATTCTTGCACCATCCCCTGCGGCATTACCTATCGCATAGACATTTTTTAAATCACAGTCAGGAAACATCCCCAATACCATTGCTTCTTGTGGATCGATATAACTCCCGAAGGCACCTGCCAGGATCACCTTATCTAAATTCTCAACGCCCAATTTCTTCATCATCAGTTTTGCCCCAGTATAAATAGCACCTTTAGCCAGTTGAACATTTCTCACATCTTGCTGAGTGATGGTGATCTCTTTACCAATTGAGGTTTCGTTTTCCCATGCGATCACAAATTCAGGCTTTTCATCAATGATCCTCAATCGGGGAGATTGAATGCCCTTTCTGACACGTCCGCTTCTGTCAATAATTCCATTCCGGTATAATTCAGCCATTGCATCGATGATCCCTGAACCACAGATCCCTTTTGCTTTAGTACTTTTGAATTCCGACTGCCAATAGGGTTCCCCGACGATCTTGAAATTAACCTCCAAAGTATTGGGATCGATTCTAACCCTCTCTATCGCCCCGGCCGCGGCCCTCATCCCGAATTTGATATGAGCTCCCTCCAGGGCAGGACCGGTGGCACAGGAAGAGGAGATCAGTTTCTTTCTGTTCCCCAACACCAATTCTCCATTTGTTCCGATATCGATGATGAGAACCATCTCATCCTGGTTATATGGTTCTTCAGCGATAAGGACACCCACATTATCTGCGCCCACAAAACCTGCTTCAATAGGAAGGATGTGTACATTTGCAGATGGATGAGCTTTTAAACCAAGGTCCCTCGCCTTTACATCCATGGATCGATGAATAGCAGGAGGAAAGGGGGATACGCCTAAATATTGAGGATCGATCCCGAGAAGGAGGTGGTGCATCGCAGTATTGCCAACGATGGTTAATTCTAAGATATCTTCCGGGAGGAGATTGCAACCTCCGGTAATTGTTTTGATTAACTGATTCAACCCCTCGATGATCGAGTGGTGCATCGTTTCGAATCCATCTTGATGCACCATGGTATAGGTAATTCTGGACATCACATCCTCACCATAAATGACCTGAGGATTCATCATCGATTCGGTGGCGATCACTTTTCCGCTTCGAAGATTACAAAGATATCCGGCCACGGTGGTAGTTCCAACATCGATCGCCAAACCGTAGGTATCATCCACTTTCCCCGGTTTAATGTCAACGATTTCTTTTTCCATCCAGATGGCTGCCGTGACTTTCCAGTCTCCTTCCCGAAGGGCATGGGGAAGTTTCAGCAGGGTGGGGTAGTCGATATCGAGATGATCAAGATGATATTTTTCAGAGAGAGCCTTTTTAAGGCGTTCGAAATCAGCCCTGAGATCATGGAAGGAAGGTTGAGGAATTTCTACAAAGTGAGGAATGACGGCTGGTCTAAGTTCAATCGATCTTTCAGTAGCTGTCTTTCTTATCACTTGCCCTTCGACACGACTCTCCTCTGGGACAAAGACCGAAACATCCCCTCTAATTTGGGCAGCACAAGCAAGGCGATACCCCTCATCTCTTTCTACTTCGTTAATGAATTTTTCTTCCTCCTTGGTGAATGGTGAAAGATGTTCAGGATTGGCCTCGATACTAAACCTCTCAAAGAATCCTTTCTCTAATTTGACCTTGCATTTTCCACAAACTCTTTCCCCTCCGCAGACGGATTCGATTCCAACACCTAACTCCTGAGCGGCTTCGAGAATTGTCTTTCCCTCTAAAACCTCACCCCTTATGCCCGAGGGCTGGAAGATGATTCTGAATTTCTTCATACCTTCTCACATATTCCTTTCCCAGGATTGACAACGTAGCATCCTTAAGGTAATCTTTAACATAAAAGGCCTGCCAAATGAAGGAGAAATTAAAATGAGAGAGGCTTTAAGATATCTAAACAATGCGAAAGAAATACTCAAGAGCGTACCTATCGAAAACAATATTTACACGGATGTTAAACCTGTACGTGAGGCCTTTGGAACTGCCTACCTCGCTGTCTTGGAAGCGATTAATGAGAGTCTCGTTAAAAAGGGCGTAACAAAAAAAGAGCTTCCTAAATCAATCGATGCATATAGAAGAGCATTGCAGAAGCACATAGCAATTTATGATGGGAAGTTAATGAGGGAATTTGAAATGCTCTATGATAGTTTGCATATCGCAGGGTATTACAGAGCACTGATTTATAATGTGGACATGGTTAAAGATGCATTAAAGGCCGCCAGATCCTTCATTGAGAAATTAGGGTGAAGAAGTGATTTTCAAATCAGGATCTTTTTACTCCGGTAGGCCTTAAGATATTCGAGGCAGTAAAAGTCTTCATTAATGAGGACTTTGCTGGCATAAATGGAAGACATGAGGGATTGGTCTCGGACATCGACCAAGAGGGAGTTGAGGCCAGCCGCAATGGCCATCGTTAGGAATGTCCGATTGATCAATCTTCTTCCAGGAAGCCCCATGCTGACATTACTGACACCACAGATAGTATGGGAGTTTGGAAACTTGGATCGAATCATCCTGATTGTTTCCAACGTCACGAGTGCTGCATCTGTTTCAACAGCTACAGATAGCACGAGAGGATCGAAATAGATATAATCAGAAGGTATTTCTGCCTCCGTCAATCTCTCAAAGAGTTTGGTTCCGACAGCCATTCTTTCTTCAATCGTTCTGGGAATTCCTTGATTACCCATACATAGAACGACGACTTTGCATTTCTTCTCAACCAGGACGGGAAAGAGCTTATTCCATTTTTCTTCCTCACCAGAAATAGAATTAAGGATGGGGGATTCCGGGTGGCGATACACGGAAAGAGAAGCCTTGAGAGCTTCGGGATTGGCACTGTCGATCATCAAAGGAAGGGGAACTTCTTTCTGAACGATATCCACCAGCCATGGCAGGTCTTCGATTTCATCTCCCCCTGCCACACCGGCATTCACATCTAACATTTGGGCGCCGCACTCATATTGAATTTTGGCCAATTCCCTGAGATAGGCATCATTTCGATTCAGGATAGCCTCGCCCACCTTCTGAATTGTTCCATTGATCGATTCTCCTATAATTAACACAGATTCCTGCTCGTCTGCCATTTCGCACTCCCTTGATCTCTATTCAATAACCCGCCTTGGTTACGCCCATCCCTCAATAGGACATTTTTGCTGCTGATGTTGCCAATGAGTGGCGTTTCTTAGCCGGCTAAGTAAACATTCTGATAAAAATCAGATCGTTTTAATATCCCCTTCCTCTCCCTATATTTCCTTGGCTCGATTTTCAAAGATCTATGGTCATGGTCACCTATTTATTGCCAGGAGGCGAACGTTCTGCTCTGGTCCGGGGGGTGCATAGAAAAACGCAAAGCTGAGAGGTCCGGAGCCAGTATTCTTGAATTGGTGTTTCACTCCCGGGGGGATAAATACCATTGTCTCCGGCTCCAGAGGAAAGGTGTCTCCCTCGATTACAGCTACACCTTCCCCCTTATAGATGAACATGATCTCCTCTTCTTTATCGTGCACATGATAGGGGATCTCACTTTTCACAGGGATTTCTACAGTTCCCCCAGAAACGTTCTTAGCTGCCATGTTTGCGTCTATCTATATGTAAACGGTTCTATCAGGATTCTTCAAATTGGCCCGGAAAACTTCCCTCTTCCTAATACTACTACGTTAAATTCATTTGAGAAAAACTATAAAGGCCCTATTACTGGCATGGAATTGAGTGTCAAAAGATCATTCAATTTTGCCGAAATACAGAACCACTTGAAACTATTGAATTTTGATTTTTGACTTAACGTAGTAGTACTAAGAACATATTGCATAATTTCCCTCCTCTGTCTTTCACAACGGAAATTTGCTGTCAACACAAGTCAATACAGAGCCGGTCATTTGAGACCTTTTGTACGATTTATTTGGAGAGGAGAGATTTCACCACATCTACTGCCGAAACAGCATCTGGCGCATATCCATCTGCACCGATCTCCTTGGCAAACTTCTCCGTCACCGGTGCTCCTCCCACAATCATCTTCACCTGCTTCTGAAACCCAGCCGCTTCTATTGCCTGAATCGTATTCTTCATCTTCCTCATCGTTGTGGTGAGTAAAGCCGACATCCCTACCACCTGAGGCTGATGCTCTCGGACGGCCTCCAAAAATTTATCGGAGGATACGTCAATCCCTAAATCAACCACCTCAAAGCCCCCTCCCTCCAGCATCATGACCACCAGGTTCTTACCAATATCGTGCAGGTCACCTTTGACTGTCCCAATCACAACCTTTCCAGCCATGGTGCCTGTGGATTTAGAGAGAATGGGTTTGAGGATCGCCATGCCTGCATGCATGGCCCGTGCTGCGATAAGGACTTCAGGGATAAAAATCTCCCCATTCTTGAATCTGACACCCACCCGATCCATCGCTTGAATGAGGCCGTCTTTCAAGATGGTTTCAGCCGACTCGCCATCATTCAAAGCCTCCTGAGTCAGTTTTTTCACCTCGTCCATTTTTCCCTGAGAAAGGGCAGTGTGAAACTTTTTTATGTCAACCATTTTCCCTCCTTCTAAGAATATGTATTATAATGTTTGCACGATTACTTTTTGTCCACATGAATTAAGGGAGCAAAGACAGGAAAAGTCAATTTTCCTTGGGTTACGAACTCACAGAATAGTCTGTTTCCCTGCCTCCTATAGGCATAATTGATTGAATAGGTTTGTGAACAATTGTACTCATGGGGCATTGGTCTTTTGATCTTGCCTTTTCTGTCTAAATAAGTTTTTATGAAAATTTCTCTGTCCCAAGTCTCTTTATCGGTATTGATTTCTCCGAGCATACTTTCTCCGCATCCTCATTTATCATTAAATGTTACAACTAAACATCATTTTATTGCACCCACTTGCATTCCCTTTATTAAGAATCTTTGCAATATCCAAATTAATATTACTATAGGAATTAAGTGAATGGTGGCAGCGGCTAATAATGATCCCCAAGCCACCCCCATGATGGCGCCTAAAAATTCAGCTAAAGTTATTGGAGCAGTTCGAGATACTGAAGAAGTGAAAACGAAAGCAAATAAATATTCATTCCATGCGAAAATGGTGGTAAACATAACGACTGCAACAAGACCTGGCGATGATAAGGGAAGCACTATTCGCCAAAAGACTTGGAGTCTGGAGCATCCATCTACCATAGCCGCCTCTTCCAACACAATTGGAACATCATCTATAAATGTCTTCATTATCCATGTGCATAAACTAACTTCAAAAGCTGAATAAAGTAAGATCAATGTAATATGTTTATCAATTAACCCTATTCTATTGAGTAGAGGGAAAACGGGAATGGTAATTGCTATTGGGGGGAGCAGCCGTACCGCAATCAAGAAGAACGCAGGTAACTTAAGCCATTTCTGCCTATAACGAGAGAAGGCGTAAGCAGCAGGAACGGCGAATAATAGTGTTAATGAGCCTGTACCAACTGTAATAATGGCACTATTCTTCAGGTTGTCAAAAAATACGGGCCAATTTTCAATTACATCTCGGTAATTGTGAAATGAAAACGGCCCTTTTATTGTGGGTGGATAATTCCAAATATTGGTTGGTAGCTTGAAAGAGCTAATAGAGATATAAAGGATTGGGAAAAAAGCCCATGTTAATGCTACCAGAAGTAGGAGCCAAAAAATTAGTTTCTTCAGGAAGATATTCAAGCCTTGAATACGCATATTTGCGATCCCATTCTGATCTGGCTAAATCTTTGTGTCAGCCAACGTGCTTCGGATTATAAAGAAACATAATAAGTGAAGCGTCCTTGATTGTTATGGTTATGCAATAATTATTCAGTCAGACATATTTAACTATTTCTTTTCAAACGCCCCAATCCTATTATTTTAGATCGTTTTGCAAAAATAACTCATATAAATAACAATCCTAAAATATCGTTTTGTACATCTTCTTCACAATAGATATTGAAAGAATAGCTGTAACAATTAGCATAATCCAGGCAATAGCTGAGGCACTTCCAAACTCAAAGTATCTAAACCCTGTTTTATACAAGTAAATTGACAAAATTTCTGTGCCATGGCCAGGGCCTCCTTGAGTCAGCATCCAAGGTATTCCAAATTCTCTAAAAGCGAAAATCAACCTAAATATCAGAGCCACAAGCAACGCAGGTATAATTAAAGGTAGAATTACATAACGAAAACGTTGCCAAGCATTGGCTCCGTCCACAAGACTTGCCTCGAGGATTTCTTGTGGAATGGAAATCAGGGCGGAGTACGCAATAATTTGTATGAAAGGGGAAGATATCCATACATCTGTGATAATAATAGCTATGAAAGATGACGGAGTCGTTCCAAACCACCTTACCGGCTGAATGCCAGGCAGAGACAAAACATAATTAACCACTCCGTAACTCGGATCAAGGAGATATTTCCATATCACACATGCTACAACGGGACTTATTGCATATGGTGTTATGAGTAAAGAAGTCCAAACCCTCTGGAGGGGGAATCCATGAAAAAGTAAAAGGGCAGTTCCAAATCCAATAAGGAATTCAAGAAAAATGGCGGAAGCGAGAAAAATGATATTGTTAACCAGTACCTGCAAAAAAACCGGGTCATGTAAAATTTTTGAGTAATTAAGTAAACCAATGTAAGTCGGTGAGAAACCCGGTGAGTACTTCGTGAAACTTAGAAAAAGAGCCCAAATTTCTGGTATAACTATTACGAGAAATAATAAGGCTACTACTGGAATAATAAGCAAATAAGGTATTTGCGTTTTAGATAAAGAACCAGCTTCCACGGAGTCCGTTTGCAAAGGAGTTGACAAATATCCGGAATGCAGGTATCCACATAGTTTTACGTCAAAAGGGATATTACTTTCTCTTGTAGGTGGTATTTCAAGAACTTATTTTTATTAGTATGACTCATGGGAATAGAATTCTATTAATTTCTTTCGACTATCACGATAATGGGATAAAAGATCTTTTTTATTTTGAGACAATAACTCTGCTGGACCAAACATCTTCCGGAAATCGGTCTCTGCCCCTTGGAAGGGAAGAGACCGATTTTTTAAAATTACAAAAATGGATTTTAAGGCAACAACGGCTTTATTTTCTCGGTAGCCTTTTTCATTTCATCCTCTGGTGACTTTCCATGAAAAACAACTTCGTGGACATGTTCCCCAATAATGTCTAACGCTCTACTTACATTTGGAAAAGCCGGTATAGATTGTAGCGCGACTTCAATTTGTTTTTTTGTAATTTTGGCACCAGGGTCGATTTTTATATATTCGGGGTCGCCCAAGACAGAAAGCCTTGGTGGCGGGTTACCAGACTTGGCCATTTCAAGGTGGGATTCCCTAGTTGATAAATGTCTTATATATTCCCAAGCTAAATCCTTTCGCTGAGATCCGCGCAAAATTCCTAGATACCATAGGAACATGAAACTAGTGCTAAAATCGCGTATATGCTTTAGATTTTTAGAGATGGGCATCAAGCCGGGAATTGCTTCACCTGCTATTTTAGAAGCTTTTGGATCATTAAATGTAGGCCAATAATTCATCGCCTCTATTGTCATCGCTACTCGTCCCTGCTGGAACATCTTTATGTTTTCGGCGTAGCTATATGTTGACATATCCGGAGGGATTATGCCTTCGTTAAACATTTTCTGCAATAAACTAACGGTTTGCAATACTGGAGGGTCTGTAAGTGTCACTTTAAAGTCAGGGGTAATTAGGTGAGCATTTTCTCCCCACATCCTTATCATCCCCACTAAGGGTTCAAATAATTCTCCTATAGTTGTTCTCATAGACCAACCATAAATCTTCTCCCCATCAGGGCGTTCAAACGTACATGCTTTAGCCGTATCGTAAAGCTCTTCTGCAGTCTTTAGGGGGAAGCCCACGCCACGCTCGTTAAATACCCTTCGATTGTACCACATCCCAAAACACCCTGCCCTTACAGGGATCATGTAAATTTTACCTTCAAGTATGGCGCTTTCAATCATCGGCTTCGGCCAGTCTTCCGGCCAGCCTTCGATTGGCTTATTCTTTAAATAAGAATCAAGAGGTTCCAAAAACTTAGTTAAGACTGGTATAGCCCAAAACGGCTGGATATGGAAAATGTCTTCCTCTGTTCGGCTTAAAGGGCCAATGCGGAAAATCTTTTCACGAACTTCGGAGGGAGTATAGGTATGGTAAATGATGTCAGTATCATACTTTTGCTCGAATAGCTTAATAAGGTTTTTACCTTTTCCCTCTCCTCCCCCTGCAACTGTTTGGTGGACACGATGCCCGATTAATATCAATTTTTTCCTCTCCTTACACTCCGCTGTGAAATTCAATGAGCTAAGAGTAGATATAGCAGCTGCTGAAATGCCCACCTTTTTCAGAAATTCTCGCCTATTAACCTCGCCTGATAAATGTTTTCTCGTTAAGCCATTTTTTCTCATAGCTTTACCTCCTCGTGTAATTTTGTTGACCATTAACCCCTGCCTATAGAAACTTGGAAAATAGGCTTTCTCGTCCTTAGCCAACAATCAAAGGTTTCATGACAGGGAATGGAGGATGGCTTCCCCTACCAAAAAGCTACCAGACTTCTTTTGAAAAAGTGCCACCTATTCCTTTTCACTTCACCCCCCTACAACATACTACATCCGGCCCGGACGTCATCGTCCCAAGAGAACCCACCCCATATCATCGATAGATCTTCCCAAAAGCGTTCGGAAAACTTGAAAGCCAGATCCGAACCGCCCTTCTTGAAACCTTCCCCGAATACCAAGAGATCCCTCTGTTTCGAAATCCCTTCTGCTAAATCTCCCTAGCCCTCCTTAAAACCAAACATAGAGCTACCTGCATTTCACCTTCAACACGATATTGTACTTCATATAACCGCAAGTTCAATAATTCATTTCCGGGAGTGGGAGATGACTCTTCCCTCGTATAAGCCACTTGATTTCGATCGAAAGACTATCACTCCACTTCCCCTAAGACCTTCAACCAAAGAACGCCTCCTTCATCTATTTTGGTTTTTGAAGAATCTCCCTTTCCACTCTGGCCGGCTTGTAAACCACTGCCCATTATTGGCTCTCCATTTATATGTTAGATAACGTGGGATATAACATTTAAGTTCGAAACTCCATATCGAGTCTTTTATAAATTAATCGGTAATGGTCCCCATTCCTGAACCATCTCTGTAATGCGCAGCAGCCTTTCGAATTTGGCATCGGGTGGAGTAGTATCACTCACCCCAAGAATGAATCGATCTCCCGGGGCGATCTCTCTAAATAAATTCTTCATAAACTGCTCAAACTCTTCGTCAGACATACTCTCTTCCAGGAGGGCTACCGAGGGCACCCCTCCAAAAATGGTAACCTTCCCCTTAAGGGCTTTTTTCACTTCGCTGATCGTAACCTTGGTCATAGGTTGGGGGCAGACTGCCTCAGCAATGTCCATTCCACTTTCAGGGATGAGGTCGAGAAGCCCCTTGTTCTCACCATCGCAATGACAGAGAAGAAGTTTTCCTTTAGGATGGAGCATGTCAGCCAGTTTCTGAAGATGTGGCATAATGTGGTCCCGGAAGAATGGGGGGTAGGTTATCATATCGTCAAAGTTGGCTCCAAAAAAGATGACTTCTGCGGGGGAGTCAGCAAGGACACGAAAGATCTGATCGAAGTAGGGTTCCATGCCTTCACAAAGCTCACGCATCTCCGTTGGATGATCGTACATCTCAAGGTAGAAAGTGGTGGCGTCAAGAAAATCTTTCATAATATGGTGCATGGGGCTTCCGGCAATATTTCCAAATGCTACGGCAATTCCCTTATCCCCTACCCTTCTTTGAAATTCTAAGTAATTCTCATAGTCGGGAAGGATGTTAATATTTTTAAAGATATACCCCATGGTTCTATAATCCTTTGGTTCTTTGATAACATGCTTGGTGATCCAAGGGAAAGAAACTCCGGCTTGTTTCATCTCTTCACTATAAAGAATTTTACAAGAGACAGACCCTAAAGGAGTATGATAGCTAACAAGAGTGGTATCACCTTCTTTCTTGACCTCCCTTTCAACTCCAACTAATTCTGGTCGGTAAGCCATTCCCCAGAGACTATAGACTCCTATTCCCCGATCAATATTATCTTCGGGTGAACGGATCTTTAAGAACTCGGGTATAATTTTGTGGTATCCGCCTCCGATGTCATCAGCGATCTCATCAAGTGTAGCGTCTTTACAGTATTTGGAAGGAAGCGTTCCCCTCATAGAGTTTGAGTTATGCCAGAGGTCAATACGGGGAACCCAAGGGAGCTGATCCGGCCATTCCCCTCGAGCCGCTTTAAGCATGCTTTCTTTATGAGTCATAATGGTCGTTTTTCCTAAAAGTATTGATGGAAATTATGACCTTCTCTCAAAAGTTTGTATTGTTTAATTCTGCTCATTTTTGGTAAAATTCTGCTATTTTTCTTGACCTCTTCTCTTTTTTAATTTAAGATGAAATAGAAAATAAGATTCCAAATCTCCCCAACCTCCCTTTGTTCGCTAAAGGGGGGCGAGGAGGGATTAGCTATTTTCATTGTTTGTGGGTGACAGACCGGTAATGAATAATTTGTTTACCATGGAGATTGAGAATTCTATGAAAGAATGTTTGGTCAAAGAAAAAAAGAATCCAAGACTCCTGATTTTGGGGTGTGCTGTCATAGAACAGGAGCTCCGGCAGTTTCAGAATGGCCAAACGGAATTTAAATTTCTTGATTATGGCTTACATCGTACCCCGGAAAACATGGCCAAGGCCCTTCAAGTCGAAATCGATAATGCTGATGGAAAGGATTATGATGGGATCGTTTTAGGTTATGGCCTTTGCAGCAATGGAATTGTGGGAATTCATTCTGAAAAACACACCTTAATCGTTCCTCGGATCCATGATTGCATTACCCTTTTTCTTGGTTCCCCCGAGTCGTACAATGAGCAGGCAGCAAAACATCCGGGAACCTATTACCTAACTCCAGGATGGGTAGAAAAGGGTCAAACTCCTATCTCCAAGTATGAGTCTTATGCTCGATCTTATGATGAGGAGACAGCGAGATGGGTGCTTCACGAAGAGATGAAACATTATACCAGGATTGCGCTAATCGATACGGGAGTTTACCCAATCGAGTCTTATCGAAATATTGGCCAACAGAATGCTGAATTTCTTGGCATCGGTTACGAAGAGCTACATGGTTCTCCCCAATTATTTCATGAACTGGTCTGTGGTCCTTGGGAGAAGGGCTTTCTCATTATAGGAAAGGGGACCCCTATTCAACAGGAGATGTTTCTTGACTTATGATCCATCGGGAGATTAACCCTATTTTAACCGGAAATGTTCGACTTGATTCAGTGGATCAGCAAGGCAGCAATATGCTGAATAGATTATCCAAAGCCGTAGTCATGAGGGATTGCAGGGTGGTTAAGGAATTAACCGAAAGAATGGTCAAAGTGGGAGTTGATCTCTTTGAAATTCTCAATGATGGATTGATTCCGGGAATGCTTGAAGCCAGTGAACGATTCAGAAGAGGGGAATTTTTTATTCCAGAACTGTTGATGTCGTCAAGGGCACTAAAAATCGGTCTGGGGATATTGAGACCTCTGATTCAGGAGAGCCAAAAGGATGTATTAGGAAGGGTCGTAATCGGAACAGTCAAATTTGACCTCCATGACATCGGGAAGAACCTGGTCATCATTCTCCTTGAAGGAAATGGTTTTGAAGTGATTGATCTCGGTGTGGATGCCTCTCCTGAAAAGTTTATGAAGGCTGTGGAGAAGAATCAAGCCCAGGTTTTGGCCATGTCTTCTCTCCTCACCTCCACCATGGTTTGGATGAAATCAACCATCGAACTTCTTCATGAATCAGGATTAAATGGTAGGATAAAAACAATGGTGGGCGGAGCTCCTGTGACACCGATCTTTGCAAAGAATATTGGTGCTGATGCCTACTGCCGGGAAGCCACCTCCGCCCCGGCTGTGGCGAAAAGCCTGATGGGGTTAAAGTAAAGTGTTCAACCACCCTCTATTGAAGAGGTTGAGGGAAAATCCCGAGATCACCCACCAACTTTGTTCTTTCAGCAGAACGACCCATATCCCCTTACGAATGATCGGTACCAAGGGGGAAGACCTTTGGGAAACCGATTCGCGCAAATCGAGGAGGCTTCTTTGTCAAATCTTTACGGCAGAGGGCGATGGAGCCAAAGCATGCCGGAATTCTCATAAAAAAGCGGTCCGGGAGTCTATCCGCTGGGGAGAAGCCGTTATCCGGAACTGCTGTTATTCACTGATGCAGATTACCGCCCCAGTGATGGATGATGGAAAATGGGTGGCGACCTTAGTGGCTTCTCCTTTTCTCTTGATCGAGCCTTCTGAATTGCAGCCCGAAGAGCTCCCTTCCATTTTAGGAAGTGAAGAAGAGAAGAGGGGGCTGAGAAAGGCGATCTTCTCTATTCCTGTCGTAAGAGATGAGGAAGCCAGTGATGCTGCTAAAATTCTTTATTATCTGGCCGATCAGCTTTCGAATCCAAATCTCAGCTGCTTGACCAAAGTTCATGAGATTCAAGAGCTTCAGGGAAAGATTGCAGATCAGATTCGGGATTTAAAAGCCCTCGATAAAGACTTCAACTCCAGTTCTCTCGCCAAACTCTCCTATGATGAAGAGAAAGAAATCATTGTCAAGATCCGACTGGGAGATCGGGATGGGGCAAAGGAGATCCTATACCGGTTATTAGCCATTACCTTATCCCAATATCTTGAAAACTTTGAACTGCTCAAAATATTGGTCTTAGAACTTCTTATCTTTCTTTCCCGAGCAGCGGTTGAGGCAGGAGCTAAGGCTGAGGGAATACTGGGGATGAAGTATCGCTTCCTGACAGAGCTGGCAGGCATCAAAGATCAGGAGAATCTGTGCCTTTGGGTTGTCAAAGTTTTCGAAAAATTAATGGATAATATTTATCACACAAGGAATGTGAAAAACTATCAGCGCTTGAAGAAGACTTTAGATTTTATTGATGCGAATTATAGTCAGCCACTGTCGGTTGAAGAGATAGCTCGCGAGGTCTGTTTGAGTCCGTCCCGTTTGAGTCATATCGTCAAAGAGGAGTTAGGATCAACTTTGGGTGGCTACATCTCGAAGATTAGAATTGATAAAGCAAAAAATCTATTGGTGGATACAGAAACTTCGATCTCTCAGATCGCTCTGGAAGTGGGATTTCCGGATCAGAGCTATTTCACGAAGGTTTTTAAAAAAATTGAAAAATGTACACCTAAAGCTTTCCGACAAAATGTTTCTCAGTCACCAGAACTGAATAAGAATCTGATGAATCTCCCGGGAAGACCGTTCTATCATCAGGATGCTGGAATCCCTGCAGTATTCCAACACTCCGGGGCCTAGGACATCTTTTGGATGTCTTCTCTTCGAACCTTCTTTCTTTTCCTTATCGTGGGTTTACTGAAAAATTCCTTTGGAAGGGATTTCACCTTCCGAGTTCAAGTTTAATGGCCAATGGTAGGGTGGTTGGTTTGATATAGGTTTGAATCTCTTGTTCAAAGCTTTTGAGATCTACCATAAGCGTCTTCCTCTTTTTTAGTGGTTTTTTGGAAGTTCACAGAGTTCGATGAGGACGCCGCTCGATGATTTGGGATGGACGAAGGCAACTTTTGTATTATGAGCCCCAGGCCTTGGTTTCTGATCGATCAACGTTGCTCCCTTCTCAAGATAGGCTTTCACCTCTGCTTCCACATCATCCACTTCAAAACAGATGTGATGGATTCCCGGGCCTTTGGTTTCCAGAAACTTAACTAAAGGAGAATCCGGTTCCGCAGGCTGGACCAATTCAATATTGGACTCCC
>Ga0315288_10006571_pt1 | contig 14748 bp, 12 predicted proteins | sample YL17G11_20_MG_FD_203454 | JGI IMG/M metagenome (GOLD analysis project Ga0315288, IMG submission 203454) | Sediment microbial communities from Yellowstone Lake, YNP, Wyoming, USA - YL17G11_20 | ecosystem: Environmental > Aquatic > Freshwater > Lake > Sediment | place: USA: Wyoming | collected... | reverse complement strand
ATGTTATTTCTCAGTCTATGTTCTGGTGGGGATTAAATCCCCACCAGAACAGCGAGACTTTAATCAACCTCCCCTCTGGCATGAACCATACGGTTCATGCCTCTGTCCCCTCCTTGCTAAGGAGGGGATTAAGGGGTGGTCTACCTTGGATCGGATGGGGGTTGAACCCCCGCCTGAACTATAGTAGAAGTATTTCCGATGTTCCAACTGACTTTAGTCAGGTTTGGAGTGAACGCCACTAAAGTGGCTTAGAACAGTTTATCCCCCTAGATAGGCTTCTTTCACTTGTGCATTATTTAACAGATTTTGTGCGGTATCTTCTAAGACTATCCTACCGGTCTCCAGGACATATCCCCGATGAGCTATATGCAAAGCCATGTGAGCATTCTGCTCCACCAAAAGAATTGTGGTTCCCTGCTGATTGATCTCTACGATGGTGTTGAAAATAGATTTCACCAATATAGGGGCTAAGCCTAAGGAAGGCTCATCCAAAAGCAGAAGTTTGGGATGAGACATCAAAGCTCTGCCTATGGAGATCATCTGCTGTTCGCCGCCACTTAGAGTTCCTGCGTTTTGTTTCATCCTCTCTTTGAGTCGGGGAAAAAGGGTGAATGCTATTTCCAAGTCTTTTCTAATTCCTTCCTTATCTCTTCGGCAATAAGCTCCCAATTCCAAATTTTCTAAAGTGCTGAGGTTGGGAAAAATCTTTCGTCCTTCCGGCGCTTGAGAAATCCCCATCTCAACTATTTTGTGCGGCACTATCTTATCAATCCTTTTTCCTTCAAAATCAATAGTTCCTTTTTTAGGTTTTAAAAGACCAGAGATCGCATTGATGGTGGTCGACTTACCTGCACCATTAGCACCAATCAAAGTGACGATTTCACCTTTCTTAATGTAGAAAGAGATGCCTTTTAGAGCATGGATAGCTCCATAATATACATTCAGCGAATCGATCTTTAGCAATTTTGAATCTTCATTCATAAGTTAGATTTGAGAAACGAGAATTGAGAACTGAGAATTGAGTTAAACCTTTGTCGACGAAATTTTCGCTGAGCCTTGTTTAATCTTCTCTTCTAACCTCACCCCCTAGCTCCCCCTCTCCACACTTGTGGAGAGGGGGATAGAGGGAGAGGTATCACCAACATTATGGAAAGCTAAAGCTTTCCGCTACATTCTATTTCATTCGATATTCGTCATTCGTAATTCGTCATGGGTATGATTTTACTTCATTTCCTCCCCTAAATAAGCCTCAATCACTTTAGCATCTTTTTTTATTCTTTCGGGAGGACCTTCAGCGATCTTCACTCCATAATCCAAAACTACAATTCTTTCACAACAACCCATTACGACTCTCATGTCATGCTCGATCAAAAGAATGGTCAATTCAAAATCGTCTCGGATTTTACAAATCAGGTTCATTACGTTTTGTGTCTCCTGTGGATTCATCCCAGCGGTAGGCTCATCCAGAAGCAAAAGCTTAGGCTCAATTGCCAGTGCCCGTGCCATCTCTAATCTTCTCTGTTGCCCGTATGGTAAATTCATCGCCTTTTCATCCTTGAGAGCATCCAATCCGAAGATTTCTAAAAGATTCATAGACCTCTGTGTCAACTCATCCTCTTCTACTAAAAATCTTTTGCTTCGGAAAACCGAGCTCCACATCCCTTCCTTAGAATGCAAATGGCAGGCGGTCTTGACATTGTCCAAGACTGTAAGATTACTGAATAGTCGGATATTTTGAAAAGTTCTTCCAATTCCGAATGAAGTTATCTGGTATGGTTTCTTGCCATTGATTTTTCTGTCCCCGAAAAATATTTCTCCTAAGGTTGGATTATATACTCCTGTAATCATATTGAAGACCGTGGTCTTGCCAGCACCATTCGGTCCGATCAATCCCACTAATTCTTCCTTCTCCATACACATGTCTAATCGGTCAACTGCTTTCAATCCACCGAAGTGCATGGAGCAGGTTTTTATGTCAAGTATGGACATAATTGTTAGTTTTCGTAGGGGAGGCGCTTGTCGCCTCCCTGAATTTTTCCCTATTTACGGGCGACTACAAGGGTCGCCCCTACAGTCTAGTTCTCGTAGGGGAGGCGCTTGTCACCTCCCGTTATTTTACCCCATATTCGGGCGACCACGAGGGTCGCCCCTACAGTCTAGTTCTCGTAGGGGAGGCGCTTGTCGCCTCCTGTTATTTTCCCTATATTCGGGCGACCACGAGGGTCGCCCCTACAGTCTAGTTTTCGTAGGGGAGGCGCTCATCGCCTCCCACCTCTCCCTTTACGGGAGCCCACAAGGGGCTCCCCTACGAATAATATTCAAATGGGTAATGGATCAATAAAACCGCTATAAGGGTAGTCCTCCCATCTTTCGACTAAACTTCTTCTTACTGGATTATTCAAAATATACCATGCTATTTGTCTGAGATCCTCTTCCTTTCGGATTACATGGTCATAAAAACTTCTTTGCATTAATTTGCCAGAGAATCCATAACTCCAGGAAGCACGAGTTGTTTTACTGATTAATCCATCCATGAATAATGTTACTGGAATACCTGACTCTAATGGGCTAGTTAAAAGGTGCAAATGTTCTGGCATCAAACAATAGATATAAACTGCATGACCCAAACGGATTCTTTCTTCTTTAATATAATCAATACATTTGAAATTAAAATCAGGATTCGTGAATACTTGACGACCATATTTAGCACAAGAAGTCAAGAAGAAAACAATGTTTGGCGATGCATAATCTAAGTCTTTAAGACGAGTAGATTTTCTTTTAGGAAATATGGTTTCCATAACTTGTACTTCATAGGGGAGACGCTTGTCGCCTTCCTATATTCTTCCCTATTTTTGCGCGACCACGAGGGTCGCCCCTACGCTTTCTTTATAAATATATTTCTAATCTTCTGCAAACTAAATTCCTGCACTCCAAAAATGCCCTGTGGACGAGTAAGCATTAAGATTATCAGGATAAGAGAATAAATCACCATCCGATAATCTTTCACCACTCTTAAGAATTCAGGTAATATAGTCAAAATGATTGCTGCCAAGATTGAGCCGGTAATGCTCCCCATTCCGCCTAAGACTACCATTATGATGATCTCGATAGATTTCATAAAGGTGAAGCTGTTAGTGTGCAGATACATCAGATAATGTCCGAAAAGACCTCCGGCGATTCCGGCGAAAAATGCTCCAATCACAAACGCATAGACTTTGTAATAAGTCGTATTGATCCCCATCGCCTCTGCAGCCACCTCATCTTCTCTTACTGAGAGGAATGCCCTTCCATGTGTTGAATATACCAAATTTCGAACTACGATTATGGTCAAGAGCATGAAAAATAATACCCAGAAAAGATTAGTATGTCCCGGAATATCCGCAAATCCTCTGGCGCCACCAACTGCGTTTATATTGAGTATCACAACTCGAATTATCTCTCCAAAACCTAAGGTAGCGATGGCAAGATAATCTCCTTTTAATCTTAACGACGGAATCCCTACGACCAAACCTGCCAGAGCGGAAAGTGCTCCTCCTAAGACAAGAGCTAAGACAAAAATTATTGATTTTGCCAGCCACGGGAAAAGGACAATAGAACCGAGACTTAAGATCAAATCTCTGCCAAAATAGTAGGTGAAAAAAGCTGAGCTATATCCACCAATTGCCATAAATCCAGCGTGCCCGATGGAAAATTGTCCGGTGAATCCATTTATCAGGTTCAGGCTAACTGCCAGCATGACATTTATCCCTATCAGGATCAATATCTGCAAAAGATATGGATTCATCCGGGTGGGGAGATAGTAATTCACTAAAAGCAAAAATCCCAAGATCAAAACTATGAATATAGTTTTCTTAAATCGCATGATTATTATATTCAAGATTCAAGATTTAACATTCAAGATTCAAAATTCATAATAACTTTTTTATCTGTTTAATCCTTTAATCTGTTGGGAAATCCCTAATTTATACCTTCTCCCCTGTAAATGCCCCCATCAGCCCGGATGGCTTGAACAAAAGTATCAAGATCAGAATAGCAAAAGCGATGGCATCTCGGTAAGTGGAGGAGAGGTATCCCACCACCATCACCTCTGCGACACCCATGATCATTCCACCCAACATAGCTCCGGGGATATTGCCTATGCCGCCCAAGACTGCGGCTACGAATGCCTTTATCCCAGGCATTATACCCATCAATGGCTCGATCTTGGGATTGGTCAAGGCTACTAATATGGCGGCGGCCGCAGCTAAAGCGGAGCCGATCATGAAGGTGATCGAGATAATCCGGTCGATGGAGATTCCCATAAGCGATGCGGCTTCACGGTTAAAGGAGACTGCCCGCATAGCTTTGCCGGTTTTAGTTTTCTTGATAAAAAGCTGAAGCGACGCCATCAGGAACAAAGATACCGCTATGACGATCAACTGTTGATTGGTCAAGATTATTCCGCCGCTTGCGATCACATCATTTTTGGCAATTATCTGTGGGAAAAACTTCGGATCGGCGCCAAAGATAAGCTGACCGGCATTTTCTAAGAGCAAAGACACACCGATAGCGGTAATTAAGGCGGTCAATCGGGGAGCTTTTCTCAAAGGTTTGTAAGCGCCTCTCTCTATCACAAAGCCCAAAAGCGCGCATACCAGCATGGAAAACAAAAATACTACTACCGCTCCAAACAGGGTCGGCTCTCCGCCCATGTTCATCCATCTAACCGCATAAAATCCAGCAAAAGCTCCCACCATGTAGACGTCGCCATGAGCGAAATTAATCAACCTCAGGACTCCGTACACCATAGTGTATCCCAAGGCGATCAGGGCATAAATTGAGCCCCAGGCGATGCCGTTAATTAATTGTTGTAGAAATTCAGACATGTTAAAATCAAAGGAAGAAGGAAAATGGAAGACTATTTCTTGATAATTTTTTTCAATGCTAAAATCAGAGCACCCAACTGTGCAGAAGTTTGGATAACCTCATTTCTCAAATCCTTTGAGATTCTTCCGTCCAGATACCCCAGTTCATTCGTTTATTTTCCTTTATTCTTTCCCCCTCACCCTTTATCCCTTTCCCCAAAGGGGAGAGGAAAATTTTCCTTATCCTTCTTCCTTTTCTTTAATCGGGAGTTATCGTTTCAACAAACTTAACTTTTCCATCCTCGATCTTGACCACCACTGCCGATTTCTTGGCATTGCGATTTTGGTCAATGGTGATAAGTCCGGTTACTCCTTGGAAATCTTTGGTTTGGGCTATGGCATCCCTAATCTGTTCGCGGTTTTTGGGAGTATTGATAGCGTCCATCAATGAGCTGGCTTTGGGATTGTCCCGATAGGCATTCTTTATATTTTCCTCTTGTAATATTCCGGACTTTTTTATGGCTTCAAATGCGATCTTGGCGGCATCATAGCCTAAGGGAGCCATGGCATCCGGAACTTCATTGTATCGGGTTCTATAATCCGAGATAAATTTCTGAATTTCCGGTCTGGGGTCTTCCGGAGTGTAATGATTACTGTAATAAGTATTCTCCAAAGCTTTGCCTCCGATCTCCACCAGACGCGGGGAATCCCATCCGTCTCCGCCGATCAGAGGAACGGTGATTCCCAAATCTCTTGCCTGCCGTGCAATCAAACCTATCTCCGTATAATAGCCGGGAATAAAGATAACGTCTGGATTTTTGGCTTTAAGTGAGGTCAACTGCGCTCTGAACTCTATATCCCCTTCCGAGTAAGATTCGTCCGCTATTACTTCACCACCCAAATTGGTAAAAGTTTCTGTGAAAAACTGCGCCAGTCCTACGCTGTAATCATTTTTAATATCCTTCAGGATCGCGGCTTTGCTCACCTTCAGAGTATTACGCGCAAATTTAGCCATCACCTCTCCCTGGAAAGGATCGATGAAACATACTCTGAAGATAAAGTCTCCCACTTGGGTCACTTTGGGATTGGTGGAGGAGGGGGTAATCATCGGAACTCCTGCTCCTTGGCAGATCGGAGCACCAGCCAAGCTTCTGGAGGAAGCTACCTCTCCTAAAACCAATAAGACTTTATCCTGGTTCAGCAATTTCTTCACTGCGGTAGCCGCCTCTTCCGGCTTGGATTGGTCATCCTCCACAATGATCCGGATCGGCTTACCCTCTATCCCTCCTGCCTTATTGATCTCGTCCAAAGCTATCTCGATCCCTTTTTGAGTTGACTTTCCAAAGGTGGCAGTCACTCCGGTCAAGGAGCCAAATTCGCCTAAGACTATCACATCCTCTTTTTTAGCACAGGAGAATAAAAGAAAGCTAATCAACACTGCTATTAGCCCCCAACCAGTCTTAGAATTTCTTTTCATTGATCTTCTCCTTCATTTATACCACAATTTTGTTAGGTTAAATATATCCTGAATCCATTTTTGTCAAGCTCTTTTTAAACCGACGATTCTTAAACCTCTTATTGATTTGAAGTCCCCCTTTGGTAAAGGGGGACTAAAGGGGGATTTTCAAGTTTCGAATCCCCCCTTTTCTAAAGGGGGGATATAAACAATTATATGTTCCCCTTAGTATTTGAATCCTGTATCAGTTTGAGATGATCCCTTTAATTCCTGCAGAATTCTTTTAACATTCTCTATCTGGCTGGGGTCTCCATTCCATAGATGGACGAAATTTTCGAAACTATCGATCGCCTCTTTTTTTCTTCCCATCTGATTATATATGATCCCAAGTCGATAAAAAGCCATAGCAGATTGAGGATCATATTTGATCGTGCTTTGGTATGCTGTGATCGCCGCCTCCAACGTTCCTTTCTGAAGACAGATTTCTCCCAGAAGATAATGCACTTTAGGGTCGTCCTCCCTCAATAAGAGCGACGATCTATACATTTCTTCAGCTTGGTCTATTTGCCCCTGATTATGATATTCAATTCCCATGTTATAAAAAACAAATGCGCTATCTGCGCCATTCTGTAAAGCTTTTTGATAATATTCCAAAGCTAACTGATGCTTTCCCTGATCTCCATATATCGCCCCCAAATTGGCATAAGCATTACCTAAATTGGGATTATATGATATAGCTTTTATATATTCCTCCTCCGATTTGATTTTATCCCCTTTTTTGGAGTATAACACACCCAAACTATAATGAGCCTGTCCCGGGTTGGCATTAGAGTATCCGGGGATGGAAAGATTGACCAAGATCAAAATTACCAAAATGATGATAAGATACTTCCAAAACTCGAAAATATTTCTCTGCTTTATGGTGGAGTGAAGCCAATTCAATGTATATGCGGAGAAAAGAATTAAGACCGGAAGAATCGGGACCCGATACCGGGCAGTGATGAAAAACAAAATTATGCTTAGCATGTAAACGAAGAGAAAAATCTCTAAGATGACGACGTCTCTTTTCTCCTTATGGGATAGAATTACCCCTACCAGTGCCAGAGGGGCAATCAGTCCAAAGGGAAAGTATAAGATAAATCTCCAGATTAAGAGCTTTAAAATCGGTGCACTCCGGGCAAAGAAATAAAAATCTTTATTATTGGACAGCTCGTTTCCGTTCCAGAAGAGGATGAATTTTTTCACCATCAATTTCAGAAAGCTCAGCGGTTGTGTTGTGGCAAACTTCAATCCTTCTATATACCAGAAGCGGGATACTTCAGAAGGTTTTAGAGTTTTGCTCGTGGTCTTCTCCGCTATTCGGATGGCATCTTCGTATGATCCCCACCAGGTGGTCCTCCCTCCCGGAAGAATGGCGGAAGCGCCATCGGATTGAGGATTATTTCCTATGTAGAAATTCATTCCTCCCTGCGAGGCAATCAAAACCAAATCATGACCTTTAAGATAGTTTCTTAAAGTTACCGGAGATACGATCAGAATTGCTCCCAAAGCCAAACAGCCAGCGTATAGCAAAGATTTAGACCTCAGTATCTTTGTCCATTTAATTTTACCGTTGTTTTTGAGCTTTAAGATTATCCAGAAGAAAAAAGCCACCCCCACCAGAAGAATATTGGGTCGCGCCAAAGCAGATAAACCCAAAAGCATACCACAGATAAACCACATTTTGTAAGAGGGCTTCTCTTTTGCCCGGATGCAAGCCAAAATTAAAAGCAAATCGAGAAATACTTCCAGAACCGGGATGAGAAGCTCCCCCTCATAGTAGATCAAAACTCCATAAAGAGAAGCCATCACTCCGGCAATTATCGCGGTTCTCTTATTAAAAACCTTCCTTCCCACCAGATAAACCAGAACACAGCTTAAAGATCCGATGAGGAATTGAATCAATCGAGGTATAAAGTAGTTATGTCCAAAGATTTTGTATATCAGAGCCAGAAAATAAGGATAGAGCGGTGCACGGAAAAAGACACCCTCCCCGAAATCCTCCCCGTGCACTATTGCCTGTGCCCACTGGTCGTGATATTCGGCATCCATCGTGGGAGTATCAAACCAAGGGAGACTCATCATCTGAAACAGATAAAAGAATCTGATGGCAAAAGCGAGGATAAAAATCCCGATGATGAAATATGCTTCTTTCTTAGCTGATCTTTTCATATATGAAATACCTCTGATTTTTAAGCTAATCCTCAATATTATCAAAGTCAAGGAAATCTGATGTAGGATTTCCTCATTTTTTAGCCCCGCCCCCGCAAGCTAAAGGGACTGTTGAAAAAGTGGTTCCATCTGTCATTGCGAGGAGTCCCGCCAATGGCGGGACGACGAAGCAATCCTATGAGATTGCTTCGCTTCGCTCGCAATGACAGAATTAGGGTTTTTCAACACACCATTTAGCTCGTGGATCATGTCCATAGGGCAAAAGAAAAGCTCACCTGGAGGTGAGCTTTTCTTTATTATTTAAAAATGCCCCTTATTTTCTAATCTTGCTCTTCTTTTGTTTTTGACTGTTGCAGATCAACCATCTTCACGTCCCCGGCATATTTCACTATCACCGGCTCCACTATCTTCAAAAGCCGGCTGGTCACGTCTTTTATCCGTAGGGCACCGGTCTCGATCTTTTTCAGCTTGTCAATGGTCTCCTGATCTAACTTCTCCGGTCGGCTTAAAATAAGCTGAGTGTATCCCAAAACCGCAGCTAAGGGATTATTCACCTCATGGTTGATGGTGACTGCGGTTTCGATTATGGCTTTCAGCCTTTCTGATTTAACTACGTCTTCTTGAATTTCTCCACTTATCTTTCCTTCCCACAAGGAGGCTTTATTAACGGCTATTCCCAATTGATGGCTTAAAGCTTCTAAGAATTCCTCCCACATGCTTATATTCTTGTGTCCCTCTACCAAACCGGCTATGGCTCCAACCGTGTGTCCCTCCATTTTTATGGGATAAGAGAAAACGCTGTGTGGTCCTTCCAGGTCAAAGCTGGCATAAATGGACTCCATATTGATTTGTTTTCTCATCGCTTCTAGAATTTGTTGATCAAAATCCCGGAGGATTTTATGTTTTTCTATCACACCGGAGGCGATCTCATGGGTTATTTTCTTAGTTTTTTCCTCCCATAGGGTTATGGAAGCGCATTGCAAGCTGAGGATGTCTAAAACTCCATCCAGAGCTTCTTGCAGAATCTGGTTCATCTCAAAAGACGAATTGATCTTTTGTGCCAGATTCTTAAAAAGTAGAAATTTCTTATGGTCTTGGTTGTTTTCCATGGTTTGGCTTAACGTTCCTTAGAATCTGATTCCTTTGACTTTCTGGTGTTCCCGCCCACAGAAAAAATAAAACCCAGCCCCATTACCACGACTACAAACACTACCGTTATCCATACTGCACAATTCTGTTCCATCGCTCCTCCTCTTTTCAGCTTTTATCCCAAAAGCTTCGTTAAGAGAAAGAGCAAAACACATGCCGTTGGTGAGGTACCTTGTCTTTTAGAAATGGTATTTAAGCTTTTAGGAGTTAAAATGTCTAATAATCTCCGAAGTAAATGCCTTCCTATGACTTCTCTATCCGATTGAAATCGCTAATTATTTATTATAATCAGAATTCAGTTAAAAGGTCAAGAGAAAAATAAGGATAAGTGTGCAATTCTGTTCACAAAAAGTGCACGGACGTGCCCTCAGACGGGAGCGTTAGACCGTCTGGACAAAGTAAAGTCACCTCTTTACCTCACCTCCCATCCACACATTCAGTCCGCCATCCGCAGTCGGTTGTCCGCCGCTTCAATATTTTTTACTACGGACTGTGGTCGGTGTGCGGTTGATGTTTTCACCGAGAAGGGAATGATCGAAGATGCATACGCATCGGGAGAGGTTTTTCTCTTGTCCATGAGATTTTTGTCTTGACAAAATTATTATTTTTGTTATTCTACGTAACAGATAGGCAATTGATTAAAACTATTGAAGTGGTTATCTACAGGCTTGAAGGACTAAAGTCTTACAACTTATCTTTATTCATTAGAGACTTTCGTTAAAGTTTTGATGCCTTGATGATTATGGGAGTTAAGGCGTTAGCCTTTTAACAAAACTCTCACAGATGAGCTGAATAAGAATCACTTGTTCGATCATAACCTACTCCTAAAGATATGTCAGATCTGAAGGTTTGAAACAATATGGAAAAATCCCAAAGGAAAGGAATTCTCATGACACCTTAGATTTTGTTTTGAGAGTTGAGTTAACTTCGAGTTGTGTCAAAAGCTACTCCTGACACGACATAAACTGATTAACTTTCGGGGGGAAAATATAGGAGGTCGTAAAATGAAGTCCAAATTATTTTTTATGGCAGTGGGGCTTATGTTGGTTCTGTGCTCCTATTCCTCTGCACAGGTGCCACAAATGATAAATTATCAAGGGAAGCTGACTAATATAGATGGTGCACCATTGAACGATACCATCCAGATGGTATTCACGATTTACGCGGATTCAAATGGCACGACTTCTCTGTGGACTGAAACGCAGTCCTTGGTAGTAGTCGAGAAAGGAATGTTTAATGTTCTTTTGGGAAGTACGAATCCGATTTCTTATTCGGCTTTTGATGGAAGCACAAGGTATTTGGGGTGCAAAGTAGGAGATGATCCGGAGATAACGCCGAGAAAAGCGATTGTGAGTATTGGGTATGCGTTCAAAACAGAATACTCGGATACTGCTGAGTATGCCCGCACGGCTCCAGCAATGCCAGATGCAGACTGGACAATTGATGGAGATAATATATATCATGTCAATGGCAACGTCGGCATCGGGATTACTACTCCAAATGAACAGCTTGAGATAGCCGGAAACCTTAGATTGCCCCCTACGACGGCAACAGCAGGCATAATCAAGGTGGGATCAGATAGATTTATCCATAATTACGGGGCAGCTAATACCTTTGTGGGAATAAATGCCGGTAATTTGACCATGACGGGCAATTACAACACCGCTAATGGTTACCATGCACTTCTTTACAATACCACGGGCTATACCAACACCGCTAATGGTGGGAATGCACTTGTTTTGAACACCACAGGTAGTTACAACACCGCTAATGGTTATGCAGCACTTAGTTACAACACCGAAGGCAGTGGTAACACCGCTAATGGTCACCAGGCACTTTATTCTAACACCACAGGGTCGAGAAACACTGCTGATGGTTTTAATGCGCTTTATCACAACACCACAGGGTGGAGAAACACTGCTAATGGTGATGGGACACTTTTTTCCAACACCGAAGGCAGTTACAACACCGCTAATGGTGTGCAGGCACTTCTTTTCAATACCACGGGTCATTACAACACCGCTAATGGTTTGGAGGCACTTTATTCCAACACCGAAGGCAGTTACAACACCGCTGAGGGAGTGTGGGCACTTTCTTCCAACACCACAGGAAATAACAACACCGCCTTGGGCTATTTTGCTGATGTTTCCTCGGCTAATCTTACTAACGCCACTGTCATAGGATATAGCGCAGTTGTTGATGCCAGCAATAAAGTCAGAATCGGCAATACTTCCGTTACCTCCATCGGCGGGCAGGTGGGCTGGACAAACTTCTCGGATGGACGCTACAAGAAAAGCGTCAGCGAAAATGTGCCGGGGCTGGCGTTCATCGGTAAATTAAAACCGGTTACTTTCACCATGGATGTGGATGCCATCGATGCCGCGCTGAATACATCCCGCAAGCTGCTTGAAGGACAAAGCGAACAGGATTTGAAACCCAGTGCAGAAGAGATGGCATCAAAGCAAGCCCAGTCGCAGATTGTTTACACCGGCTTCATTGCGCAGGAGGTGGAGCAGGCAGCTAAAGAAACCGGCTACGATTTCAGCGGTGTAGATGCGCCAAAGAATGATAAGGGTATGTATGGGTTGCGCTATGCGGAATTCGTGGTGCCGCTGGTGAAAGCCATGCAGGAACAACAACAGTTGATACAGGAACAACAACAGATGATACAGGAACTGCAAAAGCGAATAGAAGAATTAGAAAAAAAATAATCTCAGGAGGGAGCGAATGACTTACTAGTTCAGACAGTTGTTGTTCTGTCAGGAGCTACTCCTGATAGATGTAGGAGAGCCCCTCGTGGGCTCCCGACAAGGTGGAAAGCGACGAATGCCTCCCCTACGAAGAGAAAACATACCTTAAAGGAAAGGAGATGTCTATGAGAGCTTGGATTTTTGTTATAAGATTTGAGTTAACTTAAGGTCTGATAGCTTTGGGGGGGGGCAGACATAGGAGGTTGTAAAATGAAGTGCAAATCATTTTTCATGGCAGTGGGGCTGATGTTGGTTCTGTTCTCTTATTCCTCTGCGCAGGTGCCGCAGATGATAAATTATCAAGGGAAGCTAACTGATCCTTCTGGTGCACCAGTGAACGATACTGTCCAGATGGTCTTCTCCATCTATGTAGATGAGGGAGGAGCCACTCTTTTGTGGACGGAAACCCAGACTGCAGTTATAACTGAGAAAGGAGTATTTAATGTTCTTTTAGGAAGTGCGAACCCAATTCCTGATTCAGTTTTTGATGGCAGTGTGCGATATTTAGGAGTCAAAGTAGGAGACGACCCGGAGATTACACCCAGAAAGCAAATTGTAAGTGTGCCTTATGCTTATAAATCTCTTAGGGCAGATTCAGCTGATTACTCACTGAAATCCACAACAGCAGAAACAGCTGTTGTTGTGCTTGGTCCACCCGATTTGACTGGAATGGATTTCCATTGCACTGGAGCTTCAAGTGTATACATAGATGGAAGTGGATATTTCTGTATGGCAACAGGCCATTGCAAGTGGTATTGTGGTGTTAATCCTGGCACAGGCACGGTAACCATCAGCGTTGGTATTGATGGCGTCCCATATACGTATAGTTTCTCACATGGCAATACCGCATCCGTAGGTGGCCAAGACATTGAAGGAAGTGTTTGCCCTGGCTTATGGAAGTTTAATTGGAATTTTAATGTATCTATTTCCTTTAGTGCCACATCAGGGAGCCCAGACTATGGGACTGCTTCGTACAGTATAAGTTGGTGGAAATAAGATAGTCATAACAGTTTTGAAAAAACAAAAAAAGAGGTCCAAAATGAAACACACAAAAATTATCTTCTACTTCTGTTTGATCGGGATCATTCTTTTCAACTTCGCACTGGCAGAATTAACCGAAAGAACCGCCACCAGCATAAGGGAAAAGAACTTTGAGAAGACCAGCGAGTTATCTCCTGCCAATCTGCAAACTCAAAATCTGGTTGGATCACCAGAGCTGTCACGTCTGCCAGAGAAATCACCAGCTAATTTCATCCTCGTCACGGATGTATTGGATGGCTTCGGCGGACAGAGATATAACGGTGGATGTGCTCTATCTTATTTCGCAGGTGGTCAGTCCTCACCGGTTGGTGCTGGTAGTAGTCCCAATTATAAACTCTATTCCGGATTTATCTATCCCACTGTGGTTCTATGTGGAGACGTGAATGGGAGTGGCGTGGTGGAGCTAGGGGATGTGGTTTATTTGATCTCTTATCTTTACAAGAATGGACCTGCCCCTATTCCTTTGCAAGCTGGAGATGTCAACTGTTCTGGGAGCGTGGAGTTAGGGGATGTGGTCTATCTGATCTCATATCTCTACAAATCAGGACCTGCGCCGATTTGCTGAACCACGTGTTCGGGCGGGGGCTTGTCCTGAGGGCTTGTCCCGAAGGATTTAACCCCCGCCCGAACGGAGAACCTCTCCCCCTTAGTCCCCTTCAGGGTGAACCCCTCTCCTTAGTTAAGTTGAAAATCCCGCCGAAGGCGGGGGAGAGGGGGAAACAGGGGGTGAGATCGCAGTAGCAAATTCACAATTTATAGTGAGCTTCGAACCATTTATAGTGAGCTTCGAACTACAACTTTTGTGGTGAATAGGATAGCGCCAGTATATATGAGAGGCATTGTATTATACATGCCCCCTTTTCGTTTTTGCAGAATGCGTAATTTTGAACCTTGAATTTTGAACTCTAAACTCTGAACTCAGTTTATGGTGAGCCTCGAACCATCAAAAAATGGGCTTCCTAAAGACCAAACCGCCAAGTGGTTGCACCGCAATCATTTGGGACGAAAATCTTCTTCCTCGGGAATCAGATATAAATATCCACAATCCGTTGCAGGAGAACGAGCTGGAGGAAAAGTGAGAAAAAAATTTAAATAACCTCCAGATACTCCAGAACCACCAGTTCCACCAGTCAACTATGTCCTCTGGTAGGAACAGTATAGTTCCTACCGCAGAACGTCTGAAAAAATGAAAAACAGCCATCCGCAAGTCCTACCGGTGGAAGTAAGTTAACCAAGTCCGAAGGTATGAACCGAATAGTTCATACCGATGGACTGGTTGACAAATATAATGTCCAGC
>Ga0315288_10006569_pt1 | contig 14750 bp, 11 predicted proteins | sample YL17G11_20_MG_FD_203454 | JGI IMG/M metagenome (GOLD analysis project Ga0315288, IMG submission 203454) | Sediment microbial communities from Yellowstone Lake, YNP, Wyoming, USA - YL17G11_20 | ecosystem: Environmental > Aquatic > Freshwater > Lake > Sediment | place: USA: Wyoming | collected... | reverse complement strand
TCCCCTTTTCGGAGCATAGTGTCCAGAACGAGTAGGGTCTCCGCAGCACCGGAACGTATTGCAAAACTAACTTGATCGGGGCCGTACGCGACAGGACCGTCGATCGAAATGGCTGTGAGGACGTCCTCTACCAGCTTCGTCTCGTGAGCGACCCTCGAATTCTTCAGCACCTCGGTGCCTATGCCTTTCTTCATCAACTCATGTATGCCCGTCATTCCAGCTTGACCAGTATGGTACAGGAGCGCCCCCTTGAAGACCTCCGCCTCGCGAGTCTTCCCAACTGCCAGAAGCTCCTCCTTCGCAAACCCAGGACCGAGGATCACAACAGGCGCGCCCCCAGCTGCTTCCTGCTTGATCTTCGTGACGATCTCCCCGTAGAAGTCTCCGCCTTCCTTCTGCTCGAACATCTTGCCGTGGGAAGGTCCGCGAATATGGGCGATCTCTTGCATTCCGAACTGCCTCATGACGGCGACGACCGCCTCGTCGTAATCGACCGATGCGAACACTATCCGAGGACTCTTTGCGTCCTCGACCGCCCGCATGATACGCATCAGTTGATACTCCTTCCAATCGACCTTGATGATCGTGATGGAGTCACCCTCTTCAAGACTCAGAGTGTGATGCGCCCCGATATCCTGGGGCCCGTCTTCGATCGCTCCCAAGATCCTGAGTCTTGACTCCGATTCATGGAACTCCACCTTCTCCACTCTGATACTAAGGGTCATCCTCTTCTTCTCGCCTCTCTCCGACCGTAATTTGTCGGCCTTCACCTCGTCGCGTCTAAAGGTGACGGCCCGGACCAGATCCCCTTTGTCGATCAAGTTGTACAGATGCCAGAGATCGTCCAGTGAATCTATCTGGACCTTGATCTCTCCCGTTTTCCGATCCTGGTGGAGCACGCGCATCTTATCCGTCCAGTTATGATACTGAGATTATTTCTATGCTTTGTCGAAGCGCAATTGGAGCAAGAACCCATGTGGTTTGTCATCGCTAGCGACTTGGGAATTGACACACCTTGTCCGCAACCGGACAAATGGAATGGTCCTTGTCCAGACAGGGGGATAAAAGTTAAGTACCGCATACCTATTCCTTGCCCTTCTGATGGCGTTGTGCTACCTCATCCTCGAGGACGGGACCGTGGCTGAGGGCACTGGTTTTGGTTTTGAAAAGACGGTCTATGGCGAGGTCGTTTTCAACACTGGCATGACCGGATATCAAGAGAGTCTCACCGATCCTTCATACACGGGACAGATCCTCATAATGTCATATCCCTTGATAGGCAACTACGGTGTGAACTCTATGGACTTCGAGTCCTCGGCGATTCATGCAAGGGGATTCGTCGTTAGAGAACGATGCGTCGACCCGAGCACGATGTACGGAGGAGAGACCATTGATGCCTTCCTCAAGAAGTACAAAGTGCCAGGAGTGTCCGAGGTGGACACTCGCTCAATCATCATCAAGATAAGGGAGCATGGCACCCTTCGCGGTGCTATCTCCTTCGATGATGACATTGAATCGGTTCTTGAGAAGGTAAGGAAAATGCCTTTTCCCGCAGAATCGAACCTGGTGGGCCAGGTGAGCCCGAAGAAGATCACGATCCACGAGAAGTCTGGCGCGAAGAAGGTGGCCCTGATAGACTGCGGATGCAAGGAGGGCATCGTCAGAGAACTGAGGAAGAGGTTCACCGTGGTGGACCTGCCCTACAACACTCCGCCGAAGTTCTTCAGGGACAACGAGTTGGATGGCGTCATGGTATCCAACGGTCCTGGCAACCCTTCCAACCCTCAGCTCCATAAGACTGTGACGAACACGATCAAGAGGATCAAAGACGACCTCCCTATGATGGGCATCTGTCTGGGCACCCAGATCATCTCCTTGGCGTTCGATGGGAAGACCTACAAACTCAAGTACGGTCATAGGGGGGCGAACCAGCCAGTAAGCTTCAGAGGCAAGGTCTACATCACGTCTCAGAATCATGGGTATGCGGTTGACGCAGAATCCCTCGAAGGTTCAGGTCTAGTGGCCGACCAGTTCAATGTGAACGACGGCACCGTCGAGGGCATACGACACACCGAACTTCCCATATTCGCCGTTCAGTATCATCCTGAAGCGTCTCCGGGACCGAGAGACACATCGTTCCTCTTCGACGAGTTCGAATCGATGATGGAGGCGCCATAATGACCCCTGGCCCGGGAAGGAAACTGATGGTGATCGGCTCCGGGCCCATAGTCATAGGACAGGCGGCGGAATTCGACTTCTCCGGTTCTCAGGCTTGCAGATCCCTCAGGGAGGAAGGTTATAAGACCGTCCTGGTGAACTCGAATCCAGCAACGATCCAGACTGATCTCGAGATGGCGGACATCGTATACATCGAGCCGCTTGATGCGGAGACCGTCGCGAAGATCGCTCAGAAAGAGAAGGTCGATGGGATCTTGTCAGGCATGGGAGGCCAGACAGCGCTCAACATATGCTCGGAGTTAGCCGAGAACGGAACGCTCGACAGGCTTGGAATAAGACTTCTAGGCACGCAGCCGGAGGCGATTGCGCTTTCCGAAGACAGGGATCTGTTCAGAGAGACAATGATTCGTATCAACGAGCCGATTCCAAGGAGTCGGTCAGCACACTCGATCGAAGAGGCGAAGCGGATCGCGCATGAGCTGGGCGGATTCCCGGTCCTTGTTAGACCTGCCTACACGCTAGGAGGGACTGGCAGCGGGATCGCTAACGACATTGAGGAACTCGAGACGATAGTTGGCCGAGGTCTCATTTACTCACGAATTCACCAGGTCTTGATCGAAGAGAGCGTTCTGGGTTGGAAGGAATACGAGTACGAGGTGATGAGAGACCGTAAGGACAACTGCATCATCGTCTGTAGCATGGAGAACCTGGACCCGATGGGCATTCATACCGGTGAGAGCATCGTAATCGCTCCGGCCCAGACGCTAAGGGACGTGGATCACCAGAGACTCAGAAGTGCAGCGATCAGGATAATCAGGGCTCTTAAGATCGAAGGTGGCTGCAATATTCAATTCGCATTCAACACTGACACTAAAGAATATAGGGTGATCGAGGTCAATCCGCGTGTCTCGAGGTCCTCTGCGCTTGCCTCCAAGGCGACAGGATATCCGATCGCGAGGGTCGCGGCCAAGATAGCGGTGGGCAAGACACTGGACGAGATCCTGAACCGGATCACCGGCAAGACCTACGCCGCATTCGAACCGACGATTGACTATGTCGTATTGAAGATACCTAGGTGGCCATTCGACAAGTTCAGGACGGTCGATAGACGAATCGGCACTCAGATGAAGAGCACTGGAGAGGTCATGGCGATCGGAAGGACGATCGAAGAGGCAATCATGAAAGCTGTCCGATCGTTGGAGATCGACAAGATAGATCTCGAATCTGAGAAATGGACCGACGAGGAGATCATGGAGGAGCTGGCCGTTGCGACCGACAAGCGCCTCTATGCGATCGCCGAGGCGCTGAGGCGGGGCGTCCACGTGTCGAAGATCGTAGAAATCACGAAATGGGATGCTTTCTTCGTGCTCAAGATCAACAACATACTGAAAATGGAGAGTGAATTGAAAAGAAAGAAGGGACTCGACAAAGCCACCCTGAAGAAAGCGAAGCGACTTGGGTTCCCGGACGAAAGCATAGCTATTCTCACAGGGTCGACCCCCGAGAGAATAAGAGCTCTCAGGAAGTCGTTGGGAGTAACGCCGACGTTCAAAATGGTCGATACCTGCGCGGCAGAGTTCGCCGCCCAGACACCCTATTTCTATTCCACATATGAAGAAGTCTGCGAGGCAAGGAAATCCGAGAAAAAGAAGGTCGTGATAATCGGAGCAGGACCGATAAGGATCGGACAAGGCATCGAATTCGATTACTGCTGCGTGCATGGTGTCATGGCCTTGCAGGAAGAAGGTGTGGACGCAGTGATCATCAACAACAACCCAGAGACCGTGAGCACAGACTATGACATATCTGACCGTCTTTACTTTGAACCTCTGACCCTTGAAGACGTGCTCAATGTCATTGAGAAGGAAGACGCGGACGGCGTCATCCTCCAATTCGGCGGGCAGACGGCGATCAATATCGCTATCCCTCTCGAGGAAGCGTTGAAGGGGACGCAGACCAAGATACTCGGGACGAGCCCGAAGATGGTCGATGTGGCGGAGGACAGAAAGCTGTTCGCTGCTCTCATGGAAGAGCTCGGAGTACCCCAACCCAGGTCCGGGACGGGTTACTCCTTCGAAGAGGTGAAGAGCGTCGCGACGAACATCGGTTATCCAGTGTTAGTACGGCCGAGCTACGTGCTTGGCGGCAGAGCGATGGAGATCGTCTACAACGAGAATGAGCTCGAGACATACGTGGCGTCAGCGGTCAGGGTCTCAAGGCGACACCCGATCCTGGTCGACAAGTACCTGTCTCATGCGATAGAGATCGACGTGGACGTTCTCTCGGACGGGCACGACGTGTACATCGGAGGAATTCTCGAACACATCGAGGAGGCTGGTGTGCACTCCGGGGATGCCACTATGGTCATGCCGCCCCAGACGTTATCGAGAGATACCATCGGGAAGATAACGAACATCACCGAGAAGGTCGCTATGGCGCTGCAAATCCAGGGCCTGATGAATCTTCAACTCGCCGTGAAGAACGACGAAGTCTACATGCTCGAAGCGAACCCGAGGGCCAGCCGTACGGTTCCATTCGTGTCGAAGGCGATCGGCCTTCCGCTGGCGAAGGTCGCCACGAAGATCATGCTAGGAAAGAGATTGAGAGATATGGGGTTGGTCGGGGTCGCTTCGACCAATCACATCGCGGTGAAGGCCTCGGTGTTTCCGTTTCTCAAGCTGCCAGGAGTCGACAGCATCCTTGGACCAGAGATGAAGAGCACAGGGGAAGTGATGGGAATTGACCACGACTTCGGAGCGGCTTGCTACAAGGCGCTGATCTCGGCAGGATACAAGCTGCCGCTCAAGGGCAGCGTATACATAACGGTCGGCGATGCGGACAAGGAGTCGATTTGCCCGGTGGCAGATGAATTCCACCGAATGGGTTTCACGCTCTATGCTACAAAAGGGACAGCTACGTGTCTACGGGAACATGGCATCCCAGTAACGACGGCCTATAGGATCAGCGAGAACATGCCACCAGATGCGCTCGGTCTGATGAGAAGAGGTGATATCGACCTGATAATAAACACGCCCACCGAAAGCTCTGGGGCCAGGCGAGACGGATATATGATGAGGAGACTTGCAGTCGAACTTGAGATACCGTTCCTGACAACGGTGCAGTCTGCAAAAGCGACGGCGGGAGCAATTAGAAGGGCAAGGGAGGGGGAAGTGGAGGTCAACGATCTTAGATCATATCACCAGCACTGTCCTGGCTCCGCCGGCTGAAGGTGACCGTCACGAGTATCCCTCCAAGGACCAATGCTCCACCAATGATGACCATGAAGGACGGGATTTCTGAGAGCAACAGCGCCGCGAGAATCGTCGCTCCGACCGGCTCGGCAAGAAGTGAGACGCTTATGACATAGGCCGGCAGATACTTGAGAGACCAGTTGAACAGTGTGTGACCTATGATGGTTGAGACCAGAGCAAGGGCCGTGAAAAGAGCGAGCTCTTTCGTCGAGATTGGCCAGATTGGCAGGTTCCAGATCAGACATGCAGTGAACAAGAAGAGGGTCGCAGACGCATAGACGATGAAAACGTAGGATATCAGGCCCAGTTTCCGCCTGAAGTACCTTCCCATTATTATGTATATCGCTGCCAGCATGGCCCCGAGCAACGCAAGGAGGTCCCCGGTCAGACTATCCCCGCCCATGTTCCCATAGGATATGACGATCACGCCGAGGAATCCGAGGACGATCCCAGGTACGGCGAACCCAGATGATTCCTTCAGCCAGAAGTGGGAGATTATCAGGACGATGAATGGATGACATGTGACAAGGATCGTGGAACTCGCGACGGACGTGAGTTTTATGGAAGTGATGAATGCGAAGAAGTGCGCCGCAAGCACGGCACCTACCGCTATCAACAAAAGCGTCTGCCGAGATCCGATCGACTTGATCTCCGCCCTCGAGCTGAGAACGGCGAATGGGAGCAGAACAAGAGAGGCGATCGCCATTCTATAGGCCGCGATGACCAATGGAGGGGAGTCGCTCCATCGAATGAAGATCGAGGCGAAAGAGACGCCAACGACCGCTAATGCTATTCCTGCGTACGGTCCGAGTCGAATCTTGTCACCAACACTCTTGACCGATCCGATTCCCCCTCAATGTAGAAGAATGCTACGGACGCCCCTGCAGTTCTTGATTGCTGGAATGAGTTCCGGGGGCACTGGACTCTCGGTGATGACGTACAATCTCGGCTCATCAGACAGCTCGGGATCATCGACGATCGCCTGCCTTATGCTGATTCCAGCGGTCGATATCACTCCTGCGACGTCGGCGAGAATGCCAGGCATCTGAGCGTCTGTCGGTATGATCTCGATCGCGCTCCAGCCCATGGAGGGAGCGACGTCCCTGAGGAGCGTGGTCGGGCGAAGTCTGGAGTAAACGTTCAGCAGTTCCTCGTTCGATTCGATCGTCTCGACGGCAGACCTGACTATCCTTCTGTCGACGCTCGCCGCTCTAGCCAAGGCCGTGTCAGAGAGCTCGATGTCCCCGCAGTAGACTCTACTCCCTTGGACCCTCAGACCACACTCTAACAGAAGTCTGGCAACCTTTGCCTGGGAAGGATATCTCCCGAAGTACTTTGACAGCGACCTCCACATGCACAACTGGATGTGTGGGAGGACTATTAGCCTTTTTCACACAAGCGATGCGGATGCTCAGAGTCCTTCGATTCATGAATGACCCATCCAGGACGTGGCTTCACCGAAAGCAGATATATCACTGGACCGTTACATGTGGTCAATCTATACGACTATGATGGAAAAGATTATAAGCGTGCTAAATATTGTCACGCACTGCTTGAGGTGATCAGATGCTTGGAAAGAGCATCCGAATGGAACGAGTAATGAACAGGAAGACAGGCCGCGCCGTGATAGTACCGATGGATCACGGAATATCTTTGGGACCGGCCGAAGGGCTCGTAGATATGAAAACGACGATAGACACGGTCGCTCGTGGAGGAGCGACGGCCGTGGTGCTGCACAAAGGGATCATCCCCTACGGTCACCGTTCGTTCGGACAGGATATCGGCCTGATTGTGCATCTTTCTGCAAGCACCAGCCTTGGATCCGACCCGAATGAGAAAGTGCTGGTAACGACCGTCGAAGAGGCGATCAAGCTTGGAGCAGATGCGGTGTCGGTGCATGTCAATTTAGGCGCTGACACCGAAACCCAGATGCTTCACGATTTTGGCGAGGTGACGAGAAAGTGCGTCGAATGGGGAATGCCACTTCTCGTCATGATATACCCTCGAGGCAAGAAGATCAAGAACTCGTTCGACGTCGAATTGGTAAAACACTGCGCAAGGGTCGGGGTCGAGCTCGGTGCCGACATCATCAAGACGAACTATACAGGGGACATCGATTCATTCAGAGAGGTCGTGAAAGGCGCACTAGTTCCAGTCGTGATTGCTGGAGGCCCGAAGATGGACTCGGACGAGAAGCTCCTTGAGATGGTCAGAGATTCGATCGAAGCGGGAGGCAAGGGAGTATCCATAGGCAGGAACATATTTCAGCACAGGAACGTAATGGCAATAACGAAGGCGGTCTCTTCAGTAGTGCTGGAAGATGCCACTGTTGAGGAAGCGCTGAGATTGATAAAGTGATGGAATGAGTGATAGACGGAAGGACTTCATCGTATGGGTCAGATCGGACCTCCTCGCGGACTACGAAGATAGGAAGAAGATCGTGATCTCTGCTCTTGAGAATGGGTACTTCAACATAGTGACCCTGGAGAAGGATGAGTCTCTCAGAAAGCTGGGAATATTCAACACGATAATCCAGAGAGGCAACGATTTCATCGAGGATGGAGAGGTCATTGGAAGACTTGTCGATATTCACAATAGGAATGACATGAAGGAGGCCTCGAAGCTGAAGAACAAGGTGAAGTACCTTGTAATATCAGCAAAGGACTGGAAGGTCATTCCACTTGAGAATCTGATAGCCGAATTCCAAAGGTCCAACACTGGAATCCTCGCTTTCACCTCGACGCCCGAGGAAGCGAAATTGTTCGCCGAGACCCTGGAGGTTGGAGTAACTGGTATAGTCATAGGACCCGCTTCGCCCCAGGTCCTCAAGGAATTCCGATCACTGACATCGAAAGAGAGTGAGACGATAGAGCTCACGCTTGCACCGGTCAGCAGGATAGCACCCCTGCCATTGGGCGATAGGGTTTGCGTCGACACCTGCTCGCTCCTTCGATCAGGGGAAGGGATGCTGATAGGATCTCAATCATCATGCCTGTTCCTGGTGCAATCGGAGAGCATCGAGAGCGAGTACGTGGCCTCCCGTCCATTCCGTGTGAATGCTGGAGCAGTTCACGCTTACGTATTGGATGCGGAAGGAAAGACAAGATACCTTTCAGAGATCAAAGGCGGAGATGAGCTCCTTGCAGTAGACACGAAGGGCTCCTGCAGGAGAGTTGTGGTAGGGAGGTCCAAGATAGAGCGCAGACCACTACTTCTCATTGAAGTCGAGCTTGAAGGGGCGAAGTACACGACCATACTTCAAAACGCTGAGACGATTCGTCTATGCGCAAAAGAAGGCTCCATTTCCGTATCAGAGCTGAAGATCGGAGACGGAGTGATGGTAAGGGTAGGAAAGGGAGGAAGGCACTTTGGCCATTCGATCTCTGAGACAATATTGGAGAGATGATGAGGATTTGCATTTCGATTGCTGAGAAGACTCTCGATGAGGCGCTGGCCGCCTCAAAAAGAGCGGCGGATAAGTCGCCAGATCTGATCGAGGTCCGAATCGACTACATCCACCCTCTGCCAGATGATCTCATGAGATTCAAAGAGATCGCTGTGCCGAAGATAGCCACATTGAGACCTTCATCCCAAGGCGGAGAGTTCACGGGGAGCGCCAGAGAGAAATCAATCCTTCTGAGGAAAGCGCTCAGGGCTGGATTCAAGGCCATCGACATCGAGTCGGACTCACCACTGCTGTCTCGAACTGAAAATGAGTTCAGAGATGCTGAGCTGATCTGTTCATCCCACGACCTTCATTTGACACCAGAGACCTCTAAGATCATAGAAATCTTGATCGCGAATGCCGCGAAGGGGGACGTTTCGAAGGCGGCGTTCAAGGTCAACTCGATCCACGACATCCTGTCCATTGTGGAGGCAGCGATGGTCTTTTCCTCGACGGACAACGAGTTCGTCCTCATCGGAATGGGAGAACTTGGTGGGCTGACGCGGGCCTGTGCTGGGCGCATGAAATGCAGCTTCACCTATGCATCCCTTGAGCCGGGAAAGGAGACTGCATCGGGTCAGCTCGATTTTGACACGGTAAAACGCCTTGGAGACAGTCCGATCATCACCGGAATCATTGGCTTTCCGCTTGGCCACTCGGTCTCACCTCAGATGCACAACGCCGCTTTCCTGAGTCTCGATATTCCTGGGCTCTATTTACCGATACCAACGAGGGATGAAGAGCTCGATGAACTACTGGATCTCTCCCTGGAGCTGAACATGATGGGATTCAATGTAACGATACCTCACAAGGAGAAAATCGTCCCCCTTCTCGACAAATTGGACGAGACCGCCTCGAAGACGAAGGCCGTCAACACGGTCGTCATCCTAGACGGTGAGCTCACCGGTATGAACACGGACGTCTATGGAGTCGCAAAGACGTTCGAGAAGGCAGAAATGCGTGTCAAGGGCAAAAGAGTTCTGGTGATAGGCGCTGGCGGGGCAGCTAGGGCCTGCATCTATTATCTCACCTCCGCTGGTGCGCGGACATCGCTGGTCAACAGGACCAGGCTCAGAGCTGATGTCCTCGCCAACGATTTCCCGGGAGTGCAGGTAATCGAAAAGGATGATGCGGAGCGATTGCCATTCGATGTCATAATCAATTGCACTCCTCTTGGGATGCAAGGGTTCCCAGATGAGCCTCCAATATCCAGCCAGATTTTCAGAGAGGGCCAATTCGTCTTCGACACGGTCTACAACCCCAGGATCACAAGATTCTTAGCAGATGCTCAAGGCAGAGGCGCAGTGATTCAGTCCGGTCAAGAAATGCTTGTCCAGCAGGCGATCAAAGCCTTCGAGGCCTGGACTGGCAGATCGCCATCTTACGAAGTCATGTCGGAGGCTGCAAGGGGCGCGATCGGATGAGGGGGAAAGCTGTCTGCAATGGAGCGGCGACGATAGTCAACGCGATCGCGACCGGGAAGGGTGCCGCATTCGGCATCCGCCTCAGGACATGGGCGGAGGTCGAGCTTACAGATTCAAAAGGGATCAAGGTCGAGATCGATGGGTTCAAAGACGAGGATCCAGGGCTCGCTCGAAGGTGTGTCGAGAACGTCCTGGACAAGTTCGCAGGGAGAGAGAGCTATGGAGCAGTAGTGAGGACGCGCTCGGAGATACCTGTGTCCAGAGGATTGAAGAGCAGCAGTGCCGCAGCGAACGCAGTAGTCATGGCGACGCTGAGGGCATTGGGAATCGAATGCGAGCCAACAGATGCCATAAGGATAGGCACAAGGAGCGCGATCGAGTCCGGTGTCTCGGTCACTGGGGCGTTCGACGACGCTTGCGCCTCCTATTTCGGGGGCGTGGTGCTCACTGACAACACTGTCGAGACAATCCTTAAAAGGGACACGATGTCAACCGATCTGAAAGTCATAATCGACGTTCCATCCTATCAGATAAGAAAGAATGAGCTCCCGCTTGAAAGGATCAGGTCGCTCCGGAAAGTGGTTGAGATTGCTTTCGAGCATGCGCTGATGGGGGACTATCCCGGTGCGATGACTCTCAACGGCCTGTGTTACAGTTCTGCACTGGACCTGGACCAATCGGCGGCTTTTGACGCACTCCGTGGAGGTGCGAAAGGGGCGGGATTGTCCGGAACAGGTCCAGCAACGGTCATTCTGGTGAGCAAGAACATGGTGGACGAGTTCATCGAAGGATTTTCGTCGAGAGACAACCTGATTGTCACGGACGTTTCTAACGGAAGCGCAGAGGGGGCCAGGGATTGAGACTTCTCGTAAGACCCTCCTCCATGGAAGGCACTATCCGGTCCTCCCCATCCAAATCATACACGCATAGGGCGATGGTACTTGCACTGCTTGCAGATGGGACATCCAAGTTGAGGAACGTTCTGCTGAGCGGAGATACCCTGGCAACACTGAGGGCGATACAGCAACTTGGCGCGGAAGTGAGCTCGAAGGGAGAAACATGTGCCATACGAGGTGGCAGGCTGAATTGCCCGAAGGAGACGATCGACGCGGAGAATTCTGGAACAACGATAAGACTGATCGCCGGCGTCGTCTCATTGCTTCCCTGCGAGGCGATATTGACAGGGGACGAATCCGTGCGGCAGAGGCCGATGCAGCCGCTGATCGACGCACTGACGGAGCTCGATGTTCATTGTGCCTCCATCAAAGGCAATGGAAGGGCACCCCTCGTCGTCAGAGGTCCCAACGAGGGCAAGATGACTCACATCAGGGGAGACATTAGCTCACAGTTCATCTCTTCATTGCTAATCTCGTCGCCTGTGAAGGATGTGGATACGGACATAATTCTAACCACTCCCCTCAGATCCAGACCGTACGTCGAGATAACAGTCGAGATGATGAAGATGTTCGGCACAGAGTGTCACGAATCGGATAATGCATTCCGTGTACCAGGGGGACAATCCTACGGTCACTTGGACTACACGATACCAGGGGATTATTCATCAGCGGCGTTCCCTCTTGTCGCTGGGGCTCTCTCAGGTAGCACGTCGGTCAGCGGGCTCGATCCGGAAGATAAGCAGGGCGACAGGAAGATCGTCAAGATCCTCGGGGATTTCGGGGCACGTATCGAGACGTGCGGTACCAAGCTCACGGTGTCTTCCCAGAAACTGATGGCAACGGAAGTCGATTTCTCGGACTCACCAGACCTCTTTCCAATCGTGTGCGTTCTTGCCACCCAAGCCGAAGGCAGGACGCGTCTCTACAATGCCGAGCATGTAAGACTAAAGGAGAGTGACCGTATCCGAACCACGTTGGATTTCCTCAAGGACATGGGAGCCATGATCGAGGAGAGGAAAGATGGCTGTGTCGTGTCTGGTCCATGCAGACTGAAAGGAACGAAGATAAACTCGCTCGGTGACCACAGGATACTCATGGCGGCAGCGGTTGCGGCATTGGTGGCAGATGGCGAGACGGTGATAAGTGAAGGAGAATGCTACAAGATATCGTATCCTTCCTTCGTTCAGGACATGCGCTCTCTAGGAGCGAACATGGAGATGATCAATTGAATTCGATCGGCACATCGTTGAGGATGACCGTGCTCGGGACCAGCCACGGGCCAGGAATTGGATGCATCATAGATGGGTGCCCGGCCGGACTTGATGTGTCCGAAGAAATCATCCAACGTGAACTGGACCTCAGAAAGCCATCCGAAGGCATCGGGACGAACAGGAAGGAGGAGGACAAGGCGGAGGTGCTTTCGGGGATAGTCGATAGTAAGACGACCGGCGCCCCGATTGCAATACTCATAAGGAACAAGGATGTGGACAGTTCCAAGTATGAGATATTCAGGAGGATCCCGAGACCGGGTCACGCAGATTATCCCGCGCTGGTCAAGTTCGGGGAAAGCCACGACCTCAGGGGCGGTGGACAGTTCTCCGGGAGAATGACGGCGCCGATCGTGTCGGCTGGGGCGGTCGCGAAGAGCATGCTCGCGCAGATCGGAGTCCGCGTGGTAGCCTATTCCAGAGCGATAGGCAGCATTGTGGATGATAGAGAATACACCTTCGAGGAATTGCTCACAGAGACCAGGAGGAACCCTGTCAGGGCGGGCGATCCCTCTGTGGCGAAACGAATGAGATCAGAGATACTGGCAGCAAAGAAGGCTGGAGATAGCGTGGGAGGGATAGTGAAGTGCATCGCCACTGGTCTGCCCGTCGGGGTCGGAGAACCGTTCTTCGACACGATGGAAGGAGAGCTCTCGAAAATGATGTTCGCGATACCAGCAGTGAAGGGTATAGAATTCGGCGCGGGTTTCAAGGCCGCACGGATGAAGGGCTCAGAGCATAACGATCCATTCGCTATCTTCGATGACAGGATCGTCACGAAGACGAACAACGCCGGCGGAATCCTGGGAGGATTGACGAATGGGATGCCACTGGAATTCAATCTCGCTTTCAAGCCTACCGCTTCGATCTCACTAGAGCAAGGTAGTGTAGACCTGTGGAAGATGAAGAGCACCAAGCTCCGAATCGAGGGCAGGCATGATCCATGCATCGTTCCGAGGGCGGTGGTGGTGGTCGAGGGTGCCACGGCCTTCGTCCTGGCGGACCTCTGTAAACGAGGTGGTTTCATTGTCTAAGAAGATAGAATCGGTCAGGCAGAGCATAGAAAGAATCGATATTGAGATACTCAAGCTCATATCAAGAAGGATCGATGCCGCGAGGGAGATCGGCCGACTGAAGATGTCTTCCTCGCTTCCGCTGAGAGATCCCGCGGTAGAGGAGAAGGTTATTTCTCGTTACGTCGAGGAAGGGACCAGATTGAAGATTGGGCAGGACGCCGCCAAGCAGATCGCCTCGATACTGATAGGAGAGTCCGTGGAGGCTCAAAGCAGGATCACACAGCTCAACGAGACGAAGGACGTACTTGTCATCGGCGGGGCCGGGAAAATGGGATCCTGGATGTGCCGATACCTCGCCTCGATGGGGCACAATATCACAGTCAATGACATGGTCAAATCCCGCGAATTTCCGAACGCGGACAGCCTGAAATCCAGCGTGTCAAGGTCCGATTTCATTGTGGTCGCAACGCCGATATCGGAAGTGGGGAAGGTCTTGAAACTGGTGACGGATCTTCGTCCAAAAGGCATCGTCTTCGACATATCGTCGGTAAAATCCCCCATTGTTCCGGTTCTGAGAGCAGCGGTCGAGAAAGGGATATCGGTCTGCAGCGTCCATCCGATGTTCGGTCCAGAGACCAAGACCGTTTTTGATAGGAACATCATAGTATGCGAATGCGGTTCATCAGACGCGGCCCAATCGGTCACGGATCTCTTGAACTGGGGCGGTGCGCGAATGATAAGAATGCCCGTAGACGCACATGACGAGCTCATGGGCATCGTGCTGGGCCTCAGCCACGCCCTGAACATCGTTTTCTTCGATGCTCTGACAAAGTCAAAGCTTGATTACGCGATCCTCGACAATGTAGCTTCAACCACCTTCAGGAAGCAGGTCGCAACGAGCAGGGACGTGTCCTTCGAAAATCCCGAGCTGTACTACGAGATACAACATCTAAATCCATATAATGAAAGAGCATTGGACCTGCTCACTCGAGCGGTCGAAGAAGTCAAAGATGCAACCTCGAGCGGTGATGAACGAAAGCTAGCGAACATCATGGAGAATGGGAGAAGATACTTTGGAGGCAATTGAATGAAGAAGATGGCCGTGGCGGTCCTGGGTGCGACAGGGATGATCGGACAGAGATTCGTCCAGTTGTTGGAGGATCATCCATATTTCAGAATCAAAGGTCTGTACGCTTCGGAACGGTCTGAGGGAAAGAGACTCGAGGACGTGCTCAAACTGAAGGACCACATCTTCAAGAACGACACGATGAA
>Ga0315288_10006568_pt1 | contig 14752 bp, 11 predicted proteins | sample YL17G11_20_MG_FD_203454 | JGI IMG/M metagenome (GOLD analysis project Ga0315288, IMG submission 203454) | Sediment microbial communities from Yellowstone Lake, YNP, Wyoming, USA - YL17G11_20 | ecosystem: Environmental > Aquatic > Freshwater > Lake > Sediment | place: USA: Wyoming | collected... | reverse complement strand
TTCCTCGCGACGTTCCTCCTCCTCATGGGCGTTCAATCGATGTACCAGAAATTCTACTCGGCCAAGTCGCCGGCCGAGGCGAAACGCGCCGTCGCCCTCTGGATCGTGGGCACGATAGTCGTCGAGACGGTCGTCGTGATCATCGCGATCTACGCGGCGGCGATCCACTGGAGCGAAATCAACGCGTTCCAGATCGCGGGTACGGTGAAGCATGAGGTTGCCGCGGGAACGCTCGCGCCCGCGTCGGCGGTGGATCGCGCGATGGAGCTCGCAAACGAGGCCATTGCCGCAGGCAACGTCAAACCGGGACAGGTCGAATCGCTCCGGACCCAGCTCGGCTCGGCGTTCGCCGGCCTCTCGACCGTCGAAGCGGTCAAGAATCTGAGGGTCGGCGTCGATCCCGCATCAATCGTGCTCCAGGCGGGAAGGGACATTTCCCGCGAGGGCTTTTTCGGCCTCATCTTCGGCGTGCTTCTCCTCGGCGCGGCGTGCGCCGTCGTCATCTCGACGGGGATGAACTATCTTCTCTCCCCCTCGACGAACATCATGCGCGACATCTACCAGCGATTCGTCAAGCCCGACGCCACGCAGAAGCAGATGGTCGCGCTGCAGAAGGTGTTCATATGCATTCTCGGCGTATGCGCGTTTCTGATGATCTTCATCCCGACGTATTTCGGGCTCCAGATCTCGGTTCTGCGCTACTCGTATTTCGCCTATACGATGTACGGCGTCGCGATCACGCCCGCGCTCCTCGCCGCGCTCGCCTGGAGGCGCGCGACGCGGGCAGGAGGCGTGGCGTCGATCGTATCGGGCGCCCTGATGGTGATCGTCCTCGATCTCGTCGTGCCGCGCCTCATGCCGCAGGTGATGCAGGGGGGCGACCCGTGGGGCATCCCGAGCATCTATCCCGCGGGCATCGTGTCGATCGGGATGCTGATCGTGGTGAGCCTTTCGACGCCGAAGCCCAAGCCCGAGGATCTCGTGAAGCTGTTCCCGGAGAAGGCGTAAAGTGCTTCGGTGGGGCCGGGCGCCGTACGAGACGCCGGCTCAGACAGTCCTCGCGCGCCGACGCACGTTGCTCTTCTTGGCACTCGATTCGCTTCGGGATGTCGGCGCGCTGCGGAACTCGCCGGCTGCCTCGTACGGCACCCGGCCAACTAGATGGCTCTCACGGGCTTCTAATCGATCAGAGTAAGTGACACGTGGCGAACGGGGGTAGCTTCTTGTTTATTCTTCAGGTTCGAATTTCCGCTTCAGACTCTTGTATACTTCCAATTGTTCTGCCCTTGATAGTTTCCTGATTCTCGCCAGAATGTTCAGCGCCGTATCGCTGGGAGGCGTGACGTTTGATTTCCCCTGATTGCAAGCTGAGCATAGAACACGAAGATTGGTTTTGTCCTCGGTTCCGCCTTGACTGAGAGGCTCAATATGATCGACGTGCAAGCGAACTTTGCGAGTCGGGTTGTAGGGGTCGATGTCGCCCGGTCCTGCTCCGCATAACTGGCACGTATAACCGTTTCGCTCGAGGATTTCATTTCTCAGCTGTGGTGAGATTCCTCTGCCGAATGCCGGTCTTTGTTCAAGGGTCTCCAAGATATACTCTCCCGGCTTAAGATCCGATCGATCAAGATGAGACTTGATTTGAAATCCTTCCTCGTCCCTCAATTCTCGAATTCGACGGGCATATTCGCTTATCGCCGCGACCTTTCGAATTCGCTTGGTTGTAAGGATCTTTCCGACATTGGCGAGGAATAATTCGCGGATCTTATCTCTTGCGGCCATATGAACTCCTCTGTTCTCTGATCATTGAGACCTTCTGCAATACCGTTTCTTCATTCTTCATTTGGCACTGCCATATCGTTTCGACGTGCCAACCGAGGTTTCTGAGCTGCCTGACCTTCTTCCTGTCCCTTGTGATGTTGCCCGCAATCTTCTTCTTCCAGAAACTCGTGTTTGAGCTCGGAATTGAAGCTCTTCGACAACCCCTGTGTCCGTGCCAGAAGCATCCGTTGACGAATAATGCCGTCTCAAGATCCGGCAGGATGAAATCAGGAGTTCCGGGCAAACGCCGTGCGTGCGATCTATAACGCACGCCAAGCTTGCGCAAGCATCGCCTCACAGTTTTCTCAGGCGATGTGTTGCGCCCCTTGATGTTCGCCATTATCCGGCTGCGATCTTGGGGCGTGAATCGATCCGGCATTCTCCGATTCCTTATTAAGCAACATGGCCAAGACGCAATCCGCTATGCGGGCGGCCAGCATCGGAGGAACCGCGTTGCCTATCTGCTTCGCGATCTCGATCTTTGTCCCGAGAAACTTGAATGTATCGGGAAATGATTGCAGCCTTGCGGCCTCGCGATGAGTAATCGGTCTATGTTGTGATGGGTGCAAATACCGACCTTTTTCGGGCTTGAAAAATTCCGTCCGGATCGTGAACGCCGGCTTGTTCCACCAGAGCCTGCCGAAGAGATCCGTTCCGCCAGAAGTCTTCCTGATCCAGCATGCAGGAGTCAGTTCCGGCGCCCTTTTCTGCAAATCGAATCTGTTCATGCCTTCTTGAGGTATCGCTCGATAGCGATCGAAACTGAGCTTTGTTGGATTTCTGCCGAAGTGAAGGTCGTAGGGTGGAGGTTCTTTTCGGATTTCCGTACCGAGCGGTTTCAGCAAATCGGAGATGGAATCGCGCACCGTTCTCCATGGCTTAGGGCGAGCCACATATTCATCAAATTCATCGGAAAATGACATGCCTGTATCGACGGCATCGGGTCTCCGATGGGTCTTCTTGGGGGGAAAGTACTCACTTGGATTAAGAAACTTACACCCAATAATGAATGCTCGCCACCGCGTTTGAGGAACACCGTAATCTGCGGCGCAGAGCTTCGCGGATGTCGTCTTGAATCCGAGCGAGATGGCCTCATTGCATATTTCCGCGTATTCTTCGGAACCGAGGAGCTGGGGTACGTTTTCCATTACAAAAATCTGTGCCCCTGTGTGTTCGACAAGTTGCAGGAAAGGTCGCCAAAGCTGTTTCCGAGGATCGTCTTTCCGATTCTTGTTGAGCAGGCTGAATCCTTGGCAAGGCGGTCCGCCTATGACGACATCGGCTTTCGGTATTTGCTTGATGCTGTTATCAACGATTTCAAGTATATCGTCGGTTGTGCAATGACACCCGAAATTCGCCGAATATGTCATCGCGGCGAATCGATTGAAGTCGTTTGCCCAAACAGGAATGAATGCCTGTCCAAGGGATTGCGTGAACCCAAGTGTTAAGCCTCCAGCTCCGCTGAACAAGTCCACCAGGGTGTATCGCTCTTGGGATTCTCGTAACAGTTGATTACGCATCCGCAAACGATACACATCTTCATCATCATTAGGTCGTTTGCGTGCCGGCTTCTTACCGAGCGGGGAATGAGTGGCTTTATACTTGAGTTTTGAAGTGTTGTTCTTCCTGGTTCCTCGCTGCAAACGTCCCATCACTGCCCCTCCCACGAAACGACGGAAAGCGAAACGCGGTGTGTTGATATAGAACCTCCGGATCGTAACCCGGAGGGGGCCAATGAGCCGAAACTCACCGGGGATGAATGCGCGTATGATGAATCAAATAGGCCATTATTGTCAATAGTTGCATTGGTCGCGGGGAAGGAGTAGCATCACGGCGCCGTAACAATGACGATCAGGGAGAATTTCGCGAGCGCGCCTAGGACGCGCCGAAACGTGATGTACGAACATCGAAGCGAACCATTGCTGCCGCGGGCACTTTTCATCCGCCGGCTCTTCAGGCACGGCCTCACCGGCGCCGTTGTGATCGTTTTTTCGCTCGCCATCGGCATAGTGGGATATCGCCTCTGCGCGGGCTTCTCCTGGCTCGATTCCCTTCTCAATGCGTCGATGATCCTCGGCGGAATGGGGCCGGTGAATCCGCTGACCACGGCCGCGGCCAAGCTCTTCGCGTCGTTCTACGCACTCTTCGCGGGTATCGCGTTTCTGGCGACAGTCGGAATCTTCATCGCTCCGATCGCGCACCGGCTCCTCCATCGCCTGCATATGGAGAGGGGGTAGCATCGGGACGCCATGACGATGACGATCAAAGATAATCTCGAGCGCGTGAGGGAGCGCATCGCGCAGGCCGCCGCGCGCGCGGGGCGCGATCCGGCCGCGATCACGATCGTCGCCGTCACGAAGACGCACGGCCCGGAGGTCGTGACCGCGGCGATCGAGGCGGGCATCCAGGACGTCGGCGAGAACAAGGTGCAGGAGTTTCTCGCCAAAGCGCCCGCCGTGAAGCTTCCCTGCCGCTGGCATCTCGTCGGGCACCTCCAGACGAACAAGGTCGCGAAGGTCATCGGCCGGTTCGCATTGGTACAGTCAGTCGATTCGCTGCGCCTCGCCGAGCACCTGAGCCGCTCGGGAGCGACGGCCGGCGTGACGACGGACATTCTTCTCGAGGTCAACACGAGCGGCGAGGGCTCGAAATTCGGACTCCCGCTCGAGGGCGCGTTGACCATGTGCAGCCTCGTCGCGGGGCTCCCCAACCTGCGTATTCGGGGCCTCATGACGGTGGGGCCCCTCGTGAGCGACTTGGGGTCCGTCGCCGCCGCGTTCACTCAGCTCCGCTCGCTCAAGGAGAGAATCGAAGCCGCGCGGATCGAGAACGTCTCGATGGAGCACCTCTCGATGGGGATGACTGACGACTTCGAGATCGCGATCGCCGAGGGCTCGACGATGGTCCGCCTCGGGCGGGTGCTGTTCGGCGAGAGAGAGACCGGTTGATTGGAAACTGGCCAGCGGGCTCGGGTGGACCGGAGCGCATCGGGCGCCGCCCGGAAATATAATCTATTGAGTCATTGTGAATTATGGGCTATTTTATCACCGATAGTATTGGTCTGATAATTGCTGCGCTCAACACGGCGACATTCATAACGCTCGTCTATGTATTCTTGAAGGCGGTTGAGGAACGAAGCAGATTGCTCCACATGCTCGACAAGGTTTACACGCCGATCCTTACTCCTCTCAGGCGCGTCCTGCCGGCGTGGAAGCTCGATCTCGCTGCAATCATCCTTGCCGTCGTTTTGCAGATCGTAGCGTTCGGCATTAAACGATTTCGGCTTTAGCCGCGATCAGGAGGCAGTGCGATGAGAGTCACGCCGCTCGATATCAGGAAGCAGGAGTTCAAGAAGGTCATGCGCGGCCTCGATTCCGAAGAGGTGTACGCGTTTTTGAACACGGTCGCGGAGGAGTATGAAGTAGTGCTGTCGGACAACAAGAGCCTTCGGGAGCGCATCGTCGCGATCGAGGACCGCCTGAACGAATTCAAGGCGATCGAAACCAACCTGCGCAACACGCTCCTCACCGCGGAAAAGCTCACGCATGAGGCGAAGGAGAACGCCCGCCGCGAGGCGAGCCTCATGATGCGCGAGGCGGAGATGGAGGCCGAGAAGGCCTCCGAATCGATCCGCGCCCACACGAGCCAGCTTCGCCGGGAGATCCTCGAGCTCAAGAAGAACAAGGACAATTACATCACGCGCCTCAAGACCCTCATCGACGGGCACCGCAAGATGCTCGACGGCTTCGATGAGGATTTCGCAGGCGTTGATAAGGCGATCGAGAAGATCGGTCAGCAGGTGGAGGAGGACGTTCGCAAGCCCGCCGGGCCTCCCCGCATGAGCCGCGACAAGATAACGGAGAATTTCGGCCACGAGCCGAAGGACAAAGTCACATGGGGGGATGATCGCCGCAGGGAGGACGAGCAGCGGCCCCAGATGCCGAGGCCCGGTTTCGAGACCCGCGAGACGCCCAAACAGAAAACGAAACCCGCCGAGGATATGAATATCTTCGCGGCCCCCGGCACGGGGCAGGCCGCCGGTCAGGCCGCCCCCGCGCAGCAGCCCCAGCAGCCCCAGCAGCCGGCCCCAAAGGCGTACGAGCAGCTCCATATAGAGCCCCTCGGCGCGACCGTATCCGAGACGATGCCCGGGCCGCAGCCTCGCCCCGAACCGGTTCAGCCGCCCCAGAGCGAGGCGGCGAGACCCCCGGATGACTGGAAACAGTACGAGGTTCGCAAGCAGCCGACCGACTGGAAGAACTACGAAATACCCGGGCAGCCTCCTTCTGCGCGCCGCATGAATGACGTGGACGTTGAGAGCGCTCTCTCGAGCCTGAAGGAAGTCGCCGGCGCGGCGGAGCAGCCGCCCGCGGCCCAGCCGGTCAATGCCGACGCGAATCCCGAGTCGACGTGGTCGATGGAAGATCTCAGGAAAAACCTGAGCAACCTCACGAAGGATGAAGGAAATCAAGGATAGCGGCCAAGGGCGGATCCGGTTCCGTGTCAGGGTTCAACCCGCAGCCCCTCGAAACGAGCTCCTCGGCTGGAATACGGCCGGGGAGCTTCGTATTAAAGTGGCCGCCCCTCCGCACGAAGGAGAGGCGAACAAGGAGCTCGTAAGATTTCTCGCGAAGCGGTTCTCGCTCCCCCGGCGGGAGATTACGGTGGAGTCGGGCGAGAAATCGAGGAGCAAAACGATCTCCGTTCCCGCCGCGATCAAGGAAACCCTCGAAACGCTGCCCGAAATCTGAACTGCCGAAATGTGAATCTGATTTGCCCGCGTGCCGTCAGTCTCCGGCTCGCTTGAGCGCAGCTGCGCGCGCCTTCGCGTCTATGAGCTCGGGGAGACCGGGCTCGGCGTCCTTCCAGTATCGCAGGAATACACGATAATGCTCGAGCGCTTCGGCGGGCTTGCCCTTCTTCTCGAGGAGCTTCGCGAGGCGGTACTCATAGCGGGGATTCTTCAAGCGCCTGTCCTTGCTTGCGGGGTCGAAGGTAAGCAGCTTCTTGTACTCGGCGATCGCCTTGTCCAGATCGCCCTTCGCGGCATATGCCCTCGGAATGATATCCTGATCGAACGGGACATTGACGAAATGTAAACTGGGGCTTGTCCCCGCGGGCGCGTAAATCTTGAAAGATTTCCTGAAATACTTGATCGCGTCGTTCGCCTGTCCCCGCGCGAGCATGATCTCAGAAGCGAGAATGCCCAAGCAGTTGTTCATTCCATCCAGAGCTATAGGTGCCTCTTTTCGCACGGCGGACATGAAGCCTTTCATTTCCGCGCAATATCTCTCCGCGGCACTGAGGTCTCCCGATTTCAGAGCGACCAGCCCTCGGAAGAAAGCGGCGGCGGCGGAGTAGTTCGGAGCAGCGATCTGGTAGGGAGGCTCTTGATACCTGATCGCTGTTTCCATCCTTTCGCGTGCGGCCGCGAACTCGTTGCGGGCGAGCAGCAGGGATCCTTCCACCGCATTCGTAATGGCCAGCATGCCTGGATTGTTGGTTGAATCCGCGATTGCGAGGGCGTGTTGTGCTTCATCGAGGGCTCGACCCGTCTCCCCCGAGGCATAGAGAAAATATGCCCTCCAGCAATAGCTGCCGGCCAATATCCCGGGTAGAGACGTGGCCCCTATGTCGCGGTCAATCCACATGATCGCCTCGGGGAAGTCCCCGCGTACGCCGAATATGTACGCAACCTTCATCGCTGAGCCGATCTCCGGTTTCATCTCATAGGCCTTCGCATACATCTTGATGGCGTCGTCGAGCTTGCCCATCAGAAAATAGGTTTCCGCCATGGAGTCGAGGGGATTCGCGTCGCCGGGGAAAAGCGCCACGTATCTCTGGAAGAGCATGAGCGCCTTCTCGAAATCCCCTTTGTTGAGGTATACGTACGCGAGCTCGTTGAGGGCCGCTCCGAAGGTGGGAACGAGCTCGAGTGCTCGGTCGAGACAAGGAATCGCCTCGTCATGGCGATCATTGAGTCTGAAGAGGCTTCCGAGATAGTAGTATCCCCACTTCTCCCGCGGGTATTTCTTCAGCAGCTTCTTGTAGAGGAGTATGGCTTTTTCGGAATCGCCGTCGAGCCTGTAGGCGCATCGCGCTTCGATATACAGGCGCTCCCGTTCCGTCGCTTTTTCTGAGAAGGAGAGCGCCTTCGAATAATCTCTCAGAGCCTCGCGGCGGGAAAAGCTCGCGCTGTGTGCGTCCCCTAGAAGGAGATAGGCGGCGGCGAACGTCGTGTCTATCTGGAGAGCCCTCTCCAATTCCCGGATCGCCTCCGCGTTATATACCTTGTCCAGCGCATCCAACCCTTTGAGATAGCAGGCGTATGCTTCCATCGAAGAGGTCGTCACGTCGGTTACCGGGCGCTGCGTTTCCTCGATCTCCGGCTCGGAGAGACCGATGCCCCGGGCGATCTCCCTGCTCAGCCTGTCCACCTGTCCGGGGATGCTCTCGACGCCTTTGCCATCGGCGTTCCCGCTCGTGATGAGGTCCTTCGACTTGACCTTCAGCACTTTGATGTCGGTCACAAACTTGTCGCCGAACTTCACGAAGCTGCCGGTGACGATCGTGCCTATTCCTTCGCTGCGGCAGATCTCGAATCCGGTCTCCGCATCAATATCCTCGACGCTGAGCGCGCCCATCTGCTTGAGAATGTCGCGCAGGCGTTCCCACGTTACGACCTGAAGGTACTTCGACTGCTCGAGGCTCGTGATGAGGAGGTTCGGAATGACCTTCTTGAGGTTGTCGTATTGGGGATCCCCCGTCTGGTTCTCGAATGCGATGACGGCGACGGGTCTCCGAGCCGTCGCGATCGCTCCACCGAAGAGCACGGGCCTCAAGATCACGAAAGCGGCCACCACCGCGGCAGCGACGCAGACGGGAATCAGTATCTTCGCGAGGCGCTTCTTCGAAGGCTTCGCTGCGCTCGCCGCTCCGGGGCGCGGCGTCGCGCCCTCTGTTCCGGTCCTCGATGCCGTTCCAGCCTCGAGGCTCTTCTTCAAAGTGCGCAGATCGGCGATGAGCTCGTCGGCGTGCTGATACCGCTCGGCCGGCTCCTTGGCGAGCGCCTTCGCCACGATGCGGTCGAGCTCCATCGGAACGCCGGCCCGGACCGCGGTCAGCGGCTCCGGCGCCTCGTTCATGATAGAATAGAGAATAGCTTGTTCGTAATCCCCCTTGAACGGCAGCCGCCCGGTCACCATTTCGTAAATAACGGCGCCGAGCGACCAGATATCGCTCCGGTGGTCCGCCTCCGCTCCCCGCGCCTGCTCGGGGGACATATACGCGACCGTCCCGAGGGTCGTTCCCGTCTTTGTGAGCCTGCTTCGCCCCGACATCTTCGCGAGCCCGAAGTCCATGATCTTCACGAGACCGCCCGTCTCGATCATGATGTTCGCGGGCTTCACGTCGCGGTGAACGACGCTCTTGCGGTGGGCCGCGTCGAGGCCCTGCGCGGCCTGCAAGGCGATATCGAGCGTCTCGTCGATCTTCAGGGGCCCGTGGGCGATACGTTCCTTCAGGCTTTCTCCCTCGACGTATTCCATCGCCATGAAGAGGCGCCCGCCGGCCTCGTCGATCTCGTGGATCACGCAGATGTTGGGATGACTGAGGGATGCCGCCGCCTGCGCCTCGTGCAGGAAGCGCGCTTTCTCTTCGGCGCTTTCAATGCCCTGCGGCGCGATGAACTTGAGCGCGACCGTGCGAGCGAGCTTCGTGTCTTCGGCTTTATAGACGACGCCCATGCCGCCCGCGCCGAGCTCGCCGACGATCTTGTAATGGGATATGAGCTTTCCCTCCATGAGAACTCGATGCTAGCAACCGGCAGCGAATCTGTCCAGCCTGTTTGCTATTGATTGCAGCTCGGGCCTTGGTTTACTCTGGGGCGTGCCGCAACTCCGGTTCGTCGAGAAAGGGGGCCCCGTGGCGGGTCTGTACGAGAGAATAGAGGAAAGCGCCTCGCATATCAGGGGCATCGTCGATATCAAGCCTTCCTTCGGAATCGTCCTCGGGAGCGGCCTCGGAGGGCTCGCGAAGAACATTCAGGTCAAGGCCGCGATTTCCTACGAGGACATTCCGAACTTTCCCGTCTCGACGGTGAAGGGGCTCCACGCGGGAAATCTCATTCTCGGCGAGCTCTCGGGGCGCGAGGTCGTCGCGATGGAGGGGCGCGTCCATTACTATGAAGGCTATACCCTCGAACAGGTGACCTTTCCCATTCGCGTGATGAAGGCGCTCGGCGCGCGTTCCCTCATCCTCACCTCCGCCGTGGGCGGGATGAACCCCGGGCTCGAGCCCTGCGACATCGTCGTCGTGACCGATCACATCAATCTCATGGGGGACAATCCGCTGATCGGGCCGAACGACGATCGCCTCGGGCCGCGTTTTCCCGATATGAGCGAGCCATACCACCGCGCCTACATCGCGCTCCTCGAGAAGGCCGCCGCCGACGTGAAGGTCGCCGTGAAGAGAGGCATCCTCGTCGCCGTCGCCGGCCCCAATCTCGAGACCGCCGCCGAGTATCGCTTTCTCCGCGGCATCGGCGCGGACGTTGTCGGCATGTCGATGGTGCCCGAGACGATTGTCGCCGTTCACGGCGGGATGCAGGTGCTCGGCGTCTCGGTCGTGACCGACAAAGCGGACCCCGACCACCTCGAGCCGATCGATATCGCCCAGATCGTCGCGAATGCAAAGAAGGGTGAGGCGAAGCTCTGCAAGCTCGTGTGCGAGTTCCTGCGGAGGGCCTGAGGGCAGGGCTCGTCCAATGATAAAGGGCGCAGGGGATATTGTCCCCCGCGCCCTCACTCTATTTCCCAGCCGTTTTACCGGCTGCAATGAGAAGCTGTTGCTGCCCTAGTTCTGCCCGTAGCCGCCCGAGCCTCTCGGCTTGTCCTCGCGCGGCGTGGCCTCGCTGATCTTGAGGTTCCGGCCCTCGACGCTCTTGCCGTTGAGCTCGGCGATCGCCTTGTTGGCTTCCTCGAGATTGTCCATCTCGACGAAACCGAATCCCCTCGATTGGCCGGTGTACTTGTCCATGATGACGCGGGACGAGCTCACCTGGCCGAAGGGCGTGAAAATCTTGTTCAACTCATCGTCGTTCGTGTTGAATGAGAGGTTCCCTACGTATATCTTCTTTGACATTTTCTTCGAATCCTTTCACTAGCTGACTGAAATTACTGATAATTAAACCGCAATTACTCGATTTCTCAGTTCAAATAGAGTCCACCTCTCCTTCGTGCTCGCATCCCTTGGTCGTTTCCGAACGGCCTCACGCAGCGGCTTGTCCGGAAAATGTACCCACAAGATCTCTATCGATTCGGAATTGTCCCTGGATTAATAAGGTAGGATTGTACCGTATTGATGGGGCCTTTGTATCGAGGCGATCTTGAATTCTGAACTAAGCCTTGTGATCGAACGCTCCTTCGGAAATCTAACTACGGTGACAGTATACCGCCGCTCCCCGCACAAAGCGAGCATAATCTTTTGTTTTTCAATAATTTATTGAGACGGCTCGCGCGAACGCGCACAATCCGGGCAATGAGCGCTCTTGACAGAGAGGCCCGTTTTCTATATAAGCTACTACTCAAGCTTGGGCTGCGATTAACCCCGGCGTCCCTCAGGTATGGCGCGGGGTTATCGTATTATATGCCCGTTGAGAGCGACTATGGCTGAAAAAGACAAGACAAGAAAACGCTACCCGGAGATCTCTCCCTTCAGCGAGGCGACGAAGCTCGAAGCGGAGATCCTCGCGTATTGGGAGAAGGGCAATATCTTCAAACGCAGCATTGAGGAGCGCCCGGCCTCGAGCCCCTTTGTCTTCTACGAGGGCCCGCCGACCGCGAACGGGCGCCCCGGCGTCCACCATGCCCTCTCGCGCACGATCAAGGACCTCGTCTGCCGCTACCAGACGATGAAGGGACACCGCGTCGTCCGCAAGGCGGGGTGGGACACGCACGGGCTTCCGGTCGAGATCGAAGTCGAGCACCAGCTCGGTCTCGACGGCAAGGACCAGATCGAGCACTACGGCATCGCCGCGTTCAACGAGCAGTGCCGGAAGAGCGTGTTCAAGTATCTCGACGAGTGGCTCGATTTCACGAAAAAGCTCGGCTTCTGGCTCGACCTCGACGATCCGTACATCACGTTCAAGAACGAGTACATCGAATCGGTATGGTGGATCCTCAAGCAGTTCTGGGATCAGGATATGCTCTTCCAGGGGCACAAGATCGTGCCCTATTGCCCGAGGTGCGGCACGTCGCTCTCGAGCCATGAGGTCTCGCAGGGGTACGAGGACGTTCAGGATCCCTCGATCCATATTAAGCTCAAGCTCGCCGATGAGGACGCGTATTTCCTCGTATGGACGACGACGCCGTGGACCCTCATCTCGAACGTCGCGCTCGCCGTCGGACCCGATCATGATTACGTGCGCGTGAAGAACAAAGGGGACGTCCTCATCCTCGCCGAGGCGCTCGTGGGAGTCCTCGACGGCGACAAGGAGATCCTCGGCGCGGTGAAGGGCGGGGAGCTCATCGGCAAGCGCTACGAGCCGTGCTTCCCGTTCTTCGACAAGGTCGTCGACGCCTTCCGGGTCATCGGAGCGGATTTCGTGTCCCTCGAGGACGGCACGGGCATCGTCCATATGGCCCCGGCCTTCGGCGAGGACGACTACAACGCGGGCAAGGCGGAGAATCTCCCGATGATTCAACCCGTTGACGAGGCGGGGAAGTTCACCGAGGAAGTGACGCCGTGGGCGGGGACGTTCATCAAGGACGCCGACCCCGAGATCGTCACGGATCTCAAGAAACGCGGCCTTCTCTACCGGAGCGGCAAAATCACGCACGCGTATCCCTTCTGCTGGCGGTGCAAGTCGCCGCTCATCTACTACGCGCGCCGCTCGTGGTACATCAAGACGACCGCGTTCAAGGACCTTCTTCTCGAAGCGAACTCGAAGATTCAGTGGTTTCCGCCCGAAGTGGGGGAGAACCGCTTCACCGCGTGGCTCGAGGGGAACGTCGACTGGGCGCTCTCGCGCGAGCGCTACTGGGGCACGCCCCTCAACATCTGGACGTGCGAGTCGTGCAAGGAGCAGTTCTGCATCGGCTCGCTCGAGGAGCTCCGCTCGATCGCGGAAGCCTTCCCCGAGGAGTACGACCTCCACAAGCCCTTCATCGACGATCTCGACGTCGGCTGCCCCGAGTGCGGCGGCAGGATGAAGCGCGAGCCGGAAGTCATCGACTGCTGGTTCGACTCGGGCTCGATGCCGTTCGCGCAGTACCATTACCCGGTCGAAAACCTGGATACCTTCAAGAGCCAGTACCCAGCCGAGTTTATCAGCGAGGGGGTGGACCAGTCGCGCGGGTGGTTCTATTCGCTCCTCGTGATCGGCGCGTTTCTCACGAAGCAGAGCCCGTACCGGCGATGCCTGCCCCACGGGATGGTGCTGGATGCGGCGGGGCAGAAGATGAGCAAATCGCGCGGCAACTCCGTCTTCGCGAACGACGTGCTCGCCTCGGACGGGGCCGACGCGCTTCGCTGGTATCTCCTCGCGAGCGGCTCGCCGTGGCTTCCGAAGCGTTTCGACTACGACTCGCTCCGCGACGCGGCGAACCGGTTCCTCGGCTCGATCCGCAACCTCTACAATTTCCTCTCTCTCTACGCGGAGATCGACGGTTTCGCGCCGACGGGGAACGTGAAGAGCGCGAATCTCCTCGATCGCTGGATCCTCTCGAGATACAACTCGACGGTGCGCGAGGTCACGGAGATGCTCGACCGCTACGAGCTGACCCGGGCCGCGCGCGCGCTCCAGACCTTCGTCATCGACGAGCTGTCGAACTGGTACCTCCGCCGCAGCCGCCGCCGTTTCTGGAAGAACGAGATGTCGGACGACAAGCTCGCGGCGTACGAGACGTTCTGCAAGGTGCTCGAGGGGGTCGTCGTTCTCGCCGCGCCCTTCATCCCGTTCCTGAGCGAGGCGGTGTACCGGAGGCTCGGCGGCAAGAAGGACAGCGTCCACCTCGATCTCTATCCCGAGGTCGACGAGGCGGCCATCGATGCCGGCCTCGAAAAGAAAATGGCCGGGGTGCTCAAGACCGTCTCCGTGGGGCATTCGCTGCGCCATGCGGCCCAGGTCAAGGTTCGCACGCCGCTCTCCGAGATTTTCGTCCACAGCCCCTATCCGGCCGAGACGGAATGGCTCGGCGGGGAGGAGTTCGCGTTCCTCGTGCGGGACGAGCTGAATATCAAGAAAATAACGCCCCTCGCCGACCCGGCAATCTATGTAAAATATAGAGTTAAGGCCGATTTCTCAAAGCTCGGCAAGCGTTTCGGAAAGAATATGAAGCTGGCGGCCCGATTGCTTGAAGCGCTCGATGTTGAGGGCGTCAAAAGCCTCCTCTCGAAAGGGGAGATTTCCATAGAACTCGCTGGGGAAAAACAGATTATCACGAAGGAAGAGGTACAAATCCTGCAAGAGACGGCAGAAGGCTTCGCAGCGGGGGCCGATGGGGATCTCACGGTCATTCTGGATACGCGCCTCACCCCGGAACTCATCAAGGAAGGGATGGCGCGCGAGCTCGTCAATCGCATCCAGAATTTCCGGAAGGAATCCGGGCTCGAGGTGAGCGATCGCATCAAGCTCTCGTTCCGCGCTCCCGAGGAAGTTTCTGTTGTGCTCCGCGAGTTCGGTGACCATATTTGCCTGGAAACGCTCGCCGAGCTGCTTGAAGAGGGCGAAAAAGACTGGGAATGCAGAACGTCGTTCAAGGCAGGCAAACATTCGATCGAATTGTGGATGAAGCGTCTCTAGCGTCCCGACCGGTGCAAGGAGAATCAGGCGATGGCAGTGAAAAAGATCGATAAGAAGGCCGCGAAAAAAGCCCTCAAGAAGGTTTCGGGAAAGATCGAAAGGAAAGTCGAGAAGAAGGCCAAGAAGAAG
>Ga0315288_10006567_pt1 | contig 14752 bp, 11 predicted proteins | sample YL17G11_20_MG_FD_203454 | JGI IMG/M metagenome (GOLD analysis project Ga0315288, IMG submission 203454) | Sediment microbial communities from Yellowstone Lake, YNP, Wyoming, USA - YL17G11_20 | ecosystem: Environmental > Aquatic > Freshwater > Lake > Sediment | place: USA: Wyoming | collected... | reverse complement strand
GCCGCGACATCCTTGCTGTCGCCGCCGCGATGCTTGACGGCGAGATCGCCTACCGCGAAGGCCATTTCGACGATGCGTTCGGACATCTGCGGCGCGCGGTCGATCTCGACGACACGCTGCTCTACGACGAGCCCTGGGGCTGGATGCAGCCGGCCCGACACGCCTACGGCGCACTGCTGATCGAGCAGGGTCATGTCGAGCAAGCAGCCGAAGTGTATGCCGCCGACCTCGGCCTGGACCCGACGCTGAGCCGGCCCTGCCAGCACCCCGGCAATGCGTGGAGCCTGCACGGCTACCACGAGTGCCTGCAGCGGCTCGGACGCACTGCCGAGGCGGCCATAATCGGCCGGCAGCTCGAGTTGGCCCGCGCCAGGGCCGACGTGCCAATCGTCGCGTCATGCGCCTGCCGGCTCGACGTTCAGCAGACGAACTGCTGCGGCGACTGACGCGTCGAGCGTGCGTCCGCTGCCAGATTTCGGCCGATCCGTCGCAGTGTGTGCACCTTCGGTGACCGGCTCGGCTCGCCGCGGGCCGCGGCCCGCTGCGTAGAGTGAGAACCCGTGGCGCTCAACGACGAGGACACCCGGCGGCTCGGCAGTTACGTCGAATTCGCCCGCGCGGCGTTGGCCACTCACGCCGCGACGTTCCGGCCGTGAGCGGGCCGGCCTGGGTACACCACGCGATCTGGTGGCAGGTCTACCCGCTCGGGTTCGTCGGCGCGTTCCCTGCCGCCAACTCCCCCACCGCCGAGGAACACCGGTTGAGCCGGATCGTCGGCTGGCTCGATCACGCTGTGGAACTCGGCACCTCCGGAATCGCACTCGGACCGGTGTTCGCCTCCCGAACCCACGGCTACGACACGACCGATTACTACCGGATCGACCCGAGACTCGGTGACGACTCCGACTTCGACCGCCTGGTGGACGCGGCGCACAGGCGTGGTCTGCGGGTACTCCTTGATGGCGTGTTCAACCACGTCGGAACAGATTTCGAGCGCTACCGGCACGCGGTCGACCACGGCGACGCGGAAGCCGCCGCCTGGTTTCGCGGTCGACCCGGCCACTTTCACACCTTCGAGGGTCACGACGATCTCATCACGCTCAACCACCGCAACCCGGCCGTCGTCGACTACACGGTCGACGTCATGACGCACTGGCTCGGTCGCGGCGCCGACGGCTGGCGCCTGGATGCCGCCTATGCGGTGCCCGAATCATTCTGGGCGAAGGTGCTGCCGCGGGTTCGCCGGGCCCATCCGGACGCGTGGTTCGTGGCCGAGGTGATCCACGGCGACTACTGCGCCTTCGTCGAGGGATCCGGCGCGGATTCGGTGACCCAGTATGAACTGTGGAAGGCCATCTGGAGCAGCCTCAACGACGGCAACTTCCACGAACTGGATTGGGGTCTGCAGCGCCACAACGGATTCCTGGATACTTTCGCTCCACTGACCTTCATCGGCAACCATGACGTCACCCGGATCGCGAGCCGGCTGGCCCGGCCCGATCACGTCGGGCACGCCCTGGTGGTGCTGTTCACCACCGGCGGGGTGCCGACGATCTACGCCGGCGACGAACTGGACTACCGCGGGATCAAGGAGGACCGCGCCGGCGGGGATGACGCCGTCCGGCCCGAGTTTCCCAATCCCCCGGTAGATCTGGGCAGTCGCGGACCCGACGTCCTCAACCTGCATCGCCATCTGGTCGGGCTGCGCCGTCGGCATCCCTGGCTGCACGACGCGAGAACGAGCGCCCTGAAACTGGACAATCTCGGCTACGTCTACGAGACCCGCCACGGTGCGGACGCACTGGTCGTCGCCCTTAACGCCGACGACACCGCCATGGACCTGCCGGTCGCGGACCTCCTCAGCCGCCCGGCCGAGGTGCTCGCCGGTTCGGGGGCGCCCCCGCAGGAGGTGGTCAGCCACGCCGAGGTGCCCCCGCACGGCTGGATGGTCCTCAGCCCTCGCTGAGCAATTCCTCAGTGGCGCAGTCCCGCTCGTCGTTGTAGTACCTGTCGAGCACCGCACGAAAATCGGCGTCGTCGGGGCCGGCGGCGGCGCTGAACAACGTCATCGACGACCGGACCTTCAGGCAGTCCGGCCAGCCGACGACGGCCTCGATGGTGCGGCCGGGAATCGCTGCCAGCAGCCGGCTGCACTCGCGCAGCCGCGGGCCCAGTACCGGATGGGCAAGGTAAGCCTTCGCCTCATTCAGTCCGGAGATGCCGTAGAACGCCGCGGTGGGGCTGCGGCCGAGGCCACTCAATTGCGGGAAGATGAACCAGATCCAGTGGCCGCGCTTGGCGCCGGAACGCAACTCCCCGAGCACCTGCTGGTACACCTCGGTCTGGGCGTCGGCGAAACGCTGCAGCTTGTAGGGGTCGGCCACCTCCGACAAGCTACCCTCGGCGTGTCTGGTCCATGCCATAGAGGCAGGCAGCGGGAATGAATTCGATGTCGGCACCGCCCGAAGCCGGCCCCGACGCCGAATCCCCGTCGGTTCTCGCCCAGTGCTGCTGCTCCTGCACCGGGGCGGCTTCATCGGCCAGGCGGCTTTGACCCGCGAACCCGTGACCGGCAGCGCGTACGCCATCGGTGAGGTCACCGCGCTGCAGATCGATCGGAATACGTTGGAGCAGTTGGTGTCTGGCAAGCCCGGGTTGCTGCAAGACCTCAGCCAGGCCATCGACGAGCGCCGTGACCGCGCCCGCGAGGCGGCCGCTCAGGTCGAACACCATGCGGCCGCAACCGATTCGGCGGAGTAGGCAGTCCCCTGAGGCCGAGGTCACTCATCACGTGATCTGATCGTTGCCCAACTGCGACTTGGCGCACCGCGTCGCGTACCTGTCGGCGAACCTGCCCGGTGTTTGACTACGCAGGCATAGCAGTTGATCGCTTGCGCGAAACGTGTACGAAAGCTGATGGGAGACGTCATGAAAATCGTCGATAAGTTGCGGGGCAAATGGGTGCGCCGGGCGGCCGCGGCGGTCGCCGCTGCAGCCGTCATGCCCGGCCTGATCGGAGTCGTCGGCGGTTCGGCGACGGCATCCGCATTCTCGCGGCCCGGCCTGCCGGTGCTCTACCTGGATGTTCCGTCCGCCTCGATGGGCCGCAACATCCGCATCCAGTTCCAGGGCGGTGGCCCGCACGCGGTGTTCCTGCTCGACGGCCTTCGCGCCCAGGAGGACTACAACGGCTGGGACATCAACACTCCGGCATTCGAGTGGTTCCAGAACTCCGGCCTGTCGGTGGTCATGCCGGTCGGCGGACAGTCGAGCTTCTACTCCGACTGGTACCAGCCGTCGCAGGGCAACGGTCAGAACTACACCTACAAGTGGGAAACGTTCATGAACAAGGAGTTGCCGGGCTACCTGCAGGCCAACCACGGCATCGACCCGAACGGCAATGCAGTGGTGGGCATTTCGATGGCGGGCAGCGCGGCGATGAACTACGCGATCTACTACCCCCAGAAGTACGTCTATGCGGGCTCGCTGTCGGGCTTCCTGAACCCCTCCGAGGGTTGGTGGCCGATGCTGATCGGTCTGTCGATGAACGACGCCGGCGGGTTCAACGCACAGAGCATGTGGGGCCCGTCCTCGGACCCGGCCTGGCGGCGCAATGACCCGATGGTCAACATCAACCAGCTGGTGGCCAACAACACCCGGGTGTGGGTCTACTGCGGCACCGGCACGCCGTCGGATCTGGACACCTCCGGTGGTGGCGGCAATCTGATGGCCGCGCAGTTCCTCGAAGGCTTCACCTTGCGCACCAACAAGACCTTCATGGAAAACTATCTGGCCGCAGGCGGCAAGAACGGTGTGTTCAACTTCCCGCCCAACGGCACGCACAGCTGGGGTTACTGGGGTGCCCAGCTGCAGCAGATGATCCCCGATATGCAGCGGGCTCTCGGCGCTACCCCATCCGGCGCCTGAGATTCCCGTCCCGCAGCAGGCCTGTCGCTCCCCCCGGCGGCAGGCCTGCTGTCATGTTCGGGTGACGGAGTCCAGGAACTCCCGGATCAGGTTCGTGACGACCTCGGGCTGTTCGAGCGTGCTCGTGTGGCCGCTGGCCGGGATCTGCTCGAGGCGGGCTCCGGTGACCAGTTCGGCGATGCGCCGGGACTTGGCCGGAGGCGTGGCGACGTCGTCGGTTCCGACAGCCACCAATGTCGGCACCGTGATCGCCCCAACCTCCGATTCCACCGAGACCCTGTCGGCCACTCCCCTGACCGCCTTGCTGACGCCGGTGCGCCGGCAGCGCCCGAGCCGCTGCTCCCATTCGGCCAGCAGTGCCGCGTTGGCCGGATCGGCGAGGAACGAAGGGCCGAACATCAGCGGTAGCACCGACTTCCGCAGTGGGCCGATTCCGGTCAGACGGTAAATGGCGGCCAGCAGTTTGTATTGCCGGGCCTTGGCGGGATCCTCCGGGCCGGCACTGGTGTCCAGGAGTGTGAGCGATCGGAGCAGGTCTGGCCGCCGGGCCGCGATCCGCTGGCCGACGAAGCCACCCATCGAAAGTCCGACGTAGTGCACCGGGGCCACGCCGAGGTCGGTGATCAGTGCCATGGCATCCCCGGTCAGGGTGTCCATGTCGTAGCCGTGCGCGGCGGCTGAGCTGTCGCCCTGGCCTCGCCAGTCGATCGCGACACAGCGGTAATCCAGGCTGAACGAGGCGATCTGGGGCCCGAACATCCATCCGCTGAACAGCAGACCGTGTCCGAAGAAGATGGTGTCGGCATCCGGACGGGGCGGGGGACGGCGTCTAGCTGCCCGACCCCAGGGTGGCGCGGCCGTCAGCGTGAACCGTCACCGCGACGCCCGCGATGTCGTCGGCGACGGTGGCCGCCGCCTCGTCGGGATCGGTGACGAGGGCGAGCGTGCGGGAACCGTCGGGCGTGCGCACCGTGAGAAAGGCCTTCTCCGGGTTGCCGTCCCGGCCGTACGGTGTGGTCCACGACTCCACCGTGCCGACACCGTCCCACTCGACCAGTGCGGTGCGGGTCGGTTCGCGGTCGACGGCGGCCTGAACGTCCTCCCAGCGGAATTCATTCGCGGGCGGGGTGGCGCTGTATACGCCGAAGCTGTGCTTGGTCAGGTATCCGCCGTTGGCGGTGATCAGTCCCCGGGATCCGGGGTTCTCCCGCAGGCGTTCGGCCATCGTGGCGATGGAGTGCATCACGTAGTTGTTCCACGGTCCGCCGGCGAAGCTCAGTCCCCCGGTGACGGTGAGTGGCCGGTCCGGGTCACCCACCGGCAGCCCCAGTTCGCGGGCGGCCACCTGCACCGCCGAGGGGAAGCAGGAGTAGATGTCGACGTGGTCGATGTCGTCCAGGCCTAGGCCGGCCAGTTCCAGTACGCGCCCGCCGCCGATCCGGATCGCCGGGGACCGATGCAACTCGTGCCGTTCGGCGATGCTGTAGGTGTCGTGGGAATCGGTGCCGGCATAGGGGAAGACCCACGTGTCCCGGGGAATCTGAAGGTAGGTCGCCTTCTCCACCGAGCACAGCACCACGGCGGCGGCCTGATCCACCATGTTGTTGGAGTTCATCAGCTTCGGATAGGGCCAGCTGATCATCCGGTTGGCCGGGCCCGGTTCCCAGATCTCCTCGGGCGCCAGCGTCTCTCGACTCCAGGCGTGCGGGTTGTCGTGCGCAACCGCGCTGAACTGGGCCCACAGTTGCCCGATCCGGCGCCGGTGGGCGTCCGTCGACTCGCCGTCGGCGATCCGCAATGCCTGCTCGAACAGCGGGTAGACGAACGATGGCCGGTCCAGCCCGATGCGGTCCTCCGCGGGGCCTGCCAGCGGCACGTCGCTGCCCGCTCCGGGCGGGACCGGGACGGACTCGTCCTGGCGGGTCCAGTCAGGCCGGATTCCGTTGGCGCGCAGCTTCATCCGGGTGCGCCAGGTCTCTCCGCCGGCGAGCAGGACCACGTCGGCGCAGCCCTGCTGGATGTCCAGGCAGGTCTGGTTCACCAGGGACTGCGGGGTGTTGCCCCCGATCCCGGTGTATTGGGTGGCGACGTTCGGCGTGCCGAGGCGTTGCCCGAGCAACAGCCCGGGATCCCGGTAACGCCATGACAGCAGGTTGATCACCCGGATGGAATCGACGGCGTCCAGCACCCGCGGGTCGGCGGCCTCGCGGGCCGCCGCGGCCATCAGATCGACAGGTTCGGTGTCAGGGCTCTCGGTGCGTTGATTGACCTGACCCACCCCAACCAGCACCGGCGTGCGCGGATCGACGCTCATCGGCGCCCCCTTTCCATTTGACGCGTGTCAAAACCTAGCACTGCCCGACCGGCCCGACCCCGGGTGCCCAACAGGTCGCGCCGCGGTAGTGCCGGCGAATCAGCCTCTCCTACCGGTCGGCAAATTGCCTGCGATTACGCGACTCTCAGACACGCGAAGCAAGGGATGCGGAGGACCTGTTGGTCCGGAAACGGCCGTGTCATGATTGTCCGCGAATCGAACACGGAGGAGACGGCGTGGCCAAGGAATTCAAGGGAGTCATCAAGCTCGACATCCGGGACTCGGTGTCCGACTGGAGCCCCTACGAACTGAAGAAGGCTCCCGAGGGAGCGCCCAACATCCTGATCGTGCTCTACGACGACACCGGCCTGGCCGCGTGGTCGCCCTACGGCGGACGAATCAACATGCCGACGATGGACCGACTGGCCGACAACGGCCTGGCCTACACCCAATGGCACACCACCGCGCTCTGCTCCCCCACCCGCTCGACCTTCCTGACCGGGCGTAATCACCACGTCAACCGGTGCGCCTCGATCACCGAGGGGTCCATGGGGTTCCCGGGAAGCTCCGGGCGGTTGCCGGCCGAGTGCGCGACCGTCGGGCAGGTGCTGCAGGACAACGGCTACAGCACCTTCTGGCTCGGCAAGAACCACAACGTGCCGGTGGAGGACATCTCGGCCGGCGGCAGCCGGTCGGAGTGGCCGCTGTCGAAGGGGTTCGACCGGTTCTACGGCTTCCTCGGTGGGGAGACCAACCAGTGGTATCCGGACCTGGTGGAGGACAACCACTTCATCGAGCCGCCCTACCCGCCCGAAGAGGGCTACCACCTCTCCAAGGATCTCGCCGACCAAGCGATCCGGATGCTGCGCGACGTGCGCTCGTCGACCCCGTCCAAACCGTGGTTCATGTGGTTCTGCCCCGGTGCCAACCACGCCCCGCATCACGCCCCGCAGGAGTACATCGACAAGTACAAGGGCGCGTTCGACGACGGCTACGAGGCGTACCGAGAGTGGGTGCTGGCGCGGATGCTCGAACGGGGCGTCGTGCCGGAAGGCACTGAGCTGACCCCGCTGAACCCGATGCCCGAGGACGTGGCCAACGCGGCCGACTACGTGCGCCCCTGGGCCGAACTCAACGACGACGAGAAGAAGCTGTTCTGCCGGATGGCCGAGGTCTTCGCCGGATTCTCCGAGTACACCGACGTGCAGATCGGCCGGATCGTCGACTTCCTGGAGCGCACCGGACAACTCGACAACACGCTGATCTTCTACTGCGCCGACAACGGAGCCTCCGGCGAGGGCACGCCCAACGGCTCGGTGAACGAGAACAAGTTCTTCAACGGCTACCCCGACAGCCTCGAGGAGAACATGTCCTATTTCGACGAGTTGGGCGGCCCGGATACCTACAACCACTACCCGACAGGCTGGGCGGTCGCGTTCTCCACCCCGTTCCAGATGTTCAAGCGCTACTCGCAGTACGCCGGCGGCACCTGCGATCCGATGGTCATCCACTGGCCCAAGGGCTTCAAGGCCAAAGGCGAGATGCGCCACCAGTACCACCACTCCACCGACATCGTGCCCACCATCATGGAAGCGGTGGGGCTGGAGATGCCCGAGGTCTACCGGGGCGTCGAGCAGTATCCCCTCAACGGCGTGTCGATGGGCTACAGCTTCGACGACGGCGCGGCGCCGACCGCCAAGAAGCGTCAGTACTTCGCGATGCTGGGTACCCGCGGTATCTGGCAGGACGGCTGGAAAGCCGCTGCGCTGCATGCTCCGATCAGTGGTAAGGGGCACTTCGACTCCGACCGCTGGGAGCTCTACCACGTCGACTCCGACCGCGCCGAGGCGCGCAACGTGGCCGACCAGCATCCGGAGAAGTTGCAGGAGCTCATCGACGCATGGTTTGCAGAAGCTGAGGCGAACTTCGTTCTGCCCCTTGATGATCGGACTGCCATCGAGCAGATCAGCGATGAACGGCCCTCGGGTGAGCCACCGCGGTCACGCTACATCTACTACCCGGACACCTCACCGGTGCCGGAGTCGACAGCGGTCAACATCCGCGGCCGCTCCTACAAGATCCTCGCCGACGTCGAGGTGACGCCGGAGTCCGAAGGTGTGATCTTCGCCCAGGGCTCGAGGTTCGGTGGACACACTCTGTTCGTGAAGGACGCCAAGCTGCACTACGTGTACAACTTCCTCGGCATCAAACCGGAGCAGACTTTCGTCTCGGAGAAGTTAGACCCGGGCAAGCACACCCTGGGCGTGGAGTTCGTCCGGGAGGGCGCCGGCGAGCACGGCGAGTCGCTGGGCACCGCGAAACTCTACGTCGGAGAGGAGGTCGTTGCCGAGGGCCCGATGAGGGCCCAGATCGGGCCGTTCACCCTGTGCGGAGACGGGTTGTGCGTCGGCTACGACAGCGCTGACCCGGTCAGCCGGTCCTACCCGCCAGGCTTCCCGTTCACCGGTGGCCGCATCCTCGGGGTCGGGGTGGACGTGGGTGAGGACCAGTACCTGGATCTGGAGCGGGAGGCCGCCGCGGCGTTCGCCCGGGATTAGCCCAACACCGTGACCGGCTCTGTCGACGCCTACGCGTCGGCGGGGCCGGTTCGGTAGATCGATTTCAGGGTGAAGAACTCGTCCAGGCCTTCGGGGCCGAGTTCGCGGCCGATACCGCTGGCCTTCACGCCGCCGAAGGGCGCCCCGATGTCGAGCTGGTAGTCGTTGATGCCGACCGTGCCGGTCCTGACTTCGCGCGCCACCTGGGTGGCCCGCGCAGTGTCGGTGGACCAGACGGTGCCGGCCAGACCGAACTCGCTGTCATTGGCCAGCGCGACGGCCTGCTCGTCTCCGTCGTAGGGAATCACGGCCAGCACCGGGCCGAAGATCTCCTCCTGGGCGATGCGGTCGGAGTTGTCCACGTCGGCGAAGACCGTCGGTGAGACGAACCAGCCGCGCGGCTGGTCACGTGGGACACCGCCGCCGACAACGAGTTTCGCCCCGCTGCTCCTGCCCGCCTCGATGTAGCCCAGCACCCGTTCACGCTGGCGGGCGCTGACAACCGGGCCGATGTCGGTCGCGGTGTCCAGCGGGTCGCCGACGCGCAGGCCGTTCACCAGGTCGGCCAGCGCCTCGACCACCTCGCCGTAGCGGGACCTCGGCGCCAGGATGCGCGAACTCAGGAAGCAGGTCTGGCCGTTGTTGATCAGCGAGACCGACCGCAGCCCGTGCATGGTGGCGTCCAGATCGGCATCGTCGAGGATGATCGCCGCTGATTTCCCGCCGAGTTCCAGCGTCACCGGTCGTAGCAGCCGGCCGCAGACCTCGCCGATGATGCGGCCCGCCGCGGTGGAGCCGGTGAAGCTCACTTTGTCGACGCCGGGATGCGACACCAGGTGCGCGCTGGCCGCGACCCCACCCGGGACGACGTTGAGCACGCCCGCTGGGATCCCGCACTCCTGTGCGGCCTCGGCGAAAACCATGGCGTCCAAGGCCGTTTCGGGTGCCGCCTTGAGAACCACCGTGCAGCCGGCGGCCAGCGCGGGTGCGAGCTTGAATGCGGCGAGCGCCTGCGGGTAGTTCCACGGCACGATCGCCGCCACCACTCCGACCGGTTCGCGGCGCACGATGGTGTGGCCGGTCCGGCTGGGACGGATCTCCTCGATCGGGGTTTCGGTGATGAGCGAGGCGTAGTAGCCGAGCAGCGCGGCCGGGAACAGGCCGTTGGCCCCCTTCGACAACGACGTCGGCATGCCGTTCTCCCGACTCACCAGTTCAGTGGTGCTCGTCGCGCGCCGGTGCAGCGCGGCGGCGAATTTCCGGAGGACTCCCGCGCGGTGGTCCGGTGAGGCAGAAGCCCACCCGGGCAGCGCAGCCCGCGCCGCGGCCACGGCCGCGTCGATGTCGGCCTCGGTGGCGCTGCCGCCGTCACCGAGCAACGTCCCCGTCGCCGCCTCCAGGACAGGCTCGGCTTTGTCGGCAACCCGGAACTCGCCGTCGATGAAGAGCTGGGGACGGGTGGTCATCGCGGCACTCCTGTCTCTTCGTCGGCGCTGTCGGCGCCGAACAATACGCCCGAAGAGATCAGTCGCTCGATCTCCTCGGTCCCCATCGCGAGCACGTCGCGACAGACGATCCGGGTGTCGGCGCCCGGCAGCGGCGCCGGACGCTGCGGGGCCACCGGGATGTTCCGATACGGCGCGGGTCCGGATTCAGCGGGCAGCGGTACCTCGAACAGCGGATGCTCCATGTCGATCAGAACGTGTCGCCACCGCAGCTGCGGGTGCTCGTAGACCTCGTCGGGCCGCAGCATCGGACCGGCGGCCACTCCGGCGGCCTGCACTTGCTCGGCCACCTCCTGCGGGGTGCGCTGGGCCGCCCACTCGGCAAGCCCCATGGCACCGACGACGCCGGCCACGGATCGCTGATCAGCCTCCGAGGACAGCGACACCACACACCACTCATCGTCTCCGGCGCAGGCCAGCAACCGGTGCTCGGTGGGGTCGTGGGCGATGTCGCTGGCATGGCCGGAGCCGGGGGCTTGCGCAGCAAGCATGACGAATCGGGTGTCCAACTGGTTGATTCCGGCCTCGGCCTGGGAGACGTGCACCCGAGCTCCCACACCGCGGCGTCGCCGGCGGATCAGGCCGGCCAACGCCCCGATCGCGCTGATCCGCCCCACCACGTGATCGGGGAAGACCGTCGTCGCGTCGTAGAACGGATGGCGCGCTTCGGGGGAGGGCTGATCGGAGGTCCACAGGCTGGTGACCCCGGTCACCGCACGGACCAGGGGGCCATAGCCCATCCGGGTGCTCCACGGCCCGACGTCGCCGTAGGCGCTGCTCTCAGCCAGCACGATCCCAGGGTTCAGTTCCCGCAGCCGGTCGTAGCCGAAGCCGAGCGCCGCGAGGGTTCCGGGCTTGAAGTTGGCGAAGACCGCGTCGCAGGATCCGACCAGCCGCGCGAACACCTCGGCGCCCGCCTCACTGCGCAGATCCAGACCGAATCCCAGGTGGTTGCGGTGAGCCCGGGCGAATGAGTCACCGATCGCCTGATTCTCCCGCTTCTGGCGCAGGCCATCCGGGTAGGCCGCGCTCTCGACTTTGATGACCTCCGCGCCCAGGTCACCGAACAGCCTGCTCAGCTCGCCCCCGGCCACGATGATGCCGAGGTCGACGACCCGAATCCCCTCCAGCGGATAGCCACCGACGGGTGCGACCGGTGCGGGGTCGAATCGCTCTGTGCGCCAGCTACTTTCAACAGCACCCGGCTGCGGCGCGGGGGTGCGGAACCCTGCCCGGGTGCCGTCGACCGACCAGTAGCCGACCGGGGCGCGGGTGGTCACACCCGGGCCGAGTTCGATGTCGGCGAGTGCGCCTGCGGCATCAAGGTGGTCGGAGTGCAACGCCTCCGAAGGGCTCAGTACGGCCGCGATGGGTACGCCGTACCCCTGCCCATCGGCCGCCAGTTGCTCCCGGGTGCGGTCTGCGAAGAGTGCGCCGATCAGTGTGCCGAGTTCCCCGAACGCCTGGGCCCGAGCGGCAAGGGTGTCGAAGCGGGGGTCTTGGAATTGCTCGGGCTCACCGAGCCAGGCCCGCAATCCGTGCCACTGCCGGGGTGCCATCACGCAGATCCGAACGAAACCGTCCCGGCACTTGAAGATCGGATACAGATCCTGGTTGCGGGGCCTCCCCCGCCAGCCACCACCGGCCTTGCGGGCCGTCGCGGCCTGACCCTGGGTTCCGAACGGCGGATCCAACGCCATCACCACGGCGTCGAACCTGGAAAAGTCGATGTAATCACCTGCACCGCAACGCAACCGGTTGAAATATGCGACCAACGCCGCCCAGGCCGCCTGCACCGCTGCGGTCGCCGAGGCAATGCCCTCCGGAGGCAGTACAGGGGTGCCGACCGTCGGGCCGGACCGGGACAACGCCGTACACATCGCATAGAGCACCGGATCGGTGGCACGCCAAGAGGAGTACGGTCCGGTGCTGCCGAAGTCGGTCACCAGCATCGTCACCAGATGCCCGAACAGGTCGGCCAACTGCTCGCAGGATGTGCCGTAGGCGTCCGCCCGTCCGGGCAGGCCGCTGTCGACGACGATGTCGGCCGAGCCGGCCAGTTCGACAAGCCGGCGGCGATCCCCCGCGTCGGCGGGGTCGAGAACCACCGAACGCTTGTTGGCGTTGTGCAGCGCGAACGGGATGCTGACCCCGGCGATCGTCGGTAGCGCCGACCGGGAGGAGTCACCGCCGGGCGGCTCGACCTTGAGTACGTCGGCGCCGAGGTCCGCGAGTAACCGGGCGACGGTGTCGGCCTCATCGTCGCAGAGGTCCAACACCCGCAGGGAAGCCAACAGTGGCTCGTTCCCTGGCTCGTTCTCACGCAACACCGCGTCTCCCGTCATCCGGCGCCGAGCTTAGTGGGTGGCCTTTTCGGCGGAGCGTCTCGTTCGGTGTCGACACCGAACAGGTGTGCTAGACACCACGTCCGCGGAGTCGGTACCGCGAGTATCATTGAGGGCAAATGTCGGAACCAAGCGCGCCCGTCGCGCAATTTTCCCCTGCGCATTTCCATGCTGCGCCGCATCCTGCGCTCGCGCAGTTGGCTGCGCTGCACCACCTGCGTGTCTACGTCGACGTCGGCTTGATCGTCGTGGTGCTGGCAATCACGAACCTGGTGGCCCACTTCACCGCGCCCTGGGCGAACGTGGTGATGGTGCCGGCCGCGGCGCTCGGGCTGGTGCTGCTGGTGCGGGCCCGTGGGCTGGGTTGGACCGAATTGGGCCTTGGCCGCGAGCACTGGAAGTCCGGGGCCCGCTACGCGCTGGCGGCAATCGCCTTGGTGCTCACCGTGATCGCGGTCGGTGCGTTACTGCCGTGGACCCGGCCGATGTTCCTCAATGACCGCTACGCCACCCTGTCCGGCGCCGTGGTGGCCTCGATGGTCATCATCCCGCTGCAGACCGTGATCCCCGAGGAACTGGCGTTCCGCGGCGTTCTGCACGGCGCGATGGACCGGGCCTGGGGATTCCGCGGGGTGGCGGCAGCCGGTTCGATGCTGTTCGGCCTGTGGCACATCGCCACCTCACTGGGCCTCACCAGCAGTAACGTCGGGTTCACCCGGATCCTCGGGGGCGGTGTCGTCGGGATGGCCGCCGGTGTCCTGGGGGCCGTCCTGGCCACTGCGGCTGCCGGCTTCGTCTTCACCTGGCTGCGCCGGCGCAGCGGCAGCCTGATCGCACCCATCGCGCTGCACTGGTCGCTCAACGGCATGGGCGCCCTGGCGGCCGCCCTGGTGTGGCACCTCTCCTCCTAGGCCATCTTCCTAAGGCAGCAGCACAGCGGCCCCGGCGATCCTGCCCTCGGCCAGGTCGGCGAGCGCGCGGTCGGCCTCGCCCAACGGGTACGCCGATGCCGTCACCTCGATACGGTGCCGGCCGGCGAAGTCGAGGAACTCCCTGGCATCGGCGCGGGTGTTCGAGGTGACGGAGCGGATCTGGCGCTCCTGGAACAGATGTCGCCGATAGTTCAACGACGGGACATCGCTGAGGTGAATGCCGGCGATCGCCAGCGTCCCGCCACGGTCGAGTGCTTCCAGGGCCGGTGGCACCAGATCGCCGACCGGAGCGAACAGAATCGCGGAGTCGAGCTTGACCGGTGGCGGATCGGCCGCGCCCTGCGCTGACGCCGCACCCAGCGCCAACGCCAGTTCGCGCGCCTGTGCGCCCCGGGTCATCACGTGCACCTCCGCACCCTGAGCCAGGGCCACCTGTGCGGTGATGTGTGCGCTGCCACCGAACCCGTACAGCCCGAGCCGCCCGCCCGGTGGAAGATCCGCCCGCCGCAGCGAGCGATACCCGATGATGCCCGCACACAGCAGCGGGGCCAACTCGCTGTCGGTGTATCCGACTGGCAACCGGTGGGCGAAATCGGCTGGGACAGTGGCGAACTCGGCGTATCCGCCGTCGGCATCCCACCCCGTGTATCGGGACTCCGGACAGAGGTTCTCATCACCTCGCCGGCAGTAGACGCAGCGCCCGCAAGTGTGGCGCAACCAAGCGATTCCGACCCGGTCCCCCACCGCGAAGCCACCAGCCCCCGGGCCCAGCGCCACCACCTCACCGACGACCTCGTGCCCGGGCGTCACCCCGGGGTGGTGAACCGGGAGGTCGCCTTCCGCGACGTGCAGGTCGGTGCGGCACACCCCGCATGCGCGGACAGCCACAAGCAGTTCACCGGCAGCCGGTTTTGGCACGGCCACCCGCGCGTCGAACTCCAGTGGCCCGCTGTGCACCGGGCCGGGGCGGCGCACCCGCCAGGCGCGCATTGTCCGGGGGTGGTCGGTCATGACACCATCGTGCCGCGCCGCCCAACCCGCGGCGGACTCGGACTAGGACCTGCTGCGCACCTTCCCCACCACCCAGAGCAGAATCACCGACCCGAGGGTCGCAGTGAACAGGGTGAAGAACCACCCGCCGCCTGCGGTGTTGAAGATGAAGCTCAACAGG
>Ga0315288_10006566_pt1 | contig 14756 bp, 15 predicted proteins | sample YL17G11_20_MG_FD_203454 | JGI IMG/M metagenome (GOLD analysis project Ga0315288, IMG submission 203454) | Sediment microbial communities from Yellowstone Lake, YNP, Wyoming, USA - YL17G11_20 | ecosystem: Environmental > Aquatic > Freshwater > Lake > Sediment | place: USA: Wyoming | collected... | reverse complement strand
TGCCACGCGAGAAGTACTTTTCCCCGTATACGCCCGGCGTTTCCCCGCATTGCACAAAATAGACCCTCGATTTCGATTTGAAGTTGACCGCGACGGCGGCGAGCGATCCGATGCACGAGGCGTCTGTGATCGAGGCCGATTTCGCGAAAACCGGCGCGAGGTGCGTCCACAGGGAGGCAAACTCGGGATCGAGCGCGCGGACCCTGGCGAACAACAGGCCCGGTTTACCCGCGGCCGTGTCCCCCGCGAGCGCGAAAAGGAATCCGTAGGGCGAGTCGCACGAGCCCGACGACATTCTCGGAATGCTGTCCTCGCCCCCCCCCGCCGCAAAGTCCAAACCGGCGAAGGGCAGCTCGTCGCGCGAAAGCATGAAATGGGAGCCCTTGAGCGAGTAAGGCGTTCCGGGCGGCGCGGACGCCCGAACAAGGAGCTCGCACGAATCGGGCTTCACCCCTTTCGGGATCGCGAAGTAGAGATACCCGCTGCGCTCCTCGCCGGGCTCGAGCCGCACCGGCTCGAACATGCCGTCTTCGAGCGCATGATGGAACGATTTGCTGAAAAGGGGCCGGTAGAACCTCCCGATATCCACCTCGTTGTAGATCATATATACCGCGACGGGGGGAACGAACGTCCCCGCAATGAAGCCGAAGGCTCCGTGCCTCCGGAAGCGAGCCGCCTTCTTCGCTCCGATCAATTTCGCCACAACCTCTTTCGGATGGACGGGAAGATATTTCGTGCCGTTCGCCGCGAGCGCGAGCCCTTCGAAGAACGTCCCCAGCTGCATGCCGTTCGCGCTGTGTATGAGGAGCGGTCCGGCCCCGTCATTGCGGATCGCGACGCGCACGGGTACGATTCCGCTGTCGGGCATGAGCCTCCTGAAGAAATTGGACACGTCGTCGTCCGGGGTCACGAACCGCGCCGAGACGGCGAGATCGGTACCCGTCGGCTCCCCCTTCAGATCAATTGACGAGAGCGAGCCGCGCTCCATGAGGCGGCAGGAAAAGAGCGAAAACGCCGCGAACAGGCACAGCGCGAGCGCCGTGAAGGACCGGGCGGGATTTGCATTCTCAGTATTCATTTGAGCGCCTTTCTCAAGCCCTCGAGGAGAACCGTTCTTCCGAGGGGTGTCACACGGCAGTATCGTTCGGCGGTCCGCATGAAGCACCGGTTTTCGCAGAAGCCTCCCGACAGATAGAAATGCCCGGGCCTCCCGATGAAGACGATCACGTTGCGCACGAGGCCGTGGAGAAACATCGCCACGCTCTCCTCGGGGGACGTCCCGAGCGAGATCTGCTCGAGCACGCGCTCCATCCCGAAGACGCCGCAGGTGACGTTCACCCACCGGTCGGACGGAGGGAGCGTTGAAAAATCGATGTCGTAGTAGTTCCCGAGAAGCTCGAGCGTCGCCCCCGTCGTCGAGCCGCATGCGAGGTTCCAGTCGAGCTTCTCGACCTTCCTCCCTTTGAGCCGCACGAACTTTATATCCCGCCCCCCGACGTCGACAAGGAAGAAGTCCCCCTCGTCGACGAGCGCGAGACCTCCCTCGGTGAGAGCGATGAGCTCGTTCCGGTAGGTCGTGCACCGGCCGCGCCCGCAGTGACCCGTTGCGACCTCGAACCGCTCATCCGGGCGCCGCACGAGCTCTTTCGTCGTAATGATCTCAATGGCGCCCGACCCGGGATCAAGTATCTTCGTCCAGGTGCTTCCGCAGTCCGCTATCCGCACACGTCCCCCTTCCGGGTCACGACAGCTTCAGGAACGCTTCGACCTTCGCCAGGATCGAGTCGTTGATCTCCCGGTGGCAATCGACCGCGAGCCCCCGGTGTTTCTCCGCGAGGTAGTGCGCGAGATCCTGCTTCGCGCAGAAGCTCTGGGTGAAGAACACGGTGGGCACCCCCTCGTCGAGCCGGCATTCGAGCGCGACGTCGCCCGGGCGCCCCGCCTCGACGCAGCGCACCCATCCGTAGACGTGCGTCGTCGAGGGAAAGAGATCGAGAATGCGAAAATCATGCGGGGGCACTCCCCAGAATCCGTGCGTCGGCTCGCACGTCTGGGGGAGCGGACTCCGCGGCGCCGGGTCGACGATGGTCGCCATGATCCTGTTGATCTTGTCCCTGAGCGGCATGCGCGAGCGTGAAACAACAAGCGGCCGGTTCTCGAGCTCATCCTCGGGAAAGCGCGATTCGATCACCGTGAAGCCCATGTTCCGCAGCAGGAACGCCGCGTGCCGCCCACGGTCGCACTTGTCCTCTCCGACGGCGGCCACGATTGCCGAGAGAGCGCTCCCGAGATGCACCGCATTGTCCACGATGTTCGAGATGATCCGGCAGGTCGTCGCGGGAAGAACACCTGAGTCGAGCGCACCGAGATCGACGTCGAGGTCGACGAGGGGAAGCGAGCGGCCGAACTCCTCGCGCGCATCGTGGAGGACCTTCCGCCGGGGAAAGCCGTAGTAGCCGATAACCCTGTCGGACGGGCGTTTTTTCATAGTGATGTATCGAAGGACGGGAATGTGCCGGCCGGGAGCGTCACGGGTCGCGGGGGAAGGGCGCGCGGGCGCACCTGCTCATCCCTCGTCCTCGCCGTTTTCGACGCGACTGATCGCGTCGACCACGTCGTCCGGCTTCTTGGCCTCGACGAGCTTCTTCCTGAATTTATCGAGCTTGATCATTTTGACGATCTTGGCGATCGCCTGCACGTGCGGACCCGATTCGGCCGTCGGGGCGACCATGAGAAAGAACAGGTGCGACGGTTTCCCGTCCTGCGCCTCGAAATCGACGCCCTCGCGGGAGATGCCGATCACGATGCTGAGCTTCTTCACCGCGTCGGACTTCGCGTGCGGAATCGCCACGCCCTTCTCGAGGCCGGTCGACCCTTCGCGCTCGCGTTTCATCACGGCCTCGTAGATCATGTCCGCGTCGCTCACGTCGCTCGTCTCGACGAGCAGGGATACGAGCTCTTCGATGACCTCTTCCTTGTTCTCGCCTTCGAGCCTGACCCTTACGTGCTCGGGTGTAATATAATCGGTCAGCTTCATGTTTCCTGTGCCTCCTCGGGAACCCGTCCCGGCAGCCTTCTAATATTTACGAAACATAACCAACGCCCCGTCTCTTGGCAAGGCCCTCGTTGCCCCCCGAAAGAGCCCCCCGCCCCCCTAGATCGATTCGTACAGCTTGTCCACCTTGTGCTTGTTCCGCACTACGAGAACGGGGCAGCTCACCTTCCGAAGAATCCGCTCCCCCTCCTCGTAGAACGAGTCGCGCAGGCTCAGGACCTCGCCGAGCTCCCCCTGAATGAGGAGATCGCAATAGCACGCGACGACCTCCCGGGCGACCTCCTCGTGCACGATCCCCTTGCGGAGGACCACCTCGACCTTGACGCCCTTCTTTTCGGCGAGCTTCACGACGTAGTTGAGCTTGCGCTTTCCGTCCTCCTCGAGGTCCCGTTCGTAATCCATCTTCTCCATCTGCACGAAGACCTTCGCGCCGAGGAGCTCCGTGAGCAGGTTGTCGTTCACGACATAGATGACCTTGAGCAGCGAGCCGTGCGTCTTGGTGAGGGCGATCGCGAAGAGCGCCGCGGTGATCGATGATTCGCTGCCGTCGATGTACAGCAGGATCTTGCCGAAGGGATTCGCCGTACTCGTCATTGAGTAGCCTCTTTCCTCTTCTGGAGATGATTCTTGATCATCTTGTTGATAAAGAACGCCTCCCGATCCATTTCCTCGAGAGACATGATGATATATTTCAACGTTTCCTTGTAGTCCGGGATAAAGACCTTTTCGAGCGCGTTGACGCGGCGGATCGTTTTCGCCACCTCGCGCGAAAGGCGCATGAGCGAGATGCGCGCCTCGGCGAGCGTTCCGATGAGCTTGAGGACCTCGCGGAAGCGGAGAGCCGCCTCGTCGACCCAGATGCTGCTCTCGGCGGCCGCCACGTACGGCGACTTGTCGTCGAACTCGACGCGGACCTTGGGGATCGAGACGCCCATCACGCGCCGTTCGGAAAATCGTATGTCGGAACCGATGTGCATGCCGAGGGAAATCAGCGTCATCTGGCGCCGCCCGATGCGGAGTATCGCCTGGTCGAGCGCCTTGAAGGCGACTTCGAGCCTCCGCTCGACGTCTTCCTGCGCCTCGACCGCGCGATCGATGAGCCCCATGAGCTCGACGACGAGGATCTTGCGCTTCTGGTCGAGCAGCTCCCAGCCTTCGTTGGCAAAGCCGAGGTCGCGCTTGACCTTCATGAGGTTCGTCTTGGTCGGGGCCAATTCGTACCGTGCCATAGCCTATTTCCCGTAGTACTTGTTGAGCTCTTCCTCGGAGATCCGGTGCAGCTCATCCTTCGGCAGGTAGGATATCACCCTCCAACCGATATCGAGCGTCTGCGAGATGGTCCGGTCCTCATACTCCCCCTGGCTCAGGAACTCGCGCTCGAAGCGGTTGCCGAAGTCGAGGTAAATCTTGTCGAGCGGCGTGAGCTCCTCCTCGCCGATGACCGCGGCGAGCGCGCGGACATCCTTCACGTGCGAGTACGCGGCGAAAAGCTGGCTCGCTATGTGCGCGTGGTCCCCGCGCGTCATGCCTTCGCCGATCCCGTCCTTCATGAGGCGCGACAGCGACGGCAGCCCCGCGATCGGCGGATAGATATTCCTCTGGTCGAGCTCGCGCTCGAGAACGATCTGTCCTTCGGTTATGTAGCCGGAGAGGTCGGGCACCGGATGCGAGATATCGTCGTTCGGCATCGTGAGAATCGGCATCTGCGTGATCGAGCCCGAGTAGCCCTTGACCATCCCCGCGCGCTCGTAAATGCTCGAAAGGTCGCTGTAGAGGTAGCCCGGGTAGCCCTTGCGGCTCGGGATCTCCTCGCGGACCGTCGAGACCTCGCGGAGCGATTCGCAATAGTTCGTCATGTCGGTGAGGATGACGAGGACGTGCATATTCGCTTTGAACGCGAGGAACTCCGCCGCCGTGAGCGCCACGCGCGGCGTTACGATGCGCTCGACCGAGGGATCGTCGGCCAGGTTCAGAATGAAGACCACCTTTTCGAGGACGCCTGACGCCTCGAAGTTGCTCACGAAGTAGCGCGCGACGTCGTGCTTGATACCCATCGCCGCGAACACGATGGCGAACTGCACGTCCTCCCCCGTGATCTTCGCCTGCCGCGTGATCTGCGCGACGATCTTGTTGTGCGGGAGCCCCGTTCCGGAGAAGATCGGGAGCTTTTGCCCGCGCACCAAGGCGTTCATACCGTCGATCGCCGAAATCCCCGTCTGGATGCACTTGCGCGGGTACACGCGCGCGGTCGGGTTGATCGGGAGCCCGTTGACGTCCATCATCTCCTCGATCATCGGCTGCGGCCCGCCGTCGATCGGTGAGCCGAGGCCGTTGAAGACGCGGCCGAGGATCTCGCTGCCGACGCCGAACTTGAGGGGCTCTCCCCGGAAGCGCACGCGCGTATCGGGGATGGAAAGTCCCGAGGTCCCCTCGAAGATCTGGATCACCGCGGCTCCCTCGCTCGACTCGAGCACCATGCCGAGGCGCACGTGCCCCTTCGAATCGACGATCTCGGCGAGCTCGTTGTAGCCGACGTTGTGTATCCCTTTGACGAACACGAGGGGACCGGTCACCTGGCTGATCCCGATGTACTCCCGCCCCTCCGCGAGCTTCTTTTCCATCATACCGTCACCGTTTCTTATTCGAACATCTCGGCCACTTGCTGCATGGACTTGTGCAGCTTCTCCCGTATCTCATCGATCTTCCCGATCTCGTCGTTCGAGACGGAAAATTTCATTCTCATGATGTCGGAGTGCACCTCGAGCTTCTTGATCTGGTGAATGTTCGCGCCCTTCCTGATGTTCTCGAGGCCGAGCTTGTAGAAATCGAGTATCACGCGGAGCATCTTGATCTGCTTTTCCGGCGTGCAGTACATGTCGACCTTGTCGTAGCTGTTCTGCTGGAGAAAGGCGTTTTTGAACATCTCGCACGTCTCGAGAATGATGCGCTGCGTGTCGGGAAGCACGTCGGGGCCGACGAGCTTCACGACCTGCTGGAGCTTTCCCTCCTGCTGGAGGAGGTCCATGATCCGGTGCCTGAGATCCATCCATTCGCCGCCCGAGCGCTCCTGCCACCAGTCGGCGATCTCGTCCACATACTCGCTGTAGCTGTCGAGCCACGAGATCGCGGGATAGTGGCGCGCGTTTGCGAGCTGCCGGTCGAGCGCCCAGAGGCAGCGCACGAACCGTTTCGTGTGCTGCGTCACGGGCTCCGAGAAATCGCCGCCCGGCGGCGAGACCGCGCCCGCGATGCTGATGGAGCCTTCCATGCCGCCGAGCGTCTGAAACATCCCCGCGCGCTCGTAGAACTCGGCGAGCCTCGTCGGCAGGTACGCGGGGAAACCCTCGTCGGCCGGCATCTCTTCCATGCGTCCCGAGAGCTCGCGAAGCGCCTCCGCCCAGCGCGAGGTCGAATCAGCCATGACTGCCACGTGGTAGCCCTGGTCGCGATAGTACTCGGCGATCGTGATTCCCGTGTAGATCGAGGCCTCGCGCGCCGCCACCGGCATGTTCGACGTGTTGGCGATCATGATCGTGCGTTCCATGAGAGGGCGCTTCGACCGCGGGTCGATGAGCTCGGGGAAGCTCATGAGCACGTCGGTCATCTCGTTTCCGCGCTCCCCGCAGCCGATGTAGACGATGATGTCCGCGTCGCACCATTTTGCGAGGGCGTGCTGAATCATCGTCTTGCCCGTACCGAAACCGCCCGGCACGACGACGGTGCCGCCCTTCGCCTGGGGAAACAGGGTGTCGATGACGCGCTGCCCCGTGATGAGCGGGAGCCTCAGCGGCAGCCGCCCCTTCGACGGCCGCGCTTTCCGCACCGGCCAGCGCTGGAAGAGCGTCACATCGATCTCTTTGCCCGAACGGTCGGCGACACGAAGCACCGTTTCGTCGATCCGGTACGAGCCTTCCTTCGCCGCCCACGTGACCTTCCCCTTTACGTCGGGAGGCACGAGGACGCGGTGCTCGATGAGCACCGTCTCCTGGAGCTTCCCGACGATCTCGCCGCCTTCGACCGCTGCGCCGGCCGCAAGAGCCGGTTTGAAGTCCCACGTCTTTTCCCGGTCGAGGGACGTGAGATGGATGCCTTTTTGAATGTACACGCTGCCCGAGCTGTCACGGATCACCTCGAGCGGGCGCTGAACGCCGTCGTAGATCGTGCCGAGGAGCCCCGGGCCGAGCTCCACCGAGAGGGGAAGCCCCGCGCTGTAGATGTGCGATCCCGGCGCGAGGCCGGTCGTGTCCTCATACACCTGTATGGCGGCGCGATCCCCGTCGAGCTTCACAATCTCGCCGACGAGATGATCCTCACCGACCTCGACGAGATCGAGCATCTTCGCGTTCACGACGCCCTTCGCGTGCACGACGGGGCCTATGATCTTGTGTACCTTTCCAATGATCTCAAGCACCGCAGGATTCCTCTTTCTTTGCCGTATGCGCCCTGTACGTCCGGCCGAACTCGAGGCCGTCCGATCACTCTATCCTGTCCTCCGAGGAGAATATTCCCTCGAATATGATCGCCCTGATATCGTCCCTGAAACGGTACATTCGCGATTCGAACGTATTGTCGTAGACGACGTTCCCGCCGGGCACGCCGACTTGTGCGCCTCCCGCCGTCGGGCCCGGGAGCGCCTTCCCCTCGAGGCATTTCACCGCGCGCCCCTCGCTCTTCATCAGGTCCCGGACCGCGGGGAACACGGCGGACTCGAGGAGCCCCACGTCGCGCTTGTCGGCGTTGACGACGAACTCGTCGCCGTCGAGAACGCGGAGCGCCTCGGCGACGAGCCCCGCGAGGACCTTCGGGTAGTCGGCGCGCTTCCGGCTCGCCTCGATCTCCCCCTGCACCGCGTCCTTCACCGCCGTCACGACCTCTTCGCGTGCCCTGAGCCTGATGCGCTTCACCTCGAGGTTCACGCTCGAGAGGGTGCGCTTCTTCGCGAGATCTCCCTTCTCCGCGGCCTCCTCGACGATCCGCTCACCGACCTTCTTCGCCTCGTCCTCCGCCTTCGCCATGATCTCGGCCGCGGTGCGCCTCGCCTTGTCGATGATCGACTTGACCTCTTTCGCTCCGTCTTCGATGATCTGATCGCGGATTTTATCGACGGAATCCTTTTCAGCCAACGTTTCTGCTCCCTTGCATGTTCAACGCCACGTCAGACATTTATCCCGACCGCCGACCGCACGAGCTGCCGGATGGAAACGCGGCCCTCCATCGGACCCGTCCGGTCGGGAATCTCGATGACGAGCGGGAAGCTCCGCCCGAAAACGTACTCTTCCATCTCCGCGTGAAGCTGCGCGGCGAGCTTCTCGGTGACGATGATAATGCCGATCTCGGGGGACGAAAACGCCTTCGCGAGAGCCTCGCGCGCCTCATCGGCCGTCTCGACGACCTCCCCCTCGATCCCCGCGAGCCCGAAACCCGTCACCGTGCTTTCATCGCCTATCACGTAGAATTGCATTCATGAACCTCAGATTCTCGTCAAGATCATGATCGCGATGATCAAACCGTATATCGCGATTCCTTCCGCGAGACCGACGTAGATGAGCGCCCGTCCCGTGAGTTCGGGCTTCTCACCGATGACGCCGAGGGCCGCCGAGCCCACGTACGCCACGGCGATACCGGCGCCGAGACACCCGAATCCCGTCGCGAGCGCCGCCGCGAGGAAGCCCCACCCCGTCACCGACGATTGCGAAGCCGTCCCCCCCGTGGCGGGCTCGACCTTCGCGCTTTGGTCGACCGCCCCGCTCTGGGCGCGGGCGCCCGGCGACTGCTGCCCCTTGACGTCCGAAACCGCGCTCGCCAGGTTGATGAGGAAAACGAGGATCACCGTGACGAATACCGCGGCGGACGACAGGGTGATGAATCTCTTCATCCTTTTCCTGCGTGGTTCCTGCTCGGACATGCCTGCTCCTTTCATTCTTCCCGGCTCAGCTGCGCGCTGAGGCCGAGTGGTTTGTACGCTACGCCTCCGCTGACAAAGAACTTTCCGAAAAACTCGTAGTACTCGAGACGGATCGCCTGGATCGAGACAATGAGCCCTTCGAGAGCGATGATCCCGACGTTCCCGAGAACATGAATGAGCCCCGCGTAGACCACGCCGCCGCTCGCGTCCTTCACCATGTCGGCGAGGCTGAAGACCGCGATGAAGAGCCCGACGTGGGCGAGCGAGAACGCCGCGATACGGATGAAGGACACGGTGTTCGCCAGGTATCCGGTGAATATCTCGACAATCTCGATGAGCGATTCGAAAACGTACATTCCGATTCCCCCCTCGAAATGCACCTTCCGGTGGGTCGCCGCGGCGATGATCGGCTCCTTGAAAAAAATGGCAAGAATCGGAATGCCGACCGCGTAGAGGAGCAGCTTCATCGGGATGGGCTCGTTCGAGAGAAACACGGAGACCGCAACGATGCCGGCCCAGTACATGATGGCGACGAGCAGCCCCGCGTGGTCGAAGACGAGCGCCTTGAAGTTCCTCGTCCGGATCGAATTGATCATGTTGAACGCGATCCCGAGCATGATGACCCCGATCCCGTAGTAGATCGCGACCTTGAAGAAGTACATGACGTTATTCATCGGCTTCAACCAGATGTGCGGGATCGCCCGTTCGAGGCCGAAGAGACTCCCGAAAAGAAATCCGAAGACGATCGAGGAAACGCCGCAGTACATCCCGAGCCGCCCGAAGAGAGCCATGCTGCTCCCCTTGTCCCTCGCACGGCGGTAGAGGAGCCAGCCGATCGCCACGAGCACGGCGCCGTGCCCGACGTCGCCGAACATGATGCCGAACATGAAGAGAAAGGTGATCGCCATGAATAGGGTCGGGTCGATGACCTTGTAATCGGGCAGGCCGTAGCTCGACATCAGCATTTCGAACGGTTTGAAAAATGCCGGGTGCTTGAGGAGCACGGGGACCTTGACGCGCCCCACCTGGACCCCCGCGATCTCCTCGGGCGCGTGCACCTCGACGATGGCCCGCCCCTTCGCGGCGCTCATGATCTCCCGCTCGACGTTCTTGCGCTCGCTCGCCGGAATCCACCCGGTGAAAATGTACGTTTTTTTCGTCCTCTTGAGGTAGTTCTTGAATTTGAGGAGCAGCGCCGCCACCCTGAGCGACCGGTAGTATTCGGTGATCTGCGAAACGTTCTTCTCCCGCACCCCGGCGAGCTCTCCGGCAATCGAGGCGAGATCGTCCTTGAGCGCCTCGATCTGCTTGTCGAGTTCCCCCGTTACCTCGGGGACCTCCTTCTTTGCTTCGGAGGCGATCTCGACCTCCTCGAACGAGGCCTCGCTCAGGATGCGCTTGAGCTTGAGGCGATCGCTCTTGAGCCCGATGAGCACGATGAGGTCGTTCTTGCCCCGCTTGGCGACGGGGAACACGACCGCGGCGAGCGAAGCGATCTTTTCCTTTATGATCTCGAGGTTCTCGGGGCGGACCTCGCCGTAATGGATCGCGAGGAAGGAGTATGGCCTCTTCTCGATGGGGAGTCCGAGATCGAGGAGCGGCAACACCTCGCCCGCGATCGCCTCCATCCGCTCGAGCCTCTTGCGTATCTCGGCCCGCCGGCCGACGGGGCCCTGCAACCCCACCTCGAGCGAGGAAACGTATTTGTCTATCTCGGCTAGATCGCCCATTGATATGTCGGGAAGATTCTCGGCGGGGCGGAGCGACGAGTCGTCGATTCCGAGATCCCGCATGACGATCGCGATTCTGCTCCTCAAGGTCTCGATCTTGTTGCGGACATCGGCGGCCTCGAAGTTCCGCAGATTCTCGGCCCACGGCTCCTGATCGTCGAGCTGCACGAGATGGAGGATCCCGAGGCGCACGATAGCGTTTGCGACCGCGTCGAGCTCGCTCTCGAACACGAGGACGTTGATCTGATCCATCCGCTCGGGCAGAAACATTGCCCCGTCCTTCAGAACGCCACTCGCAAATGGCTCTCGATGTCGCCCTTCTCGAGCTTCAATACCTTCCCGTTCAGTATCGTGATGAGATTCATGATCTCGGTGCGCTTGAGAATCAGGTACGAGAGCACCGTTCCGACCGTGAACGGGAAGCCGCCGAAGGTCTTCTTCGCCTCGTGGATGAGGTAGCTCCAGAGAATGATCTCGAGGAGATAGAGCTTCCCGAGCTCCTCCTCGCGCCTCACGATCTCCGCGGCCGGCTTGAACGACCGCTCGAGCGCGACCGCGAGAACGTCCTTGATCGTATCGGCGACGAAGGCGTGCCGCATCCGGTCGCTCGTCAGCCGGTACCCGCCCGGTATGTTGTAATCGATGAGGTCGCCGGTCGGGATGTGGTAGTAGAATTTGAGCCGTATGAGCCAGCTGATGTTCTTGATATCGATCTCGAGTCCGATGAGCCTCCGCGCAATGGGCTTGTCGCTCCGCCCGAGCGCCTCGACCTTCGCCTTGATGCGCTTGTAGAAATCGAGCTCGAGGGCGATCTCCGTCGGGAAGAGCGTCCCCCGCTGCTTGTATTCGTCGAGGCTTCCCCGCACCGGCAAGAGGTACGGAGTCGCGGTGAGATAGGTGAGCACTTCGTCGAGCGACCGCGCTTCGGCGATCGACTGGTACGGGAGCGCGTGGGGGAGATTCTTGCGTATGATGTACTTCAGGCCTTCCTTGCTCCGGTCTCCTTCCCGGATGCGGAGCGCTGCCTTCAGATTCTCGAGCTCGTACTTCTCGAGGAGAGCCCCGACGAGCGCCTTCTCGGGATCGCGCACGTCCTTGATCAGATCGGCGTGCCACTGCACTTCCTGCTCGACGAGGAGCCGCTCGGCGACCCGGGGGTCGAGGGCGACTTCCGGGCGCGAGAGGACCGGCTCGTATACCGTGCCCGCCAGGGTCGCATAGAACTCGGGGAGGTCGCGGGCCGAAGCGCAGCGGGCGATCGTATCGGGCGCCAGCAGCGAGGCGAGGCGCGATCGAATCTTCGCGTTGACGAGAGAATACTTGCTGACCGGTCCGAGTATCATGGCGCCTCTTTCATAAATGCCGGCTCGAAATCCCGCGCGGCCGCTTCTACAAGAGCTTTCCCTGTTTTTGCTCGATGCCGAGGATGAGGTTCGTCACGCGCTGGGCCGCCCGCTTGATCTCGGCGCTCTTCTTCTTGATGATCTCCGCGCTTCCCCCCTGGGCCGCCGCGATCTGCCGCTGCCGCTCAGCCTCGGCCTCCCCCTTCAGTCGCTCCGTGATCTCCTGCGCCTCATGCATGGCCTTTTCCCGCACCCCTTCCTCGACCTGGCGGCTCTTGTCCTCGGCCTCCCGCACGATCGCCTGGGAATCCGCATGCGCCTTCTCGATGCTCTCGCGGACCTCTTTTTCGGTCGCCAGGATCTTCTGGACAATCTCTTTCACGATTTCTCTCCCGCTGATAGAACCCGAAGCTTGGGGGCTATTTGGATATATTCGGGGAGTATAGAAAAACGTCAGCGAAGTGTCAACAAACGAAACTGCATGCTCCGCCGCTAGTTAACGACGACTGACGCCGACGAGTCGAACGGATTTGTCCGCACGGCAAGCGAGAAGAGATACGGATAGCTGCGCTTCAGGTGGTCCATGTAGTAGAGCCACTCGATGGTGATTGCGGTGTAGGCCCGCCTGATGTCCCCCTCGATGTGCTTGAGGTCCGGGGCGGGGAGCTTCGAGAAGTCCTCGCGCGCCTCGAGCTCCTCCGTCAGATGGAACACAGCCCAGAGCATCTCGGTGAACGACTCGTGCTCGAGGAGGTTCGGATTCTCGAGAAGCCCGAGGAGAAATTCGCGTTTGGCCGCGAGAAACACCCTCAGGGTATCGAGATCCTTCGCACCGGGCTCGGCCCGGTATTCACACTCCCTGAAGAATTTGACGAACTCTTTGAGCCGCATCTCGTTCCAGTTGCGCACGGCGAGCTTTTCCCGCTTCTCCTCCCCGGCCCTGTCGACCCGGACAAACTCCCCGAGGAGCCGTGTGCCTGCCTCGCTGAAGAAGGCGCCGATGACCATGTTGAGCTTCTTGAGCATGGTGCGCCTCTCGCGCTCGGTGAGGAGCTGATGGACCACGATCGTGACGAGGAGCACCTCGATCGGCAGGAAGGCGAGATCACCGAGGAAATAGATGAAGATGTGGCGCGCGTCGCCGAAGATCAGGTAGTGCACGCCGTAGAGGATCGCCGAGGCGATGATCAGCGCGATTCCGAGGACGATCTTCCAGCTTATTCGATTCATGAAGCTCATCGATTAGTCGACCTGCTCGATGCCGGTCGTGTCCGGCGCCTGCTTCATCATCTCCATCATCCCGGAAGCTCCGACGTCCACCTTGTCGGGATCGAAGAGGTCGTCGGCGAGCCCCGTGTTGATCTCGACCGATTCCAGGACGACCGTCGTTATGAGATCCGTGCCGGAATACATCTCGGTCTTGTACGGGATCTCGACGCCCCCCGGGATCTTCCGGTAATCGGAGAAGAGGACGGTCATCGCCTCCCCCCCCGACGGCTTCCCTTCCATTTTCATGAGGGCGAAGCTCTTCTGATCGATCCAGAGCTTCGCGATATCGGAGCTCTCGTCCAGCACGGCGAGAACGTAGCAATCGCGTCCGCCGATCGTTTCGCTCCCGATGATTTCGGCGTCCGCGGGGATATAATCGCTGCAGGTCCACTGGCCGCGGTACTTGGCGCCCTCATCGGCGGGAACCTGCGACTTTCCCATCATCGCGACGATGATCCAGACGTTCGTGCCGTCGTTGATGACGATCGTCTTCAGGTCGCCGATCCCGGCGGGAAGTCCCACGTCCCCCATCCCCTCCATGGTTATCTCGGCCCGGAATCGCTCACCCTGCCGGTACAGCACCGAACGCGTTTTCATCGAGCCCTCGGAAGAGGGGATCGTCGCCTCCGTCGTGAGGGTCATATCCTGGACGCCCTCGTTGAACTTCGCGCATTCGTCGAGCATCTTCTTCGACACGTCCGCCCAGGTCTGGGCCGAGCCGGCGGCCGGAGCGAGCAGGAAGCATACGACGAGCGTGAGAAGCGCCGCGGCGTGAAACAATGGTGATTTTCTCATCGGGCACCTCCATCGAGCCTGCGATCTATCTGAGCATTTCGCGCATCGGATCCCACGCGGGGAGCACCTCGGGCTTCGTCGAGAGAAGCGAGAGAACTTCCCCGGGAACGAAACTCCTGTTGACGATGACGCCGTAGACGTACTGGTCGAACCATCCGTCGTACATCGTCCAGTAGCCCTTGTCGCCGACGTCCGCGCCCCACGAATTCTCGACGCGCCATTTCGTCGCCTTGCCGCCGAGCGTGTCGGCGCCGACGAAGACCATCGCGTGGTTCGGGGAGCTCTCGAAATAGAGTATTCGCTCGGCCTTCGTGAGATCCATGTTCACGCCGAGGAGCGAGTTGTAGTCGAAGATGCCGAGCGCGAAGATGCCGTCCTTCTTGTCGTTCTCGGCGCCCGAGTCCGCGGCGAACCAGACCGGCTCGCCGGCGAAGAGCGCCTTGAGGACGAAACCCTTGACGTCCTGGATCCTCATGTTGACGAAATCCATGTCGGGGGCATCCGCCATGTCGCGGTCGTATTTGAGGCGGTAGTACTTGTTGTAAGGCTTCGCCGCGTGATCGAAGATCGCGACGTAATCGGCGAGATTCACGCCGACGACGTCCTTGTAGAAAGACTGCGGCGTGTATCTCGCCTCGTGGACCTTGTTGTCCTTGTCC
>Ga0315288_10006565_pt1 | contig 14757 bp, 9 predicted proteins | sample YL17G11_20_MG_FD_203454 | JGI IMG/M metagenome (GOLD analysis project Ga0315288, IMG submission 203454) | Sediment microbial communities from Yellowstone Lake, YNP, Wyoming, USA - YL17G11_20 | ecosystem: Environmental > Aquatic > Freshwater > Lake > Sediment | place: USA: Wyoming | collected... | reverse complement strand
CCAAATGCACTGAGTGTATAGGTTGGTTTGAATCATCTAAATGTGTTGAGGTTTGCCCCGTGGATTCTTGCGTTTCCGACCCTGCTCACAAGGAAACACGGGAGCAACTGTTGAACAAGTGGAAGAAACTGAACCCGGGTAAGACTCCGGCCAGCACCTAAGACAAAGCTTACAAAAGACCTCACCAACGAGTTTTCGTCCAGTGGTCTGGTCGCTCCGAGTGTGTCAAACGATGAACTAAGGCGCTAGTGAGTGTGGCTGGCACGTTGGCGTGGCTTGGGGAGGGATCCACGCGGATGCTCACCGCAGGTGGTCAGCAAATACCTTTCAGTGAAAAATCATGTCCCGCAGGTACCCGCGGAAATTTTTCACGTGACTGAAAAACGACATCTCGCTATATGACCTTATGGCGACGTAGCACTTTCCACATCGGTTAGTTCGCGAAAAATTCTTCATCATCTCATTGCGAGTGGCATATTTAGTGCGGTGCAGTGAGCAAGGAACAAGGCTTCCGTCAGGCATTACGACAAGAAACCTTTCGCCAGCCTTACAATCTGGCACAAATCCCTGTTCAAAGAACCTGACAGTATCCCGGAGTGTCAGGTCGGGATTAACCAGATGAGCGTTTTCTTTTCTCAGTATCATCAGTTCATCAATGGCCTGGCGCAGGATTTCCAGGTCTTCTCCGGTGTTGAGGCAATAGTCACCATTCCCTGTTCGCAATGGGGTGTATGCGCTATATGATATATCCACACCCCATTCAATGGCCTTCTCTGCCAAGTGCAATACTTCCCTCAAATTGGCTTTGGTTATGGCCGTGTTCAAGATAATATCCCGAAATCCAAGCTTTGCCAGCTGCGGAAGAGTTCGTTCCAGACGCTTATAGAGACCGGGCCGGCGCCGAAACTCATCATGGCGCTCATCAGGAAAGTCAAGTGATACGGAGAATTGACTCACCCCTGCTTCACGCAATTGCAGATAATTGGTCTCGTTCAGCAACACTCCGTTGGTAACCAGTATTGCGTATTGCACTCCAGCTTGCTTGATAGCCCTGACTATGGCTGCTATATCCCTACGTAGAAGCGGCTCACCACCAGAAATTTGCGCTGCCAGTGGCTTCAAGCGTTGCGTCAAATCTCTGTATTCTTCTGGTGTAATCTGTTTTTCATCCTTTATTACTCCCCCAAGGTCACAGTGATGGCAATTGCAGTTACAGGAAAGCGTTACTTCATACGAGACTACTATAGGGTGCTTAGTTATATAGTTGTGTATTCCCCCTCTGGCAAGCTCAATCCCCTGTAATAGAGACATATGCGCCATATACTGTTCCCCTATTTGAAACCAATCACTGTACAGTTATCCATGTCGAAGGTATGCTCATGGAGCGCCTCAAAATAATCCTGGGTACAACTTGGACAGTTGCGATATTGAAGAAATAAATTGATGTCATGCAGTTGTCAAAGGCGTTTAGCTTTCTCATAGGCGGCAGCCACAGCCTCAAAGAGAAGAGAACGGAATCTCCCTTTTTCTAGCTGAAGCAGGGCCTCGGTAGTGGTTCCCCCTGGCGAGGTGACCAGGTTCCTCAAATCAGCAGGGTGTTTGCCCGTCTTTTCGACAGTGTGAGCGGAGCCAAGTATAGTCTGCATCACCAGCGTTTGCGCCATATCCCGGGGCAAGCCAATATGGACACCGGCATCAACAAATGCCTCGATGAACAGAAAAACGTAAGCTGGGCCACTGGCGCTTACGGCAGTAGCCATATTCATGTATTTCTCATCGGTGACACAGATTTCTTTACCCAGGGCACCTAGTACGGTCCTAGCCAAGTTCCTTTGCTTCTGGCCAACCCCAGCGGTCGCTGTCCACATGGTCATTCCCTCGCCAATTTGTGCCGGCGTATTCGGCATGGCTCGAATCAAACAGGAATGGCCCAAACCTTGGCCCAGATTGGATATCGTGGCGCCAGCTACTATAGATAAGATCAGCTGGTTCGGGGCTAAGCCTTTTATCTCACCCATGACTTGAGTCAGATTCTGGGGTTTTACCGCGAGGATGATCAGGTCAGCGTTCTTGGCGGCCTCTCTATTATCGGCTACGGTATTGACTCCGTATTCTTTCTTCAACAATTCGCGGCGCACCTGACTAACATCGCTGACTACCATATCTTGTGACGCAACCACGTTTTTCGTCAAAAGACATCTAATCATCGCTTCCCCCATAGCACCACCGCCGATAAATGCTATCCTTGTTCTCTTCTTTTCCATGGTACCCTCAATTCCTCCTTTTCTCATTGCCGCTATGATGCTACCACAATGTTTACCACTCGGCTAGGAACATAGATGACTCTGATAAGATTCTTGCCGTCAATATAAGCCTTGACCCGTTCTCGATTCAGCGCCAGTTCCCTAGCCTCAGCTTCCCCGATGGCAGCAGGTACAAGCACCTTGTCACGAAGCTTGCCATTCACCTGAATGATCAAGGTGGTTTCCTTCTCCTCGGCCAGATCTTCGGCATACTCAGGCCATGACTCGTTATGGATACTATAGGGATGCCCGGTCCTATTCCACAACTCCTCGGCAAGATGCGGAGCAGTGGGTGCAAGCAGCCTGAGAAAATAACCAATAGCTTCTTGCCATACAGAACCTGATACGATCCCACTTTCTCTAATCTTGGACAAATAGTTACTCAATTCCATAAGACTGGAAAGCATGGTGTTGAAGCGGAAGTTTTCCAGATCAGCAGTCACCTCCTTGATTGTTTTGTGAGTCAAATGAAGTAATTCCTTCTCAGTTTCAGGATCAACAGCACGGCTGGTATAGTCTGTTGTTACTAAGCCCCAGATTCGATTCAGCCAGCGGCTGATGCCGACGATGCCTCTATCACTCCATTCGCCCCCGAGTTCCCAGGGACCAATAAACATGAGATACCCGCGGACGGCGTCGGCTCCTAACTTGACCACGTATTCGTCAGGCGCAACTACATTGCCTCTGGATTTGCTCATCTTGTCACCACGATAGATTATGGTCCCTTGATTGAATAGACGGGCAAACGGCTCATCAAAGTCAACCAGTCCCATATCCTTCAATGCTTTGGTGAAAAAACGAGCGTAGAAAAGATGCATGACTGCATGCTCGGCACCCCCCGTATACAAATTCACTGGCAGCCAGTATTTCACCTTGGCGGCATCAAAAGAAGCACGCCTGGTTTTGGGACTAGTGTACCTCAAGAAATACCAGGAGGAACACACAAAAGTATCCATAGTGTCAGTCTCTCTTCGTGCAGGCCCAGAACATCTAGGGCAGGTCGTATTGACGAATGACTGGCAGTATTTCAAGGGAGATTCCCCGGTTGGTTTGAATTCTGCATCTGAAGGAAGCAAGACAGGCAAGTCCTCCTCGGGCACAGGGACTATGCCACATTTATCACAATAAGTTATAGGGATGGGTGCTCCCCAATATCTCTGTCTGGAGATAAGCCAATCACGGAGGCGGTAAACGACTGTCCGCTTGCCCCATCCCTTGGCCTCCGACAAGGCACAGATAGCTTCATATCCTTGTTCGCTAGGCAAACCGTTGAAGTCCCCAGAATTCACCATTGCACCCGACCCAGCGTATGCTTCTCTTAATTCTTCACCTGTCCAGCCTGGAGGAGCAATAACCGTTCGCACGGGCAGCTTGAACCTCTTGGCAAATTCCAGGTCTCGTTGATCATGAGCAGGCACTGCCATAACTGCTCCAGTGCCGTAGGTGGGCAATACATAATCAGCAATCCAGATAGGCACTCGCTCTCCGTTTACTGGATTGATAACGTAGCTTCCCAGAAACACTCCTGTTTTCTCCCTGCCCAGTGCCACCCTTTCGTACTCAGCCTGGTGGCGACACCAAGCAATATACTTGTCCACTTCAGCCTTATGTTCAGGCCTCGTCAATCGAGAGACCAAAGGATGCTCTGGAGCCATTAGGAAGAAGGTCACTCCGAAAATAGTATCCGGCCGAGTGGTGAACACTCTTATCTCTTTCTGCTCTGTGCCTTCGTCTTCTAGACGGAAGGAGACTTCCGCGCCATCGCTCTTCCCCACCCAATTGCGCTGCATTATCTTTATTCGCTCAGGCCAGTCCAGATGGCTATGGTCGAGCAGTTCCTCAGCGTATTTAGTAATTCTAAAGAACCATTGTTCCAGCTCTCTTTTAGTCACTGGCGTACTACATCTTTCGCAAACCCCTTCCCCTACTACTTGTTCATTAGCCAATACTGTCTGACATCTGGGACACCAATTGACCGGCGCTTTGGCTCGATAGGCGAGACCAGCGTGATAGAATTTAAGGAAGAACCACTGTGTCCATCTATAATAGGTGGGCAGACAAGTAACTACTTCACGGCTCCAGTCATATACCGCCCCCATGCTCCTCAGTTGCCGACGCATGTTCTTTATGTTCTTCATCGTCCAGTCGTAGGGATGAATCCCGCGATTGATCGCTGCGTTTTCCGCAGGTAACCCGAAGGCATCAAATCCCATGGGATGCAGCACGTTATAGCCCTGCATCCTCTTGAATCTGGCATAAGCATCTGAAGGCGCCATAGCGTACCAATGGCCAATGTGAAGGTCCCCTGAGGTATACGGGAACATAGTCAAAGCGTAGAATCTCGGGCGGCTGTCATCTTGCCATACCTTGTAGATATGATCAGCCGCCCACCTCTGTTGCCATCTTGTCTCGATTTCTTGAGGGTTATACTTTTGGACCATGTTTGCTGAAGTTTAACCTAAGTCAGGGTGAATTGAAAGTCCTTGTCTGTTGTGGAGAATCGATGCCGGATATGGCAAACGAGAAAGAGGCGAAAAGAGGCCACCATCCTGTACTGAGGAACAGAAGAAAGATCTTCCGCCGACAGTGGCAATAGAATCGAGGAGGAATTCAGGACCTACAAGCTGGATTATGTACGTTCCGGCCCAAATGGATTCCCCCGCGTGTCCTTGTTAGGAGACCACAGGTATTTTGGCGACAAGACGCTAAAATCCCTGAAGGCACAGCCAATCGAACATATGCAGGCAACAAAGCCCTGAGGCACCATCTTTGAGGGACAACAAACTATCTGCTTCTTGCTTTCGGGATTAATCCCGAAAGCATTATCTCTCTCCAGGATACTACTACCCTGTCAGAGCTCTTGCTCTCTCGCCTATCGGGTTCACGTACGGCTAACCCACACCCCTGCCAGTGCGTGACCCCTGAACACTCGGTGATCGCCGGAGATAGTTAGCGTTTCTCTATTCTGAATACTTTTGTGCCGCACACAGGGCAGACACCTTGAGTGGCTGGTCTGCGATTCTTGAGCATAACCCGCCGTGGGCTGCTTATCTCCCTCTTTCTCCTACACTTCATGCAATAAGCTGTTGCCATCGTGCCCTCCTTGCATTTTTGCTATTGCTATATTGTTACTATAAGAGCAAAGCTTTGTCAATACCTTTGGGGCTTCCGCAGCCAAGACTGCAGGAATTTGGGTAAACTAGACAGGAGCCGGACAACATTTGCTTTCTTGCTACCGGGTCATATCTGGCATTCTAGTTGAGACAAGCTGGCAGTAGCTGCAATATCATTTTAAATCGTTTCAGGCATTGGTCTTTTCCCAATACTGCCATGGTCTGAAATAGTGGTGGTGCTGCGGTACGCCCTGTGACAGCTACCCTTAACAAGCCAAAGAACTCACCTGTGCTAAGGTTTAATTCTGTGGCCACAGAGCGCAGGATACACTCAAGTGTAGTGGCATCCCAAGTTAGCACCTCTTCCAACTTCTGTGAAGCAATCGTCATCGCTTTGGTCGCCGATTTGGCATCCAGTTTCCCTTTTGAAAGCAGGCTTGTATCATATGGCAGCTCGTCAAGGAAGAAGAAGCTGGCAAGCTGAGGAACCTCACCCAGAGTTTTGGCTCGTTCTTGAATGAGTGATAGGACCCGGCCAACATAGTTCTCATCCAGTGGGCGTCTTACCGATTTTGCCAGATCCCTATCTAGAAATGGCATAGCGTGATCGACAAATTGTCCAAGGCTTAGTCTGCGCAGATAAACGCCGTTCATCCATTCCAGTTTCTCCTTATTAAAGATAGCCGGTGTTTTGCCTACCCTTTCCAGAGAGAAGTGCTTTATCAATTCTTCTCGAGATAACAACTCAGTTCGATCATCGACCGACCACCCCAAAAGCGCCAGGAAATTGATCATGGCGTCTGGTAGATATCCTTGTTGCTGATATTCACTGATATTGGTGGCACCGTGTCTCTTGGATAATTTCGCACGGTCAGATCCTAGAATCATGGGCAAATGAGCAAATTGCGGAGCTTGCCAGTGAAGGGCTCGGTAAAGCAAAACATGGCGAGGAGTGCTGGAGAGCCACTCTTCGGCCCTGAGGACGTGGGAGATCGCCATCAAATGGTCATCTACTATATTGGCTAGGTGATATGTGGGATAACCGTCAGATTTGAGCAGGACGAAGTCGTCTAACGTATCGTGCTTGAAAGTCATACGGTCATGAATCAAATCATAGAAAGTCGTTTCGCCTTCAAGAGGTGTTTTGAACCGAATCACGGGAGTAATACCTGTTGCCTTTAGCTGAGTCCTCTGTTGTTGTGTTAAGTCCCGACAACGTCGATCATACTTCGGTGGTTCCTTGCGTTTCATCTGTTCTTGCCGCATCACCTCCAATCGTTCTGGAGAGCAATAACATAAATATGCGTGATCCTCATCGAGCAGTCTTTGTGCGGTTTCACGGTAAACGAGCAACCGTTGTGATTGGAAATAAGGCCCTTCGTCCCAGTCCAATCCCAGCCAGCGCAGGCTATCCAGTATTATGTCCACTGCCCCTTCCACTTTACGAGCGACGTCGGTATCCTCAATTCGTAAGATAAACGTGCCGCCGTGGTGGCGAGCAAAAAGCCAGTTGAATAGAGCCGTCCTTATATTGCCTAAGTGCGGATACCCTGTAGGACTTGGGGCAAAACGAAGCCTGACCGATGTTTCTGACTGAGATTGCATTGAGCCGTATTCTAATTTTGGCCTGACTCTATTTGGAGAGAGTCTGATATATATTTCTTAACCGGTCTAGGTATTTCCTAAGTCTCTGAGCAAGTTGGTCGACCTGATTGAGGGCATTCTTGGTATCCTCCATCTCGGTAGTTATCTTGAACAGAATCTCGTCCCGCCTCTGGCCTAAATCAGCTTCAAAATCCGTCAATTCCCCCACGTCGGACAAGAAACTGGTTTCCCTCTGCTTCTGTTCCCTAGCAAGTTCCTCATATGGCTTCATGTCATCAGCTTCCTTTCTTTTGTATCCAGGATACCAAATTGTAACATGGCCGGATATCTCAAGCAAGGCCTTCATTTGACAAGACACTTATAGATATTGATGATTCTTCACACGCTCCTGCAAAATTTCGTCGTTTCCTATATATTTCAAGATACTAGGATATACTATGAGTTGTCGCTTTTATCGTGGTGGAGAATCTGATGCACCAGTTCAAGATAGTTTCCAATCTTCATCTTAGGGGTGACCAGCCTCAGGCGGTGACCAGGCTGGTCGAGGGTTTGAACAAGGGTTACCGCGAGCAGGTGCTGCTGGGAGTCACTGGCAGCGGGAAAACCTTCACCATGGCCAATGTAGTAGAGAGGGTCCAAAGGCCAACCCTTGTTATTTGTCACAACAAGACTTTGGCTGCTCAGCTAGCCAGCGAGTTCAAGGAATTTCTTCCCGAGAATGCCGTGGAGTATTTTGTGAGCTACTATGACTATTATCAACCGGAGGCTTATATCCCCAGCACCGACCTATACATTGAGAAGGAAACTGATATAAATGAGGAAATTGACAGACTACGGCATGCCGCTACCATGTCCCTCTTCACCCGCCGAGACGTAGTTATTGTCGCTTCGGTCTCCTGTATTTATAGTTTAGGCGCTCCCGAGGAATATCGTGGCTTTGTCCTTGCAATTGAAAAGGGGAAACACTGCAAACGAGATAAACTAGTCCGCCATTTGGTAGATATGCAATATGAAAGAAACGACTATGATTTTACCAGAGGCAAATTCCGCATACGAGGCGATACCTTCGAAATTCAGCCCGCATATCAAGAGACAGCTTTCAGAATCGAATTGTGGGGGGACGCGATTGAGCGCATAGCGGAGGTTGACCCTTTGACTGGTGAAGTGCTGGCTGACCGGGATCAAGTGGATATTTACCCCGCAAAGCACTTCGTGACCTCCCACGAGAAGTTGCTGGCGGCAATCGAGGATATTAAAGTCGAGCTAGAAGAGAGACTAAAGGAATTAAGGAGCCAGGGAAAGCTGGTGGAAGCCCAGAGGCTTGAGGCGCGGACCAACTACGATGTCGAGATGCTCCAAGAGGTTGGGTACTGTACCGGTGTAGAGAATTACTCCCGGCATCTTCAACGGCGGTCGCCCGGGAGCACGCCCTGGACCTTGCTGGACTACTTCCCTGATGAGTTCCTGTTGTTCATCGATGAATCACATATGACCCTGCCACAGATAAGAGGGATGTACCACGGTGATATTGCTCGTAAGCAGACGCTAGTTGATTATGGCTTTCGCCTCCCTTCAGCCTTGGATAACCGGCCGTTGAATTTTGAGGAGTTCAACCAGCACATTAATCAAGTGATCTATGTGTCAGCAACCCCCAAGCCTTACGAATATGAACATGGTCAACAAGTGGTGGAGCAATTAGTCCGGCCGACTGGCTTGCTGGAGCCTACCGTGGAAGTCAAGCCAGTCAAGGGACAAATTGATGACCTTATTCATCAGATAAGAAGCCGTGTCAGCATGGGGGAGCGCTGTTTGGTAACTACGCTGACCAAGCGGATGGCAGAGGAATTGAGCGACTACCTGAGGGAAATGGAGATCAAGACTCATTACCTTCACTCGGAGGTGGAGACTCTGGAGCGAGTGGAGATTCTCCGTGACCTGCGCCTCGGCGTCTATGACGTCGTAGTGGGCATTAATCTTCTTCGTGAAGGATTGGACTTGCCTGAAGTGAGCCTGGTAGTCATACTGGATGCCGACAAGGAAGGCTACCTCAGGTCTGAAGAGGCGCTTATTCAGACCATGGGACGTGCTGCCAGACACATAAATGCTCATGTCATTATGTATGCTGATACTGTCACTCAATCGATGCAGAAAGCGATAGAAGAAACTCGTCGCCGGCGTCAGGTTCAGGAAGCTTACAACAAAGAGCACGGCATCACTCCCCAGGGAATAAGGAAGGCAGTCAGAGATATAAGCGAGAGAATCAGAGCAGTCGCCGAGACAAGAACTCCCTATGCGGTTACCCCTATTGCCAAGGAAGAAGTGCGTCAACTCATAAAGCAACTAGAAGCCCAGATGAAAGCGGCGGCTAAGAATCTGGAATTTGAGAAAGCCGCCATGATTCGCGACCGGATCATCGAATTAAGAAAAGACGAAGGCCTAGTTTCATTCTGACCAAGTGATAGTCGGCCACCATTCACGAGAGATTTGGCCCGCTTGAGCCTAACCTAGCTTGTCCCTCCCATCGCAGGAATCATCTCATCTCATGTCCCGTCATAGTGTGGAACGACGGATGTGAGGGTCTTCTGCCACTGAGAGCCAGTGAGGGCAGTGGATTGTGGAAACAGCGCCGGCGCTTTGCGGCAAATGGCCAACAGACATGAGCGACCCCACAGCTAGGACTAAAGTAGTGCAGTAACAGGTACAAATGGGTGATTGACGCTTTCCAAGACACACGCCTATATTAATATAGTATGGTTTGGCATAGTTAAGTATTCCCACGAGAGGAAAAGATGCCTGTTGTTATTAACGACAAGACTTATTACAGGACAACCGAGGTTTGCCGGAGGATCGGCATCAGTAGAAATACCCTCTTCCGGTGGTTGAAAGAAGGAGCAATTTCCGACGTCGAGTACCGGGACTGCCGAGGTTGGAGGCTATTTACCCCAGCTCAATTGGAGACCATTAGAGCGAAAACCAACCATGTCACCGCGATAAGTCGGAGGAGCTAGGTAGACGGGTAAATGAAACCAACGGTCAAGCTCATAAACGGAGAGGAAGCGCTCAAGATCTTGAGCGAACAGGCTCCAGTCGGAGCATGCATCATGCAGGACGGACGGTTTTGTTATGTCAACCCGTTCTTCTTAAGCGCCACCGGATACACGGCGGATGAATTGGTGGGCGAGGATTCTTTAGAGATTGTTGTTCCCGAAGATAGAGACATGGTCAGGGATAATACCATTAAGATGCTGAAGGCAGAGATTGTTTCGCCATATCAATTCAGGGTGACTTGCAAGGATGGTAGCATTATTTGGGTTATGGCGACAGTCAAATCCATCCAGTACCATGGAAAACGCGCAGTTCTGGGGAATTATATGGAAATCACCGAGCGCAAGCTGATGGAGGAGGCAGTAAAACAGAGTGAGGAGAAGTACAAGGAACTTGCTAACAGCATCACCGAGGTGTTTTTCGCGATGGACGAGCACCTGAGATATACCTATTGGAACAAGGCATCGGAGATTCTGACGGGAGTTCGGATGGAGGACGCGATTGGGAAATCCCTCAGGGAAATTTTCCCGGACACGGCTGGGATGAGAAATGCGGAAAAGATGTACCGTAACGTGCTGAGGACACAGCAGCCCCAGGCTTTTGTGAACAATTTTGATATTGACGGTAGACACCATATCTTTGAGATCAGCGCTTATCCCACCCGAGGTGGCATCTCGGTTTTTGTCAAGGACATCACCGAGCGTAAGCAGACAGACGAAGCCCTGAAGCAGTCCGAAGAGAGATATCGGACTATACTGGACGAGATGGAAGAGGGCTATTACGAAGCAGATATAGCAGGGAACTTCACCTTCGTCAATGATGCAATCTGCCGTATTCTTGGGTGTTCGCGAGACGAATTGATTGGAATGAACTACAAGAGTTACACTCCTAAAGAGGAAGTCAAGGCTATTTTCGAAGCCTATAATCGCGTGTATCGGACTGGTGAGCCACTGAAGTGGTTTCCTATGGTAGAGGTCAGGAGGGATGGGACTCGGCTGTACGTCGAGGACTCGGTTTTTCCAATGAAGAACGATACAGGGGAGGTCATCGGTTTCCGCGGTGTTAGCCGCGACGTTACCGATCGCAAGCAGGCAGAGGAAGCGCTCAGGCGGTCTGAGGAGAGATATCGGACTGTACTGCAAGAGATGGAAGATAGCTATTTTGAGGTTGATCTCGGTGGGCACCTCACTTTTGTCAATAATGCGGTGTGCCGTGATATGGGCTATTCGAGGGAAGAGCTGATGGGAAAAAGCTATGAAGCCTTTACGGTCGAGAAAGACATCGAATCAGTATTTCAGGTTTTTAATGAAGTGTACCGGACTAGTGTGCCAAACAAGGGCTTCGCTTGGAAGACCGTGCGCAAAGATGGCACCCACGGGTTTGTCGAAACATCAATCTCTCGCCTCAGAGATGGCAAGGGTCAAACTATCGGGTTCCGTGGCGTAGGGCGTGACATTAGCGAGCGGAAGAAAATTGAGGAGACGCTCAGGCAATCGGAAGAAAAATACCGGACCATTCTGGAAGAGACAGGGGACGGCTACTTTGAGACTGACCTCGCCGGCAATTGTACTTTTGTGAACGATGCACAGTCTCGTCTCTTGGGCTATTCCAGGGAAGAGATAATCGGGGCGAATTTTAGAGCGTTCACACCTGAAGAAAGAGTGAAGGCGGTTCTTGGAGCCTACAATGGCATGTATAAAAAGGGTGAGCCACTAGTCAATTTCCCTGACGAGGTTATTCGTAAGGACGGGAGCCACGGATTTGCCGAAACCTCGGCTTTCCCGATAAGAAACGATAGGGGTAAAATCGTCGGATTCCGGGGAGTGCGACGCGACATCACCGCACGAAAACAGATGGAGAAAGCACTGAAGCAGTCTGAAGAGAGGTACCGGAGTATATTGGAGGAGATGGAAGACAGCTATTTCGAGGTTGACCTCGGGGGACACTTCACCTTTGTCAATAGTTCGGTGTGCCGCAACCTGGGATACTCCAAGGAAGAACTGATTGGAATGAGCTATAAGAATTTTACCACTGAAGAGGATATTGAATCCGTATTTCGAGTCTTTAATGAGGTGTACCAGACTGGCACGCCAAACAAGGCCTTCCCCTGGAAAGTCATCCGCAAAGACGGGACCCCGGGGTTTGCCGAAACATCGATCTCTCTTCTGAAAAGTGACAAGGGCGAGACTATCGGGTTTCGCGGCGTGGGGCGTGATATCACGGACCGTAAACAAACAGAGGAGAAACTGCGACAAAGCGAAGATAACTACAGGGTCTTGTTCGATAACTCGGTCATCGGCACGATTGTTCTGGATGCTGAAACTATGAAAGTGGTAATGGCCAATCAAGCCGCTGCGAAGATATTGGAATTTGGTTCTGTAGAACAAGGTATTGGATTGAATCCAGTCGACTTCATTGCTCTGGAAGACAAGGAGAGAGTTCTTGAGGTTATTGTGAAGGAGATGTTTGAGAAGGATTCGATGATGATCAACGAGTTTCGGGCGGTGACCAAAAACGGCCGAGAAATATGGGTAAGTGGGACAGGTGCGAGGATTATGCATGAGGGCAGAGTAGCAGGTTTGATTTCCTTTACGGACATTACTGGGCAGAAGCTACAAAATGAGCGGTTTATAATGACCGATCGGCTGGCTTCCCTTGGTGAACTGGCATCCGGCGCCGCACACGAACTAAACAACCCGCTCACAAGCATTATCGGTTTCTCCCAGTTGCTTATGGAGAGGAAAGTGCCCGATGACATCCATGAGGACCTAAGACTTATCAACACCGAGGCCCAACGGGCTGCCAGCGTAACGAGGAATCTACTTACATTTGCCGGAAGGCACGCGCCTATGAAGGAACCGAACCAGATAAATAACATTATCGAGGACGTCCTAAGAATAACCGCTTATAACCACAAAGCGAAGGGTATTGAAATTGAGAGACAGTTTGCCCCGGACCTTCCTGAAGTCATGGTTGATTACTTCCAGATGCAGCAGGTTTTCATGAACATAATTATCAATGCCGAGTACTTCATGGTAAACGCACATAACAGAGGAACCCTAAGCATTACCACCATGGAGCGGAACGATGTTGTGATGATTCTATTCACTGATGACGGCCCAGGTATTGCACCGGAAAATCTGAGACGAATATTTGACCCATTCTTCACCACAAAGGAGGCGGGCAAGGGGACCGGGCTTGGGTTGAGTATTTGTCACGGCATAGTGACTGAGCACGACGGGCAAATACATGCCAGGAGCCAGCTGGGTAAAGGAGCCACCATTGTCGTTGAATTGCCTGTCCATGATAGGCCGCCGTATTGAAGGTAGATATGAAACGGACTCATGTTATGCGAAGAGGGCATTGGTCGTTAAGCACAAAAAGGGACTAGAAACAGTGGCCAAGAATGTTTTGACCAAGGAGTAGTGAGAACATGACTCACCAACAAGAAACATTGCTTATTGTCGATGATGAAGCTGGGATCAGGAGGCTTCTTCGCCAGAAATTATCGGGGGAAGGCTATCAGTGCAAAGAAGCGAGCAATTCTGAGCAAATTCTGAACACGCTTGAGACCGACTCGATTGCTCTGGTTATTCTGGATATAAAAATGCCCGGTAGGTCGGGAATCGAACTCCTCCCGCAAATAAAGTCAGGCTATCCTGACACATCCGTTATTATGGCCACAGCTGTCAATGAGATGAATATTGCTGTTCAATGTCTGAAGCAGGGGGCTGATGACTATATCTGCAAGCCTTTCAACTTGGAGGAGCTTTCCTTGGCTGTCAAGAGAGCTCTCGAGAAAAGACATCTCCTGCTTGAGATCAGGGAGTATCAACAATACCTGGAAGAGAGAATTGAGGAGCAGACAGGGCAGCTTAGAAAACTCTTTCTGAGCGCCATCGACGCACTGGTGTCTGCTCTCGAAGCCAAGGATAAATACACTGGTGGGCATTCTCGACGGGTGAAGGACATAGCATTAGCTATTGGCAATGAGCTCGCCCTATCTGCACGGGATATGGAGAATTTGCGCTGGGGGAGTCTGTTGCACGACATTGGGAAAATTGCAGTTGATCAGGCTATCCAGAATAAGCCCGGCAAATTGACACGTGAAGAATATGAGCACATCATGACTCATGTTCGTGTCGGAGTCGAGATTGTGCGCCCGTTAGTTAATGAGCAGACAACCCAGATGATAGAGCATCATCACGATCATTATAACGGCGGTGGTCTTCACCAACTCATAGTCGGCGACGACATACCGTTGGGAGCTAGAATTCTGGCTATAGCCGACGCCTTTGATGCTATGATATCCGATCGGCCATATCGTTCAGCCATGTCCATGACACAAATTGTGGAGGAAATTAAGCGTTGCGCAGGCATTCAATTTGATCCGATCGTTGTCGCCGCATTCCTTAACACAGTGGGGCTGACAAACACATAGGCTCAAAGCCCGCAGCATGGTGCGCCTACTACTCATCTGTAAGGTGTCGCACGAGGAGGAGGTATTGACACTCAAACTGCCTCGTGGCGATAATTGGAGTGTATGGCGAGTAGCCTGGACAAAGACGTAGAGAAGCTAAAAGGAAGTCTTAATAGCCTACCTCAACCCCAAGTAGAGCCTCCGCTTATAGTGGTAAGTGGGTTGCCCGGTGCGGGTAAATCTTTTTTCTGCCGCAAGCTGGCTGAAAAGT
>Ga0315288_10006563_pt1 | contig 14759 bp, 9 predicted proteins | sample YL17G11_20_MG_FD_203454 | JGI IMG/M metagenome (GOLD analysis project Ga0315288, IMG submission 203454) | Sediment microbial communities from Yellowstone Lake, YNP, Wyoming, USA - YL17G11_20 | ecosystem: Environmental > Aquatic > Freshwater > Lake > Sediment | place: USA: Wyoming | collected... | reverse complement strand
TCGCCGCCCACCTGATTTTCGAAGGAATGATGACGGAAGCCCTGACGGTGATCGAGAGCGCGCGCCGACGGCACGATGGCGAGCGGCGCAATCCGTGGAATGAACCGGAGTGTGGGCACCACTACGCGCGGGCCATGTCGAGTTGGGCCACGCTGGTGGCCGCGAGCGGATTCCATTATTCCGGGGTCGAGCGCCGGCTGACCCTCACTCCCAAGGTCCGCCGGCCAAACTTCCGCTCGTTCTGGTCCGCGCCCAGCGGCTGGGGGACCTTTGCCCAGACAATCTCGCCCCAGCAGCAGAAGGTCAGCGTGGAGATGGTGGAAGGGAAACTGGCGGTGGCACGCTTGGTGCTGGAAGCCATGGGCAAGGCGGGTACCCGGAAGGTGTCAGCCCGCCTCGGCACCGAAGCCTTGACTGCCACGTTGCGGGACGAAGCGGGCAGACGCTTCATCGACCTCGACCACGAAATCGAGATCGCGCCGGGACAGGCTCTCCAGATCACCGTGTCGGGATGACGCTCCAGGAGGCACCTGAGGCACCGGCTGGGTCTGGGGGAGAGCACGAAGTCAAGAATTGCTGTAGCCTGTGCTTCCCGCTCTATGGTTGCAGCGCGTGGCGCGAATCCTGACCTCCGGCGTCCGTGGCAGTTGGGTTAGAAAGCCGGGGAGGGAAGGACCGCAGATCCAAGGATCCGCGCTACAGCCTCTTTGGGGAGGGGTCTTAGATTTCCCTCATCGTTTTCACTTCCAACACAGGCCGTATCCCGCGTTCTGGCCCCCATTCCGATTTCAAATTCCCCGTTGCCTCGACATGCTTGTCCCTGAACTCACCGCAGCGAGCCGCCTCGTAATCTACTTCAAGGAAAGCGACCGCCTGCTTTTCAATCTGAACCGTATCGTCTACTTCAATGACCCATCCTGTCGTCTCTCCACTACGCTGGAAGACGCTCTTCAATACCCCGCGGACGCGCAGGTCGTCTCCGAGATTTAGCATTTTCATCACTCTCCGTGGGGCCGCAAGGCGAACTGCCGGGTTCGCAACCGGAGCTAGCGCCGTTCCAACTCATCGTGGCAAAGTCGCGTCCGCCAAGTCTTGAGCCTCTGCAAGAGATACCGTTTGCCTTTTCCCGTCTTTAGGTATCTTTCGCGGCGATAAGCGTCTTCTGCTTCTAGCAGGTTGCTGAAAAACTATGTAGCGGCGCCTTTACGCCGCCACCACACACTGAAAACATTGGGCTTTTGGCGGGATAAACCCGCCGCTACAACGCGCTAACCCGGTTTTTCAGCAACCTTCTAGGCAAGCCTCATAGTAAACAAGCCGGAGCGGTTGCCGAAAACGCGTCGACCGCGCTTTCCCCTGTTCGTGTTCCTTGAGGCGCGCCTTTAGGTCGGAACTCGCACCCGTGTACCATTCTCCATCCTTTGAACTGTGCAGAACGTAAGTGTAGTACATAGGCAGAATAAGTTGGAACGGCGCTAGCGCGGCGATTCATCCACCTCGCGGAGCCAGTCGGGTTTCTTCAGGACTTCGCGGGGGCGGGCGCCGTCGGGGGCGCTGACGATGCCGTCTTTTTCCATCAGGTCGATGAGGCGGGCGGCGCGGCCGTAACCCAGACGCAGGCGACGCTGGAGCAGGGAAGTGGAAGCTTTGCCGGACTCGACCACGATGCGTACGGCCTCTTCGTAAACCGCATCGAGTTCGCTGTTATCCGCGTCCTCCTCGGCCGGGCCTTCATTACCGTTCTTGTCCCTGAAGGGTTTGAGGAACTCCTCGTCGTAGCGGGGCTGCGATTGTCCTTTCCACCAGTCCACCACCCGGTTAATTTCCTGCTCGGTGACCAGCGGGCCGTGCAGGCGGACCAGCCGCGCGCTGCCAGGAGGCAGGAAGAGCATGTCGCCGCGGCCCAGCAGGGCTTCCGAACCATTCGCGTCAAGAATAGTCCGGGAATCAACCTTGGAGGCCACCCGGAAGGAAATCCGTGCCGGCAAGTTCGCCTTGATGAGCCCGGTGATGACGTCCACCGAGGGACGCTGCGTGGCCAGGATCAGATGAATACCCACGGCGCGGGCCATCTGCGCCAGGCGCGTGACAGATTCTTCCACGCCCTGCGGTTCCACCATCATCAGGTCCGCCAATTCATCGATGACGATGACGATATAAGGCAAGGGCCCTTCCTGATTACCGTTGGTGTCAAAGAGATTGAGGGTGGAGTCCGGCTCCAGCACTTTATTGTATTGCTCGATGCTGCGCACGCCGTGTTCCGCCAGTTTCTTCAGGCGTTCCTCCATCTCGAGGACGGCGCGGCGCAAAGCGTTAGCCGCCTGCTTGGGCTCGGTGACGATGGGGGTGAGCAGGTGCGGAACATCCTCATACAGATTCAGCTCGAGGCGCTTGGGATCGATCAAGATCAGCTTGACTTCATCCGGCGTGGCCTTATAGAGCAGGGAGATGATCATGGAGTTGATGGCCACGCTTTTGCCCGAGCCCGTGGAGCCGGCAATCAGCAAGTGCGGCATCTGCACCAGGTCCCCCACCTTCATCTTCCCGCGGATATCCTTGCCAAGGCACAAGGTTAGTTTCGCACCCGCACTCGCGAACTCACTGGACTCGATGGCTTCTCGCAGGTGGATGATTTCCCGGTGAAGGTTGGGCACTTCGATGCCGACCGTGGACTTGCCCGGAATCCGTTCGATAAGAATCGACTCTGCCTTCATCGCCAGGCAGAGATCGTCCACCAGGTTGGTGATACGGCTGTACTTGATGCCCGCTTCCGGCTTGAATTCGTAAGTCGTGACGACGGGCCCCGGGTGGATCTGGGTCACCGTGCCGGTGACGCCGAACTCCGCCAGTTTCTTGGTCAGGCGCTGCGCGCGCTCCATCAGTTCTGACTCGTCAATGCTCTGTGCATCCTCCGGCGGTCGCAAAAGCGAAGCGCTGGGCAGCTTGTAGCGCCGCGGTCCGGTGCCGATGATGCGCGGCGCGGAAGATGTGGAGGAGGCTTCGCGAGCGGACACGCGAACCGCCGCAGGCCCGCTGAGCTTCCCTGGCGAGACTCCTTCGGATTGCGGCATCGGACCGGTAGTGGTTTCGGGCCGGGCCACCGCGGCTTTGGCCACCTCCTTGGCCGGCTCGTCGGCTGCGGGACGCGCCCGTTGCGTGATGACCGGCGGTTTCCCGATGACTCTGGCGCGTTCGACTTCCCGCCGCAAGCGATTCTTCTGCCGCGCTTCGCGCCAGGAATTCCACCGCGCCTGCCAGGCCCGCAGAAAAGCGAAACGCTGCTTGAGGAACGCCGCGGCCGCGGAGAAGGAGAACCGAGTCATCAGGAACAGCGAGGTCAGGAGGAGCGTGGCCGCCACGATCGTGCCGCCTAAGCGGTTGAGGACGTGTACTAGCCCGGCGGCAAGTAGATAACCTGCCAGGCCGCTGCCATGAATGAATCCTTTGATGGAGGGCGTGTAAGGGAACAGTTCAAGCATCGCCGCCAGCGAACCGCCAAACAGGATCAGGCCGACGGCCTTGGTTCCCGGAAAATCAAACGGGCGGGCCAGCAATTGCCGGATTCCAGCCACCAGAAAGGATAGGGGGAACAAATAGGCGGCCCAGCCAAAAGACTGGAAAAGCCCGTCCGCAAGATAGGCGCCGACAGGCCCGATCCAGTTCTGCGGCACAGTGCCGGAAGCCTTGATGGTGTTGAGCGAAGGATCCTGGGGCTGGAACGACACCAGGCTCAGGAGGATGAGCAGTCCCGCGACACCGAGCAGGAATCCGCAGAGTTCGGAAAGACGCCGCGAGTCCAAGAGCGGCATTTTATTTTTGGCGGCAGGCGTATCGGAATCGCGTGATTTGCTGGACGTGGTCGGGGGAGGATTTGCCATCCCATGTGCCTTTCTCAAGCGAACTGACACTGGACCGTCGCGCTGACAATTCGCAACGGAGGAAAAAGGCCGGCCTTCCTTTGCTTCCTAAAGGTTGGTCACCCCAAGTGGCGACGCATTCCCCATCCCAGCGCCAATACTAGCACGCCCAGCGCGATGCGGTAAACAATGAAAATCTGGAAACTCCGGCGTTCCAAGTAGCGGATGAGTACGGCAATGGCCAGGTATCCGACTACCGCTGAAACACTGATGCCCACCAGTAACGACACGCGCATTTCGGGAGGCACTCCGGCGCAAAGCAGGTCCACCCCGGCCTTGAGGGTGGCGCCGGCGATGATGGGCGTCGAAAGCAAGAAGGAGAAACGGGCCGCCGCCTCGCGCGATATGCCGCGAAACAGGCCGGCGGTCATGGTTGACCCGGACCGCGAAACCCCGGGGATGATGGCGAACGCCTGAGCCACACCGATCAAAATGGAATCGACCAGGCTGATTTGGTGAAGGGTGAGCTTGCGCGGCTCCAGGCGGTCACCGGCCCACATCAGCAGGCCGACAACGATCAGCGCCGTCCCAATGATCAACGGCTGACGGAACTGCTCTTCGGCGGCGTGTTCGAGGAACCACCCGGCGATGCCGGCAGGCAAGGTGGCCATCACCAGAAACCAGAACAACCGCGGGCTGATCTGCAGGTCCGAGTCCACCGGACTAACTTTCCCCAGCAGGATGGTGAGCATGCCCCACCAGTGCCGCCAGAAGTAGGCTGCCACCGCCACTAGTGTCCCGGCGTGAAGGGCGACATCAAACACCAGGCCCGGGTCTTTCCAGTGAAAGAACCAGGGGAAAAGCACCAGATGCGCCGTGCTGGAGATCGGTAGAAACTCCGTCAACCCCTGCACAATGGCAAGGATGATCACCTGGTATAGAGGCATAGACTTCCAATCGCTTGATTTTGGATTTTAGATTTCGGATTTTGGATTAGCGACCGTCGTTTTGCCACTTCATTTTCTGTTTCGCAAGGGCTTGATGGAGGCGACGGTCATGGCAAGCAGTTCGTTAGCTTCTTTCATGAGCGCGTCCACGCGATTCGGCACGACCGTTCCTGATTCCACTAGCAACTCCATCCAGTACATCGATTCATCGGCCTCCTCTTCGACGATGCTGAGTTTTGCGGCGACATCGGAGGCGGACCTGCCACGACAAGCCGCGCGATAGTTGGCACCAACTGATGTTCCCGACCGAAGCAGTTGCCGTCCGATCACATCAGCGGTTCTGTTGCGGGGCAGCGTTTCAACCAGACGTAGGACCTCCAGAGCAAATTGCTTCGTCCTGTTCTTGAAGGTTTGCTCGTCCACGTCGCCCCTGCGCGCCACTGACTCTTCCGCCAGCTCCGAAGTCTTAATCCAAAATCCAAAATCTAAAATCCAAAATCTGATGTCGTCAGACTTCCAGCACCACCGGCAGGATCATGGGCCGCTTGCCGGTTTCTTTATCGAAGTGACGGCGCAAGGCCGTGCGGATCTTTTCCTTGATGACGCCCCAATCGCTGATTTCTTCGCTGTTCGATTTCTCCACCGTTCGCAAGATGACTTGGCGAGCGCTCTCGACCAGCTCCGGGACTTCGTTCAGGGGAATGAACCCGCGCGAAACGATTTCCGGCGGCGTCTGGAGCTGCCCCGTGTGCTCGTTAATGGCCAGGATGGGGATAACGATGCCGTCCGCAGCGATGAGACGGCGTTCCTTCAGAATAACTTCCTCGACTTCGTCGAGCGAACCGCCATCGATATAGATACGGCCCACCGGAACCTTTCCAACCTGCCGTGCGCCTTCCGTATCGAACTCCAGGACATCCCCGCTCTGGAGCATCAATATTTCCTGCGATACGGCCACCAATTCTTTGGCGGCCTGCATGTGGCGGTAAAGCTGGCGGTACTCACCGTGAATGGGGATGAAGTACTTGGGCCGGACCAGATTCAGCATCAGCTTCAGTTCTTCCGCACTGCCGTGTCCGGAAACGTGGATCGGCGGCTGGCTGCCGTCGCTATAGTGGACGGTCGCGCCCCGGCGATAGAGGTGGTCGATCATGCGGAAGACGGACTTCTCGTTACCGGGGATGACGCGCGCCGAAATGGCTACCTCGTCCCCGGGTTCGATGTGTATCCAGCGGTGGCTATCCACCGCGACTCGCGCCAGGGCCGAGAGAGGTTCGCCCTGGCTGCCCGCCACCACGACGGCCACCTGCCGCGGCGGCAATTTGCGCAGGTCCTGCGGGGCAATGAGCAACTCCTCGGGCACGTGCAACCGGTCCATCTGCCGCGCAATGTCGGAATTTTGGACCATGCTCCGACCGACAAAACAGAGCCGGCGACCGTGCTGCGCCGCGAGGTCCGTGACGATCTGCAGGCGGTGCATGGACGTAGAAAAGCAAGAAATCAGAACGCGACCCGGGGCTCCCGCCATGATCTCCGTTAGGCGTTCCCGGACGGCCCGCTCGGAGGGCGTGACTCCCGGCCGGTCAATGTTGGTGGAGTCCGAGAAGAGGGCCAGCACGCCCTGGCGGCCGTAGTCGGCCAGTGTGTGCAGGTCACTGACCCGCTGGTCCATGGGGGTAGGATCGAATTTGAAATCCCCGGTATGGATGATAGTGCCGAGGGGCGTGGTGAGCGCCAGCGCTCCGGCCTCAATGATGCTGTGGGTGAGGCGAATGAACTCTACGTGGAACGGACCGACCTCAAACGGCTGATGGGGGTGCATCTCCCGCAATTCGACGGCTTCCGTCAGGCCGTGCTCCGCCAGTTTGGGGCGGGCCAGGGCCAGGGTGAACGGCGACCCGTAGACGGGCGCATCCACCTCGTCGAGCACATAAGGCAAGGCCCCGATGTGGTCCTCATGGCCGTGGGTGAGGATGATGGCCCGCAGGCGGTCCTGGTTCTGGCGCAGGTAGGTGATGTCTGGGATGACAATATCCACCCCCAGCATGCCGGGGTCGGGGAACATGATGCCGCAGTCGACGACGATCATATCGTCGCCATATTCATAGGCCATCATGTTCATGCCAAACTCGCCCAGGCCGCCGAGAGGAATCGCTCGTAGCTTGCTGCTTGGTGAAATGTTATTGCCTCCTTTTGAATACACCATCCTAACACATCTTGGGAGGGGAAGCGGCGGGGAGCGGTGGATCCGGCGTCGCGCTTGACAAACGGTGGAGGGTCGAGTCAGTTGACCCTCAGGGGCGGCGCTTGATAGGGTTTGTCTTTCTCCGTGGCTTCACCGCCATCGTCGCGGAAATGAGTACACTTGTTTACCTTGAGCAGGAGGATCGGGGCGACCTGTATCTGCGCCTGGAACGAAAGGAGCATGTCTGCTGTTTCGCCGGTCGTGAGCTCATGCTATTGCCGATTGACGCAGCCGGTATCGTCGGGGGTGGTGTAGACGGCAGCGAGCGACAAGCCAGGGGAATAGCCGGCACTTTGGTTAGTCCGCCAACATCTTGACAGGAGGTGAACCCGGATGGTCGAAAAGGTGGGACAATACGGACCTCTGATAGGCAGGATTCTGCTCAGCGTGATATTCATTTACTCCGGCATTTCGAAAATTACCGGTTGGGTGGCAAGGTTGCGTATATGGCGTCCCAAGGGATGCCTTTCGCGGGCTGGCGCAGACCCCAAAGGACAGGGGTCTGCGCCAGCCGGCGCGAATGAATGCCGAGTTAGGCCGCGATTACGACGCCAGCAAGCTCGTCAATTGGAGTTTCTCGGCAGATAGCTATGTTTGGCCGGGGACGGAGGTCCTGGCGAAACGGTTCGGGGATTACGATGTACATGGGCTTTGGGCAGCGGGTGGGGCCTACCTGATGGAGACCTTCCAGTTGGCCGCAGCTCTTGTGCCTCTGGTGCGATACGATCCACGCTTTGCGCGGGCGATCGGGAAATGGATGCTGCACGCGGCCAATGCGGCGCGCCTGTTTTACCCCGAAGAGTTGCCCGATGCCAATCAGAGCTACCCGGAGTACAAGGCCCTGGCAAGGAATGTGATTGCCTATGAAGCTTTAACAGTAAAACAGGACGCGCCCTATGCCACCCGTGACGACTGGCAGTTGACCGCTCCAGATGGCACTCCCTACATATTCCCTAAAGTCTCTTATTTGAGCCTGTACGGCTCGTCGCACGTGGGCATCTTCGGCGGGATCATTTCCCGCACGGACGACGAAAAGATTCTCCAGCTTGACTGCCTGAAGACCGACTTCTTCCACGATAAGGCCTATCCTACGTATCTGTATTTCAACCCCTACAGCGAGGACAAGGAGATCCACATCGCGGTCGGCCCCAAACGCGTGGACCTGTACGACACGGTTTCAAAACGCTGGGTGAAGAAGAACGTTCACGGGACAACCTCTCTGCGGCTGGCCGGGGACTCAGCCGTGGTGATTATACGCGTACCTGCTGGCGGGAAGGTAACCCGGGAGAGCGGGAAGTTGCGCGTGGATGGGGTCGTTGTGAACTATAATGCTCGCGGCAGCGAGTGATCGGCTATCCCGATCAAATAAGGAGAGTCGAGCCCCAAGAAACCATCCGAAGAGGAAGGGTGAGCGAACATGTCAATCTTACGTCGGGATTTCCTGCAGCGAGTTGTAGCTGGCACAGGTTTTGTGCTGGGAGGTGCGCGAACTTCGGGGGCATCAGCTCCCTCCAATCCTGCGGTTCGTGGGTCTGTGAAACATGATTCCCCAGCGAATCCTCCGGCGAGAACCGAAGGTGGCGGTGGGCCCGACCCGATTTTCGAGAAGCCTACGCCGATCACGATGGCGGAACTGGCGAAGAAGAAGGTCGAGGGAGTGCGGGCGGTAGAGGTCAGCGATTATGTGTTTGGCAACTATAAAGGGCCTCTGACGCCAAGCCCGCCCCATGCGGACCAGAATCCGAAGAAGGCAATCATCGTTGGGTGGGAGGGCAAGCCCAACAAGTTCGTGTTTTGGCATGAGGCCAGTTACAGCCCCTATTTCGAGCTGCCCTCGGGGGCCGGACCGAACTTCCAGTTCTGGGAGTCCAATTGGGGCGGCGAGTTGTTCAACCAGTATGGCCGAATGGAACAACACAGCTTCGTGGATATCATCGAGAGCGGTCCGCAACGGGTCTGGATACGGTGGACGTATCTCGACGTGGATGAGAAGGGCAACCCGCCTGTTCTGCGAGGCACGGATGATTTCGTGAGCTACGCCAACGGGATCGTGTGGCGGCGGCAGACCTACCAGACGTTCTACCCCAACCGGGATGACGCGCAGTGCGCCAGTTCGCTGGATTTCTTCACGGCGATTCCGGCGGGGGTGCATTACTCGGAACTGATGCCGAAGGATGAGCAACACGGGGATTATCTGGTGGGGGCGTTCCTGGATGTCTATTCGAACAAACAATACAACGTCTATTGGGACAAGTCGGACAAACCTGGATGGACCGGGCCATACTACGCGCGACGGACGGGCGCGGAATGGTTCCTGGACATCGAGCGATCCAGGGGTAAGGCGGCGGTGCAGACGTTTCGGGACGGGCTGGCGTATTGCGCCTTTGGTGACGCGAGCGGCTATTTGGCGGATCGCACCGAGCTCTGGGACAATTCGCATCCGGATACCTCGCCGTGCAACTGGGGCAATGCCAAGATGATTCACTGGCCGGTTGGTTGGGTCAACAGCGGAGGCGTAATCGGGAACGACCAGGACATTATGACGAAGCCCTATCATATCGACACACTGAGCATGTGTCTTGTGACGAAGCCACTTCCGATGAATGCCGAAGCTCGTAAGTGGGACAACATTCGCAAGGAGTGGCGCGACAAGGAACAGGAACGCTGGGTGGGAGGGCGCGTGTTCTATTGCTTGCACGGCGTGGAACCGGACTTCCGGACGGTTCGGCAGGTGTCGCGGCGGTGGCTGGAGAAAGGAGCGGATTGTGCCCGGCCCGAAAGCGTCGAGGATTTGAAATGGAAATGACATTGCGCAAAGCTGTATCCGTGACAGAAAAGTGAGCAAAGTGATGGGAAAGAGCTTGAAGGATGAGGTACCCGGTGGACGCAAAACGAAGATGAGCGAACATGTCAATGTTGCGTCGAAATTTACAGTTCAAAGTCTCTCGCGGGGGAGTTCTTGCCATGAGACTCGGCCGTTGGCGGGCGGGCATGCTTCCTGGTGCTGACTGGGCTATTCGGGGTCTCCGTGCTGGGTGGTGTCGCGGTCTGTCCGGACGGCGGGAATGGCGGGGCGTCGGTTTGCTAGCCATTCAACGGTTTACCGCACTCGTCATCGGGTTGGCTTCGCTCGCCGGTGGTTCTTCGCTGTGGGCCGAGAAATCGGAGAGCTGGCTGGAAGTTCGCAGTCCGCATTTTGTCCTGGTAAGCAACGGGTCGGCAAAGATGGGAAGACGCGTGGCGCTCCAGTTCGAAATGATCCGCGCTGTTTTTCGGAACACTTTCCCCAAGGCGCGAGTCGACCCTGCTCAACTCCCGATCATCCTGGCGGTGAAGGACGAAGAGAGCTTGAAGGCGTTGCTGCCCGCCTTCTGGGAGCAGAAGGGGGGGATACATCCCGAGGGCTATTTCCTGGGAGGGCAAGCGAAACAGTATGTGGCGCTAAGGACAGATACTTCCGTCGATCCCAAGTACTATAGTCCCAACTACAATCCCTACCAGACCATTTATCACGAATATATTCATCTGCTGGTGAACTTGAATTATCGCTGGTTGCCGCTCTGGCTGAGCGAAGGTCTGGCGGAGCTCTACGGGAGTACCAGGATTATGGAAAGCCGGGTTGATTTGGGGCGGCCCATGGAATACCACTTGGAGTTGTTCCGCCGGCAGAGGCTTTTGCCGCTGCCCATCTTATTTGCCGTGGACTACGCTTCGCCGTACTACAACCAGGAACACCAGGCCACTGTCTTTTATGCTGAGTCCTGGGCACTGACTCACTTCCTGATCTTGGGGGAGGGTGGGAAACACAGTCAGAAACTGGTCGCGTACATCGCGCTGCTAAACAACGACGTGAATCCTACCGAGGCCGCTACGCAAGCGTTTGGCGACCTTAAGAAACTGGGAAACCGGTTGGACCTGTACTTGAGGGGGCTGACCATGCCCAGCGTCCAGGTCAAACAACCGGTGGAGGTCGTCGAAGACAATTTTGCCGTGCGCGCGCTTTCGCCGGCGGAGTCGGCGACCGTGCGGGGAGACTTCCACGTCTACAACCGCCGACTGGCGGACGGGCGGGCCCTGCTTGAGGAAGCCCTGCGACTGAAACCGAACTATGCTCCCGCGCATGAGAGCATGGGTTTTTTGCATTTCCGCGAGGGCAAGAAGGAGGAGGCGGCGAGATTCTTTGACGAGGCGGTGAAGTTGGATTCGCGTAATTACCTGGCGCACTACTTTCATGCGCTGTTGGTCCTCGAGCAGAACCCCAGTGGGGAAGTGCCTGAGGGCGTGGTCCATGACCTGAAACGCACGATCGAACTTAATCCCGATTTCCCGTCAGCTTACTTGTCCCTCGCGAGTGTGTACGGAACTCGCGGCCAGAACCTGGAGGAAGCGCGCGGGCTGGCGGCGAAGGCCATCAATCTCGAGCCCGGCAATCTGCAAGGCCATTTGGTTCTGGCGCATATCTTGCTGCGGCAGGAACGCCCGGCGGAGGCGGCGAAGATCTGCCGGCGGGTGCTGGCCGCCACGAAGACCGCGGAAGAGCGCGCTGGCGCCGAGTCTCTCTTGAGCGACGCGCAGCAGTACTCGGATTACCAGGCGGAAATGAAGCAACGGGCGGAGGAGGCCCGGGCTACGGCGGAGGAGGAAGCCCGGATCGCGGAACGGATGGAGCGTGAACGAGCCGCGCGGAAGAAGTTGGCGTGGGAGGACCTCCGGAGAGTCGAACCCGTGGAGCCGACAACCGACACGACAGAGCCCTCGGCAGGAGGCATGCAAGTCACCGTCGAAGGGAAGGTCATCGAGGTGAGTTGCACGGTAAAAGGCGCCCTAAGACTGACGCTCGCCTGCCCGATTTACAACCTTGAACTTCAGGCGGCCAACTATCATCAAGTCAAGTTAGTTGCGGCGGAGGGAAACCCGCCGGATGGGTTCAACCTGTGCCGACAACTGAAGGGGTTGCAGGCGAAGATTACTCATAAGGCAGGAGGCGCGGACGCGGGAGAAATTGTTTCCATTGAATTGCGGAAGTAAGACCCGCCGAATCTCCTGCATCGGTACCGGAGCCCTTCCCGACGCGTCTTACCGTGAGGCTGCCTCTACCTGAGAGCCAAGAATAACTGATTTAACTGTTCCAGGGTCAGCTGTTCGGCGCGAGTGGTTGGCGGCAGGGCCATGGCTGCAAGTGAGCGTTCGACGTCCTCGCGAGCGTAGGTGCCGGCCAGGTTGTTCACTAAATTCTTTCTTTTGTGCGCGAAACAGCACTTCACGAATCTCAGGAACTTCTCCCGATCTTGGAATTGCCGAAGGGCCGCCTGCCCCGATTCAGTGGGGAGATACTCGCCCGCCGTCGGCTTTTCAGGGTACCGGGAAACCATCCGGAAGACTACAAGCGCGGAATTGACTTTGGGGTGTGGCGAAAATGCACCGGGTGGGACGGCTAGGGCAAGGCGTGGTTCGGAGTAAAGCTGGGTCAGAACGGTCAGGTAGCCATAAGCGCGCGAGCCGGGTGTGGCGGTCAGGCGATCGGCTACTTCTCGTTGGACCAGCAGGGCCATTGACCGAATCGAAACGGCAAAACCAAGAAGGTGATGGATGATCGGCGAGGTGATGTAATAGGGTAAGTTGCCGAAGACAAAGCATTTATCCGTCGCGTGGCGTCCACAGAGACCGGCCAGGTCGGTTGAAAGGATATCGCCTTCAAGGACCTCAATTCTTGGTTCCTGCTTCACTTTTTCCTTGAGCGCTTCAGCTAAACTTGCATCCAGTTCAAGCGCCACCACTTGGCGGACACGTTCGGCTAGGAGGTAAGTCATCGCGCCTCGGCCCGCCCCGATTTCCAGAACCACGTCGTCCGGTCGAAGATCGAGTGCCTCGATGATGCGGTGGCGATAGCCCTCATCGCTGAGGAAGTGCTGCCCGAGTTTGGGTCGATGGCTTCGTAGCACGGTGGCCCGGGACAACTTTGTCGGCTGGGGCGCCTAAGCCAGCGGTCAAGATTCCGCAGACGCGGATAGGGCGTCAGTTTGCTCGTTGTAGCGGCGGGTTCATCCCGCCACGTTGGACAAATATGGCGGCGTAAAGCCGCCGCTACATCAAACTGACCCACTGCTCAGACGCGGCCAGGATGTTCGACCGGCATGATAGCACGGTGGGCTGCCTCTTTCGCTTGACATTATCGGAGCCATCTTCTAACGTAAATTTGTTTTAAGCCGACTGAAGAAGATGGAGGTGCACGATGCGGATAGCATTGGTGGCGTCTGAAGGTGTGCCTTTTTCGAAAACGGGTGGACTGGCTGACGTGGTGGGCGCCCTGCCCAAGGCCCTGGCGGCCGATGGGCACGACGTTGAGGTGATCCTGCCGCGCTACCGGATGACCAAACCCGGTAAAGTTCTGCCTTACTGCAAGAGCCTGACTCTGCCTCTAAGCCATGGGTTCAAGTACGCCTCGATTCAGGAAGGCGAGGAGTCGGCGGGGGTTCGGGTTCTCCTGGTGGAGTGCCCGGAGCTTTTCGACCGGGAAGGGCTTTACCAGGTGAACGGGGAAGATCATCTCGACAACCACGTGCGCTTTGCGGCCTTTTCGCTGGCTGCCCTGGAGTTTTTGAAGCGCGAAGACACGCCACCTGACATCATCCATTGCCACGACTGGCAAACTGCTCTAGTACCCATCTACCTGCGCAATCTCTATCAGGACGATCCTTTCTTCGCCCATACGGGGGTTGTCTTCACCATCCACAACCTGGGATACCAGGGGCAATTCCCCCCGTACATCCTGCCCCAGATCTCTTTGCGCGCCGGGCTGTTCACGATGGACTACCTGGAGTTCTACGGGAAGGTGAATCTGCTGAAGGGCGGGATCGTTTTTTCGGACTTCATAACCACGGTCAGTCGCAAGTATGCGGAGGAGATTCAGACGCCGGAATTCGGCTGCGGGCTGGAGGGCGTGCTGGGGGCGCACGCTGATCACTTACAGGGCATTGTGAACGGCGTGGATTACGAGGCTTGGGATCCCGCCACCGATAAGCTGATTCCCGCTAGTTACGGCCCGACGGACCTGAAAGGCAAGCAGATTTCCAAGAAGGCCTTGCTGGAGAAGATGGGAATCCAGCAGCCGGTACTGGATCGGCCCGTGATCGGCATCGTTTCACGATTCGCCGCCCAAAAGGGTTTTGACCTGATTGCGGAGATCCTCGAGCAACTGATGGAGATGGATCTTTACATCGTGGCGCTGGGGACCGGGGAGCCGCACTATGAAGAATTGTTCCGCCACATGGCGGCCAAGTATCCCGACAAGTTTCTGGTGAAGGTGGCCTATGACAATACCCTCGCCCACCAGATCGAGGCCGGCGCGGACATGTTCCTGATGCCTTCGCGTTACGAGCCTTGTGGACTGAATCAGATCTACAGTATGAAGTTCGGCACCGTCCCCGTGGTGCGGGCGACGGGCGGCCTGGACGACACGGTGGAAGCCTTCGACGGCAAGAATGGCACGGGATTCAAGTTCAGCGAGTATTCGTCCGCCGCCCTGCTGGCGGCCATCCGCCAGGCGGTCGAGACGTACCGCCAGCCCAAGGTCTGGCAACGGCTGATGCTGAACGGCATGCGCAAAGATTTCTCCTGGGGGAACTCGGCCAAGCAATATGTGAAGATTTTCCAGGAGGTGAAAAGACTAAGAGGCAAAGCCAAGACTGAGCTGCCGGCATCCACTCCTTA
>Ga0315288_10006562_pt1 | contig 14759 bp, 10 predicted proteins | sample YL17G11_20_MG_FD_203454 | JGI IMG/M metagenome (GOLD analysis project Ga0315288, IMG submission 203454) | Sediment microbial communities from Yellowstone Lake, YNP, Wyoming, USA - YL17G11_20 | ecosystem: Environmental > Aquatic > Freshwater > Lake > Sediment | place: USA: Wyoming | collected... | reverse complement strand
TGCCGGCCTTCGGGCACTCCTCCACAGGAGAGCCCTCCGCCATCGTTGCGCCATCCTTGAGACCCCCATCCAACGCCGCGGCGATGACCGCAGAAACCTCAGGCGCGTGTGGGCCTTGCGGCAGGGCTGAGCCCGCAAGGGAATGCCCCACGCTTGCGGAACCTGAGGGCGAAGCGCCATACCTCGGAGACAGCTCATGCCCCCCGAGACTTACGACTGGGAAAACCCAGAGATGATCGGGCAGAACAAGGAGCCCGCGCACTGCACGCTCGTGCCTTACCCTGACCCGCAGACCGCAAAGGCGGGAACGCGCGAGGCCTCCCCCTTTCATCTCTCCTTGAACGGTACCTGGCGTTTCCACTGGGCGCCCAAGCCTGCCGATCGTCCCGCTGACGTCCACCGCCCCGACTTCGACGACCGCGCCTGGGCCACCATCGCCGTCCCCTCCAACTGGGAGCTGCAGGGCTTCGATACCCCCATCTACACCAACGTCAAGTACCCCTTCAGCCCCGTTGACCCTGACCCGCCGCACATCCCCCACGGCAAAAACCCGGTCGGCTCCTACCGCACCGAATTCACCCTCCCGGCCGATTGGAAGGGCCGCCAGGTGTTCCTGCATTTCGATGGGGTGAAGAGCTTCTTCTATGTATGGCTCAACGGAAACAAGGTGGGCTCGAGCAAGGACAGCATGACGGCGGCCGAGTTCAACCTCACACCCCTCCTGAAGGAAGGCGCGAACCTCCTCGCGGTCGAGGTCTACCGCTGGTGTGACGGCAGCTATCTGGAGGACCAGGACACCTGGCGCCTTAGCGGCATCTACCGCGATGTCTACCTCTTCTCTACCCCAACCACCCACCTAAGGGACTTCTTCCTACACTGCGACTTCGACGCGCACTACCGTGATGCCATCTTGAATGTCGCCGGCAAAGTGCGCAACTACGGTTCCGAGCCCGCCGGCCCCCACCGCCTGGAGGTCTCACTCCTCAACGCCGATGGCAGACCCGTCGGCCCCGACCCGCTGATGAAGGCGAACGTTGACGGCCCCCGGCCCGGCGCCGACAGCGTCGTCGCGCTGGAGGCACCCGTGCCGGCGCCCCGCAAGTGGTCGGCCGAGGACCCCTACCTGTATCAGGTGCTGCTGGTGTTGCGCGACGGCAAGGGCGATATCGTCGAGGTCGAGCAGTGCCGCTTCGGCTTTCGCAAGGTGGAGATCAAGCAGGGGCAGTTGCTGGTCAACGGCGTGCCCATCCTGATCAAGGGTGTAGATCGCCACGAACACGACCCCGACCAGGGCCAGGCGATCCCCTACTCGCGAATGGTGCAGGATATCAAGCTCCTCAAGCAGAACAACATCAACGCCGTCCGCACCAGCCATTACCCCAACGACCCCAAGTGGTACGACCTCTGCGACCGCTACGGCATCTACCTGGTTGACGAGTGCAACCTCGAATCCCACGGCGTAAGCGATCGCGTCCCGGCCAGCGATCCGGTGTGGAAGGCCGCCTGTGTGGACCGTATGACGAACATGGTCGAACGCGACAAGAACCACCCCTCCGTCATCATCTGGTCACTGGGCAACGAGGCCGGCTTCGGCGACAACTTCCGGCACATGGCCGCCTGCGCGCGTGCCGCCGATCCCACCCGTCCCGTCCAGTACGAGCAGGCGCACGAGGACCCCGTTACCGACATCGTCTGCCCCATGTACACGAAGATCGAGCGCCTGATCGAGTATGCCCAGCGCGAGCGCAACCGCCCTCTCATCATGTGCGAGTACGCCTTCGCGGGCGGCAACTCCATCGGCAACCTGCAGGACTACTGGGACGTTATTGAGAGCCACGAGCACCTTCAGGGGGGCTTCATCTGGGACTGGGTTGACAAGGGCATCAGGAAGCAAGCGCCGGATGGCAGCATGTTCTTTGCCTACGGCGGCGACTTCGGCCCACCCGGCACTCCCTCCGACGGGTGCTTTGTCTGCTGCGGCATCGTCGGGCCGGAGCGAGATCCCCAGCCCGAGCTCTACGAGGTGAAGAAAGTCTACCAGTACATCAGCGCGAAGCCCGTCGAGCGCGGCGCTGTCGGTGTGGTCCGCCTCCGCAACAAGCACGACTTCATACCCCTCGATTACGTTGATATCAACTGGGAGCTGGCCTGCAACGGCGACGTGATCCAGCGCGGCCGCCTTCCAAACCTGTCACTCGCGCCGAAGCAGGAGCAGGATATCGCAGTGCCCCTTGTGCGCCCCAACCCCCGCCCCGGTGACGAGTACTGGTTGAAGATGACCTTCACTCTCGCCGAGGACACGCTCTGGGCCGCGCGCGGGCACGTCGTTGCCTGGGATCAGTTCAGACTGCCCATCGAAGCCCCCGCCGTGCCGGCCTCCCTGGGAGCGCAGGCGTCCCGCCTGCATCATGTCTTTCCCGCAGTGGCGGATGTGCCGGCTCTCCAGCTCGAGGACAAGGGCAACATCGTCGTCACCGGGCGCGACTTCAGGCTCGTGATCGGGAAGAAGAACCCGTTACGCAGCGACGTCAGTGGCGCGCTCATCTCCTTCAGGCTTCAAGGCAGAGAGCTGATCGCTTCTCCGCTCATCCCCAACTTCTGGCGCGTCCCGCTCGACAACGACATGTCCGATAGCTGGGACCGCGACCACACCGAGAGCGTCAGCGGTTTGGCGCGCCGCCAGGGCATGTGGCAGCGGGCAGGCCAGCACCGAGAGGTGACCGGTATCGCGGCCGAACAACTGAGCCCGCAGGTCGTCCGCGTCACAGTGGGCGCCATCGTGCCTGTCGGCCGGACCGAGTACCGCACGGTCGAGATATGGGAGGGCAGCACCGACCAGGTCCCAGGCGGCCCCGATAACTATCGCTGCATCTACACCATCTACGGCAACGGTGACGTCATCGTCGAGAGCTCCTTCGATCCTCACGGCCTGAGGCTGCCCGACCTCCCGCGCTTCGGCATGCAGATGGCGATCCCAGACGAGTTCGACAAGCTGACCTGGTATGGCCGCGGCCCTCACGAGAACTACTGGGATCGCAACACCGGCGCGGCCGTCGGCCTCTACTCGCTGTCTGTCTCCGGCGACGTCTGCCCCTACGTTCGCCCCCAGGAGTACGGCAACAGGACCGATGTCCGCTGGCTCACACTCACCAACGAGCAAGGCGCCGGCCTGCTGGCCGTCGGAATACCACTGCTCAGCACCAGCGCCTGGCCCCATACGATGGCCGACCTGGAACGGGCCATGCACCCCAACGAGCTCCCGCCTCGCGACACCATCACCCTGAACTTGGACTACAAGCAGATGGGGGTGGGCGGCGACGACGGCTGGGGCGCCCGCCCGCACCCCGAGTACTCCCTGCCCTGCCAGCCCTATCGCTACCGGTTCCGCCTGAGGGGGTACACTCCCGAGATGGGAGACCTCGACCCACTCGTGCGCGTGGCGCTGCCGGAGGTCTGATCCGGGCCACCGACATCAAGCAACAATTTCCTGACCGGAGACGCAGAGATGAAAGACACCGTGACCTCCCGTGAGAGATGGCTTGCCGTGCTGGAGCGCAAGAAGCCGGACCGCGTGCCCATGGACTATTGGGCCACGCCCGAGGCGACCGACCGGCTCATGCAGCATCTCGGAGTCAGCGACACAGCGGCGCTCTACGCCCGCCTACACATAGACCCCCTGGTTCCCGTGGGGCCGCGCTACGTCGGGCCGCCGAGCGCCCAAGCTGAGGATGAATTCGGCTGCCGCTACCGGACCGTCGCTTACGGCGCCGGCGCCTACAGTGAGTGCGTTCATCACCCGCTGGCAAGGTTCCAGTCAGTCGCGGAGATCGGGGCCGAGTACTCGTGGCCAAGCCCGGATTGGTGGGATTACTCCGGGGTTGCAGGCCAGATAGTGGGAAAAGAGGAGTACGGGATCCGAGGAGGGGGCTCCGAGCCTTTCCTTCTCTACGCAAAACTGCGCGGGCAAGAGCAAGCACTCATGGACCTCGTGCTCGCCCCCGAGATCGCCCACTACTGCCTCGACAAGCTGTTTGAACTGGCGTACCAGGCGACCGTGCGGATCTTCGAGCAGATACCGGGAAAGGTCATGGTCTCCGATGTGGCCGAAGACATGGGCGCGCAGGACAGCCTGATGATCTCACCCCATCTTATCAGGGAATTCCTCCTCCCCAGGATGAAGCGTATCGTTGATCTAGTCCACCAGGCCGGCGCCTACGTCTTCCATCACAATGACGGCGCCATCCGCTCCATCCTGCCCGACCTTGTGAGGCTGGGCATAGACATTCTCAATCCCATTCAGTGGCGATGCAAGGGCATGGAGCGCGAGGCCCTCAAGCGCGATTTCGGCGATACGCTGGTGTTTCACGGCGGTGTGGACAATCAGTTCACCCTCGCCAGGGGAAGCGTGGATGAGGTGAGGCAGGAGGTGATCGAGAACCTGCAGATCCTCGGCCGCGGCGGTGGCTACATTCTCGCGCCGTGCCACAACCTCCAGGCGGTCAGCCCGCCCGAGAACATCGTGACGATGTACGAGACCGGCTACGAATGCGGATCGGGTCTCTGATTCGGTCGCGGAGGCGGCCAAGACCGGCCGAAGAGCGGGAAACAGGGGCGCTGTGACAAGGGCGCTGAAGTTGAGCCGTTCCGCTCCGCTATCACGGCTCGTTGCCCCCGCTCCCACCCCTATCATACCCGTTCTGCGCTGAGTGTAAAGTGGCGCGACAGACACGCAGGTGAGCTAACCACGCCAGTTGAACTGACCCAGGGGAGGTGATAGACGTGCCAAGGGGCGGAGGGTCCGCTGCCGGTGGTTGGGACCTCGAGGAAATTCGCCGTCGCGCCGACATCGTTGATATCGTCTCCCCCTATGTCCGCCTGCGCAAGGCCGGGCGGCGCCTCGTCGGCCTCTGCCCCTTCCACCAGGAGCGCACGCCCTCGTTCACCGTAGATCCCGAGAAGGGCTTCTGGCACTGCTTCGGCTGCAAGGCCGGCGGCGACCTCTTCCGCTTCGTCGAGATGATGGAGAAGGTCACCTTTATCGAAGCGGTCGAGTTGCTGGCCCGCCGGCTCGGCCTCCCCCCGAGAACCCCCGCCGACGGCGCTCAACACCGCGCCCGCGAGCGCCTTCTCGCGCTCCACAACGAGGCCGCCCAGTTCTTCCATTCATGCCTCAAGGCGAAGCCCGGCGCCCGCGCCCTTGCCTACCTGCAGGATCGCGGCGTCTCCCCGCAGTCCCTGGACGACTTCCTCCTGGGCTACGCCCCCGAGGCCTGGGATGCACTCCTGATCTCCCTCGAAAAACGCGGCTTCTCAGCCAAAGAGTTGGCGCGCTCCGGCCTGGCTGTCACCAGACAAGACGGCGGCTTTTACGATCGCTTCCGGAACCGCGTCATCTTCCCTATCCGCGACGCCACCGGGCGCGTCATCGCCTTCGGCGGCCGCGCTCTCGCCGATGACCAGCAGCCCAAGTACCTCAACTCCCCCGAGACCATGCTCTTCCAGAAGGGCCAGACCCTCTGGGCCTTCGACCGCGCCCGTCGTGCCATCGCCGATGCCAACCGCGCGATCATCGTCGAGGGCTACCTCGATGCCATCGCCTGCCATGAGGCCGGCTTCACCGAGACCGTCGCCACCATGGGCACTGCCCTCACGAGGGACCACGTCGAGCTCCTGCGCCGCCGCGTCAACCGCTTGCTCCTCGCCTTCGACTCCGACTCCGCCGGCCTCGCCGCCGCCCTGCGGGGAAGGGAGTTCTTCCAGGAGGCCGGCCTCGATGTCTGGGTCGTCTCGCTGCCGGAGGGAATGGACCCGGACAACGTCATACGGCTGCGGGGCCCGGACTCGTTCCGATCCGTGCTCGAAGCGGCCGCGCCCATGGTCGAGTGGGAGCTCGCTCGCTTGTTGGCTGAAGCAGACGGCAAGGGCGAGCGCGGCGAGATGAACGCCCTGCGGCAGGCCGTTGCCTCGCTCGCCCGCGTACCTGCGGGTGTGGAAAGGGAATACTACATCAGGTGGCTGGCCCAGCAGGTGGCAAGTTCCCAATCGCCGGACAGGCTGAAGACCATGGAGACGGCGGTTAGAGAGGAGCTGGCCCGGCAGTCCACCAGGGAAGATGCTGCCGGGCGTCGAACCCCAAGCGCCCCGACCGGGGGGGAGCGCAGTTCGCAGACGGCTACAGGCCGGCCAGCCGCCGGGCGGGTCCAAAACGAGCTGCTGGCGGCTCTCCTACACCACGGCGAGGCCGCATCTCGCTGCCTGTCCATGCTGGAGGTTGGCGACTTCCCTGACCCGGATCAGCGGGCCGTCTTCGAGGCGATTGCTGGCCTCGTGGAGCGGGGAGAGCTTCCCACCGCCCAGGCCGTCCTGTCGGAGGTGGCGGAAAGCGCCCGAGGCCTCCTGGCTCAACTAGCGCTCGACGAAGTGCCGGCCGAAAACCTGGAAAACCGCCTACAGGGGACCGTCCGCCGCATCGTCGAGATCAGGCTGCGGCGGCGGCAAACGCTGCTGAGTCAGCGGCTCGGCGAGGCGATTTCGGAACAGGAACGCCAGGCCCTGGGACAGGAACTTGCCAGGGTTGCCCGCCAGCGGTCGGAGTTGGCAGGCTGGCGTATCATTGGTGAGGATTGAGGACGGACGAAAGCCTACATTGGCCGGACAGGCCGCCACGAGCGGGGCATCTTTGTCCAGACAAAAGCAGGCGCGGTGGAGGGGTTTGTCGAAGCGGAATGGTGGTGCGGAATCATGTCGCAGCGTCGTGACTTAAAACAATCCGAAGAGGTCCAAAAGCTCCTCGAGCAGGGACGGAAGCAGGGCAACGTCCTGACCTACGCCGACATCAACGACACCCTGAACGAGGACCAGGTAGACCCCGATCAACTGGACGACATCCTCCAGATGGTGGGGGACGAGGGGATCCGGGTGGTTGAGAAGCCCGAGGAAACGGCTCCGGAGTCCGTCGCAGCCGAGCGGCGCAGCGCACGCACGGCCGTCGCCTATGCCCCCGAGGAAGTGCCGACGGTCGAGGGCATACCCCCCGACGACTCCGTCCGCATGTACCTGCGCGAGATAGGCCGCGTCCAGCTCCTCACCTCCGAGGAGGAAGTCGAGCTCGCCAAGCAGCTCGAGCGCGCCACTATACTCTCCAAGCTCCAGGCGGTCTGGGAGTACGGCATGAATATCCTGGACCGCGAGCCGCGCTTCCCGGACGTCGTGCGCGCTATCGAGAGCTTCTCCGACGCCGATCTCAACAGCGAGATCGACATCATAGACCACGTCCTCAAGCGACTGCTTACCCGCGCCGTCAGCGAAAGCGAGTTCACCCCCAAGCGCGTCCACGCGGAAGTCCAGTCCTATCTCCAGCACTGCCTCGAGGACCTGAAGACCAAGCAGATGCTTCTGCTTCGCGACTACGCCGCACCCGAGGAGGAAGGCCGGCGAGTCGGTAAGGCGGAGCTTCAGCGCGCCCTCGCCGAATCTCGCCAACGCGGCGAGCAGTACCGCAAGTATCGCCGCCGACTCCAGCTCGCCCGCGTGAGCCGCGACCTCTTTGTCCGCAACGTCTGGGAGCAGTTCAAGGCCGAGGCCCGCAGCGAGGAAGAGGCGCCTCCCCCGGAAGAGGAAGATGCCGTCAGCCGCTACGATGCACCGGCCATCCTCGAGATTTCGGCGACCGAGCTTCGTCGCAACCTGCACGTGCTGACTCTGTCCAAGCGCCGCCTGGGGCAGGCGCCTCGCGAGCCGACCCTGGCCGAGATCGCCAAGGCCGGCGGTGTCCCCGTTGGCAAGGTCAAGGAGATCCTCGACTGGGCCCATCAGGTGCTCCAGGAGGGCCTCGCCGCCAAGCAGCGGCTCATCGAGGCCAACCTCCGCCTCGTCGTCAGCATCGCCAAGAAATACAGCGGGCGCGGCATGTCCTTCCTCGACCTCATCCAGGAAGGCAACATCGGCCTCATCCGCGCCGTCGAGAAGTTCGACTACCGCAAACGCTTCAAGTTTTCCACTTATGCCACTTGGTGGATCAGGCAGGCCATCACCCGCGCCATCGCCGACCAGGGCCGCACCATCCGCATACCGGTCCATATGGTCGAGACCATCAACAAGCTCGTAAAGCTCTCCCGCCAGCTCCACCAGCAGTTGGGCCGCGAGCCTACCTGGGAGGAGATCGCCGAGGAGATGGAGGGCCCGTTCGAGACCTCGGAGGACCGGCAGAAGGCGATCCAACGCGTAACGGAGATCTTCCGCATCGCCCCCGAGCCCCTCTCCCTCGAAACACCCATCGGCGAAGAGGAGAACTCGCACCTCGGCGACTTCATCGAGGACCAGGATGCCGTCTCCCCGGCCGACGCCGCCTCCACCCTCGTCCTGAGAGAGCAGCTCGAGAGCGTGCTCGATACGCTCACCGAGCGAGAGCGCGATGTGCTCAAGCTTCGCTTCGGCCTCGACGACGGCTACCAGCGCACCCTCGAGGAGGTCGGCCACATCTTCAAAGTCACGCGTGAGCGCATCCGGCAGATCGAGGCCAAGGCCCTCAAGAAGCTCAAGCACCCCAGCCGGAGCCGCAAGCTCCGCGACTACCTCGACTGAGTCCCTTCAGCCCAAAGCGAGACGAGACATGAGCCGAACCCGCCTGCGGCGGGCGCTGCTTTTGGCAGCCCTCGGAGCCCTGATTCTCGCCGTCGGATTGGCCGCCGGCGCGGTGCTTCTCGCACCCGTCACCGAGAAGATGAGGCTCGAAGGAGGCGAGGTCGAGATCAGCTACACGCCCTCCGCCTCGGCCGAGGAGCTGCTGCTTTCCTTCTACCCGGGCGCGACGGTTGAGGACAGCTTCATCTATCGCGTCACGAGCGCCGAGGGCAAGCGGGTCCTCTACCATGCGAGCGCCAGGCTGCTCAGCGCGGATAGCCCCGAGAAGGCCGCAGCTTTCTATCACGATAAGCTGCCCGGCCGGCCGGAGGCGGTGAAGGTGGAAGATGAAGCCGGCAAACGTTGGGTGCTCGCCGTCGCAACCGCCGATGAGGTCCGCAGTGTCACCATCTCGGCCACAGAAGGCAAGACTCGGATTGAGCTCTTGCGCACCTCCCGCCCCGCGCCCCCGGCCAGGCCCATCACCCCCCGCGGCCGCGAGCGTGTGATCTGAGCGCGGCTCACGCCTTCTGATCAGAACACCGCACAGCTTTCGCTTGACGCTCGCCGCGCTCTTCTGCTACGATTCCACTGGCCGAACCGGCCTTTGAAGCCCGCCACCGGCGGGCTTGTCCGCCTCCGGCGGACGCTGCAGCTCACGGGGCCATGGTCAAGCGGGAAGACGCGTCCCTCGCACGGACGAATCGGCGGTTCGAATCCGCCTGGCTCCATTTCCGTCGTCCGGGGCCGACTCCTGACGATGCTGCAAAGGGCCAATAATGGCTCTCTTGCGGCGAAGGATGCCCTGACAACTGCAGGTGACTCTCATGGGGTTGTGGAAGGATGTAGTCGAGATCGTCCCCTGAAGCGCATGGGTGTGTGCGAGGCACGAAGGAGCCGATGCCTCGCCAACAGGAGGGATCACGTGACGTCAGCGCCTATCAGGCCGTCCATCCCCGAGAGCGAATTGCCGCATTTCAGGACCCTGGCTCAGTCCGACAAGGTTGTGCTTCAGAAGCTGGTTGATTCACTGCCGCATGTGGGCCTTACTCTCGACCGTGACAGGCTTACCCGCGCCCTCGCGGAAGCCGCGGCATTGGAGGCAACATCCGTCGCACCCATCGTCACTGCCTTGTGGCGTCTCGCCTTCGCCCAGCAGGGGTTCGAAACTGATGCAGTCGGATTCGTGAACGCTCTCACTGGCGCCTTGGCGGCGGTCTCTGCGGAAAGATGGGCCGGAACAGACACAGAGAACTGGTCTGAGCGCGTGGGTCTAGTCGCACAACTCCTGAGGCCGGACGGGGCCATAGCGATTTGTGCAAAGGCCGTCGACCTCCGAGCTGAAGAGCAGCTCATCTTCTGCAGGGCTCGCACCTTGACTGACATGCGGCCCGTGTTTGACGAATCGGCCGAGCGCGTGCAGGGCTATGTCCTGTTTCACACACTCCGCATCACCTGCCACGAAGGCGTGGAGACCCGTGAGATCTACATCTCGCTAGATGGCAGCAATGTCAGAGATCTCCGGAGGCAACTGGATCGGGCTCTGAGGAAACAGGATCTCCTCGCTGCCACCCTCAAGGGGGCCGGTTTCCAGACCCTCCTCCGGACGGAGTCAGATGATGAGTGAAGCTAACATGGCAACGAGCGTACACGGCAACGTGAGACATCAGCGCTCATCGGAGCAAACTGATGACGGGGCACGTTCGGACCGGGGGCTCACGCAAGTGAGCGTCCCGTTCCATGATGAGGCTCGACCGCAGCCTTGGCGGACGGGTTGCCTTTACGACCAGTCGCCCCAAGCAGACGAGAGATCCTGTGTCTACGCGGCTGCTTGTGAGGTGCGCCGGGCTCTCTACATGTCAGTCGAGGAGCATCCGCGCTGGCAGACCGACATCCGCGAGTGGGAACGGGGGGCCCAAGCCGGCTTGGCGGGAAAGACCTACTACCTGGCGCGTTTTCCGACCGCGGTTGCCGTGCGTTCGCAGGGAGTTATCAATCTCGTTCCAGATAGTACGTTCGCGGAATTGGCGAGCACATGGCGTAGCGAAACCGGTCACTTGTCGTCAATCACCCAGAAGGCCATACACCCCGCGTACCAACGTATCATCGGCATGGGCGAGCGGGCGCTGCCGCTGATACTCCGGGAGCTACAGGCACGGCGCGGCCACTGGTTCTGGGCCCTTCATGCCATCACCGGTGAGGACCCGGTCCCGCCGGAAGACGCCGGGGACGTCGACAAGATGAGGGACGCGTGGCTTGAGCTCGGCCGCATTAGGGGCTGGCTGTAGAATGCCGGAGTCCAGTCTCGAAAGCGATTTTCTACGCCTGCGCGAGAGCGGCTACCAGATCACCAGCGACCCGGACGACCGCTACAACTGTGTAGCCTGGGCCGCCGGAGACCAACGGAAATGGTGGGATCCATCCTATGGGTACTACTGGCCTGTCGCGGCACGGCTCAAAAGTGTCGAAGGTTTCATGTCGGTCTTCCGATCTCTCGGATATGAGCTTTGCGAATCGCGCGATGTCGAGCCGGGCTTCGAGAAGATCGCAATCTACGCGAACGGCCTCTGGCCAACCCATGTCGCTCGCCAGTTAGAGAATGGCAATTGGACGAGCAAGTGCGGCGAGGAAGAAGATATAGAGCACAACCTCCAAGGGCTCGAAGGCGGTGATAACGGTCGGGTTGTGGTTGTGATGAAACGCGAAGGCCGTCCAGATTCCTGACCTTGCCGCAGTGCTGGGCATCGCGACCTTCGCGAACCCGAAAACGACTTCAAAGCCCCTTCTCTATCCCCTCACACCCCCGCCTCCCTCCACACCCCCAGCAGCGCCTCGGCCGTGGTGCGGATCGCCTCCTCGGCCGGCATCTGCCCCAGCCTGGGGCTGAACGGCTCCGGCGTGACAGGCCCCGTGTAGCCGATTGCCTTCAGACCTTGTAGGAACCCAACGAGGTCAATCACCCCACTCTCCCCCGGCAGACGTCGGTCGTTGTCAATCTGCGCGTCCGGGCCTCGTCCCGGCGCCCCGTCGTTGATATGTACGTCCACCACCAGCGAGTCGCTCAGCTTGCGGATGTCGTCCTTGGTGCCGTGCGATGTGTACCAGTGAAAGCTATCGAATAGCAGCCCCAGGTTGCCCGTCCCAATCGCCCCACATAGTTCCAGCATCGCTTCCTGGGTGTGGATGAACTCGTAGGTGTACTTCTCCCGCAACGTCCTCGGTCCGACGAACTCCAGCCCGAACCGGCACCCATGCTCCGCCAGTACCTCCGCGCACGGCCGCAATCGCCGGTGGTGAAGCTGGAGATTCTCCTCGAAGGGCAGCGTGTCCGAGAAAGGCAATATCCACGTGACGCACCGGATGGCGCCGATCCTCTTCGCCGTCTTCGCGATCTCCGGGAGCTTCCCAAGGTCGTCCTCAAAGGTCGCCTCCTCCCTGCGGAACTCGACCGGCAACCCCCATGCAGCAGGCGCCAGCTTGTTGGTTTCCAGCACTCGCCGAACCGCCTCCGGATCCGACACCGCGGCCCCCATATCCACCGCGATCCCCTTGAAGCCGGCCTCCGCGGCCAGTTGGGCACACTCCTCGAACGGAAGCTTCACACCGATCATGCCTGCGCTCACAGCTGGGTACATGGGTCCTCCTCGGTAGATGGCAACTGAGCCAATGCCAATGGTAGCAACCGCCGAAGCTTACCACGGCAAGCCACGGCTGCCAACCCCTCCGGCCCCCTCCTCGCACCCTCCCAGCAAAGGGCGCCTGACGTAGGGCTTCTTGCGACGTGTTTCGCGGCGCGACTTGACATCCTCAAGGTTCCTGTCTAGAGTAACCGGGATAAGCGTAAATAACATGGCTGCGCGAGCGGGAGAGTGTCCGGCTAAGCCGGACCGCCGAAGGTGAAAGAGCCGGCCGCAGGCGGGCTCGAAACTCTCAGGCACAAGGACCGCCCGTGCTGTTTCCCTGGAGAGCGTCCGCTTCCGCGGACCACCGAAGGTGGAAATCTCTCAGGTCAAGGACAGGGAAGGGTCTGACCAAAGCAGGCCCTTCCTTATTCTCTGGCCGTGGGAGGCCCGCAATGAGCTTTGTGCCGCATACTGAAGCTGACGCCGCACACATGCTGGCTGCGCTGGGGCTCACCAGCATCGAGCAGCTCTTCGACCAGGTCCGCGCCTCGCTGCCCCCAGGCGAGGTGCCCGACCTTCCCGGCGCCGGCGAGTTCGAGCTTCGTCGCCAGCTCTGGGACATCGCTCGGCTAAACGGCCGTCCCGACCAAACCCCCTGCTTCCGCGGCGCCGGCGCCTATGAGCATTACATCCCCGCCGCCGTGCCCAGCCTCTTGTCGCGAGGCGAGTTCCTCACCGCCTACACCCCGTACCAGGCCGAAATCAGCCAGGGCACCCTCCAGGCCATGTACGAGTTCCAGACCCTGGTCTGTGAGCTGCTTGGCCTGGAGGTCGCCAATGCCTCTATGTACGACGGCGCTTCGGCCCTCGCCGAGGCCGTGCTGATGGCCATGCGGATCACCGGACGTCGAAGAGTCCTCATCTCCGACGCCCTCCATCCTCACTGGCTTCAGGTCGTCCGCACCTACACCGCCAACGTCGAGCCCGACATTGTCCTGCTTCCGACCACCGCGGGCGTCACAAGCCCCGCCGAGATCGCGGCCGCGCTCGACGCCGAAACAGCCGCCGTGCTCATCCAGAACCCCAACGTCTTCGGCCTCATCGAGCCCCTCCGCGAAGTGGGCGCCTTGCTGGCCGGCCACGAAGCCCTCTATGTGGTGGCTTCTTACCCCGTCTCGCTCGGGCTGCTGGCTAGCCCCGGCGAGGCCGGCGCCGACATCGCCGTCGCCGAGGGCCAGCCCCTCGGCCTGCCGCTCTCTTACGGCGGGCCCTACCTGGGCCTCTTCGCGGCCAAGATGGAGCACCTCCGCCAGATGCCCGGCCGCATCTCCGGCGTTGCTCACGATCACGCCGGCCGCCGCGGCTATGTCATGACCCTTCAGGCCCGCGAGCAGCACATCCGGCGCGAGCGCGCCACCTCCAACATCTGCTCCAACCAAGCCCTCTGCGCCCTCGCCGCGACCATACACCTCTCCCTGCTGGGCCCCGAGGGCTTCCGCGCGGTCGCAGAGCAGAACTACACCATTGCCCACCAGCTCGCCGAAGTGCTGTCGCGTCTCCCCGGCTGCTCTCTCGCCTTTGACCGGCCGTTCTTCAACGAGTTCGTGCTCAATCTTCCGCTCCCCGCGGAAGACGTCGAGCGCGACCTCTGGGACGACGGCATCATCTCCGGCCTCCCGCTCGGGCGCTGGTGGCCGGACCGGCGCAACCAGATGCTGTTTTGCGCCACCGAGATCATCACCGACGCCGCCATTCACCGGCTCGTGGCAGCGATGGAGGAAGCACTCGCATGAGCGCCGAGAGCATCTTCGAGAAGAGCAAACCGGGTCGTCACACCACCTACGTCACCGCGCGCCGGCCGCGATCCGCCGCACTGGACCAGCTGCCCAAGGAGTCGCTGCGTTCGAGGCCGCCCCTGCTTCCCGAGCTGACTGAGGGCGAGGTCGTCCGCCACTATACCAACCTCGCCAGGATGAACTGGGCAGTTGACGTCGGCTTCTACCCTCTCGGCTCCTGCACGATGAAGTACAACCCGCGCTTTGCCGAGCAGGTCGCCGCCTGGCCTGAGTTCTCCGCCGCCCACCCCCTGCGCCCCGCGCGGGCGGCCCAGGGCTGGCTCCGCATCATGTACGAAACCGAACGGCTTCTCTCCCAGCTCTGCGGCCTGGCCCGGTTCAGTCTCCAGCCCGCGGCCGGCGCCCAGGGCGAGCTCTGTGGCATGCTCATGGTCCGCAAGTACCACGCCGAGCGCGGCCGCCGACGCAACACTGTCATCGTTCCTGACTCCGCCCACGGCACCAACCCGGCCACCGCCGCGCTTGCCGGCTTCAAGGTCGTTGCCTGCCCTTCCTCCTCCGACGGCCTTGTGGATATCGAAGCGCTCAAAGGCCTGGTGAACGACGACCTCGCCGGCATCATGCTCACAAACCCCAACACCCTCGGGTTGTTCGAGCGAGATATCCAGGAAATCTGCCGCATCGTGCACGCGGCCGGAGGTCTAGCCTACTACGACGG
>Ga0315288_10006561_pt1 | contig 14761 bp, 10 predicted proteins | sample YL17G11_20_MG_FD_203454 | JGI IMG/M metagenome (GOLD analysis project Ga0315288, IMG submission 203454) | Sediment microbial communities from Yellowstone Lake, YNP, Wyoming, USA - YL17G11_20 | ecosystem: Environmental > Aquatic > Freshwater > Lake > Sediment | place: USA: Wyoming | collected... | reverse complement strand
CTTGCGATCATGCCCGGGCCGATCCAGAGGACGTCGTTACCTGACAGGCCGCTGACCCGGATTTTCTTGACGGCGGAGGGCGTGAAGGCGTAGCGCCGCCGATCGACGCTGACCCTGACGCGTCCCTTTCCGAGATAGACGCTGATCTTGTTGGGGGCATCGGTTCCATCGACTTTGAGCAGGCCGCGAGAGCTGAGGGAGGCGTTGACCACGCCGACGGTGAAGGCGCCCAGTTGCACGGAAGGGGCGGACTTGCCGGAGACATCATACACACGTTTTCGGAGCAACCAAACGGCATAGTTGCCGTTGTCGGTGGTGTCCCAGAACCCACCGGGCGCGTAGACGCGGTAGGTTGCCTGGATGCTGGGTGCGTCGGCGTCGGGTGAGGCAGCGACGAGGTAGGCCTTGAGCCTGCGTCCGCCGGGCCCGACGATGGAGAGGTTGGTGTTGCCGAGGGAAGTTCGCATGACGGCGCGATCGTCGGTGTAGGTGACTTTGAAGTCGTAGGCGGTGGTTCCGGCGGAGGTGAGCGTTCTAGCGGCGAGCTTGGCGAGGGGCGGTCCGCTGTCGGGGCGGACGAGGCGGACGGGTTTGCCGACCTTCAGTTCCCCGGTGGCGGCAGTTTTTGGCTGGGAACTGAGGGTTCCGAGGTCCTCTGCCCAGAGGGCGGCGACCGAACCCTGTCGTGGGACGAAGACGATGTCGGTTTCACTGCCGGGCAGAAGCTGGGTGACGCGGAACTTGAGGGTTGCGATCTTGAACTCCTGTGCGGCTGCGCTTTCGGCCTCGCCGAAGACCATGGAGTTGGATCGTGCGATGAAGAAGTCGCTGGCATGGGCACTGTCGTCGTCGTTGTTGCTGCCGAGGTCGAGGTCAGTGTCGGCGTCGAGGTCCGCGCTCTTGCCGACGCTGGACCCGCTGCCTGTGAAGGAGGCCGTGAGCGTCGATGAGAGTGTTGCGGAGAGTTTACCGAGGGCCGCTCCGCCATTGATATTAGAGCTGAGGAACTTACCCATGACGGACTGGAGGCCGTCGTTACTGCCGTTGCCGTCGTGATTGGTGACAACCGCCCAGACGTCCATGAGGACCGCCTGGTCGGATGAGGTGATCTGGGCGAGCTTGCCGCCGTCGGCAAGGCGGAGGTCGATGGTAAGGCTGAGGAGACGGCGTTCTTCGAGCGTTTCGAAGCGGGCGGCCGTGGGGGCAGCCGGGGCACAGGCGTTACGCAGGCGCGTTCGCTGTTTAGACAAGAACGCCCGCCCTGCTCCTCGTGGAAACCGCAGACCCATTTGAGACCTCACTTTTTCCAGACACGCCGAGTACTGCCCTGCCCTTGTACCCTGATTCTTACCCGGATCCGGGTCGTTGTCTAGTTGAAAGTTGCCGGATTTCCGGTTTGCCGCCGGCTGCATTTGAGCGAGCAGGCTGGCGGGGGCGGCGGGGCAGGCCCGATAACGTGGCAGGCCGCAGGCGGATGGGGTCTTCATCTGGCGGCCCGTTCATGGTAAATGACGTTATGGCGACGATTCTTGGGATAGAGAGCACGTGCGACGAGACGGCCGCCGCGGTGGTGGTGGATGGTCACGAGGTACGCAGCAGCGTGGTCGCTTCGCAGATCGAGCTTCACGCGAAGTACCGGGGTGTAGTTCCGGAGATTGCCAGCCGGGCACACATCGAGAACATTCTGCCGGTGGTGCGTGAGGCCATCGAGCAGGCGGGCAGGTCGCTGGAGGAAGTGGACGCGGTTGCGGTGGCGTATCGTCCCGGTCTGATCGGCTCACTGCTGATCGGGGTGACAGCGGCGAAGGCGTTGGCGTGGGCGACGGGGAAGCCACTGATACCTGTGGATCACGTTCATGCGCACTTGTACAGCGTGGTTCTGGGTGATGTGGAGGAGCCGCCGATGCCGGCGGTGGGGCTGGTGGTCAGCGGAGGGCATACGGGCCTTTACCTGCTTGAGGACCTTTCGAGAGTGTCGCTGATGGGCCGGACGATCGACGACGCAGTGGGCGAGGCATATGACAAGGTCAGCGGGATCCTGGGTCTGAGCTACCCAGGCGGGCCGGTGATTGATGAGTTGGCTGCATCAGGGGACGCGCGGGCGGTGAAGTTTCCGCGGACGATGCTGGGGCGGGAATCGCTGGATTTTTCGTTCAGCGGACTGAAGACGGCGGTTCTGTACCATGTGTGCGGGCACCAAGGACGGGAGCGTGACGCGGGGAGCCTGAGCCAGCAGGCGATCGCGGACGTAGCGGCGAGTTTTCAGGCGGCGTGTATCGATGTGATTGTGCGTAAGCTTGATCGCGCGATTGCGCGAAGCGGGGCTCGCTCGATCATCGTTGGGGGGGGTGTTTCGGCGAACCGTGGTCTTCGCGAGGCGTTATCGGACTGGCGTCTGCCGACTTTTCTGCCGGCGTCACGGTTCTGCACGGACAATGCTGCCATGACGGCGGGTTTAGGAGATGTACATTACCGTGCGGGCCGGCTTGGCGGTCTGGATCTTGATGCGGTGACGTACAGCGAGTTTCGGCGGGGTTGATATGCGCGCGGATGCCAAGATGACAAGATGATGGCGGGCCGGCGGCTGCGCACATTACCGGACTTGCCGGTTGGTTTTTCCGGGGGTATGTGCCGGCGGTATCGGCATTGCCCGCCCGGCCCAGCGGGAAACGCCGGTTGTATGCCACGATTGCGGAAAAACAGGAGGGAAAGGCTAGCACGTTCCGAAAAACAGGGTATGATGGATTCCGAGCCAGGGTAGGTGTCACGCTCCAGGAAGAGTCCTATACGTGTGGAGTTACGCTATGCTCAACAAGCTGCACCGTCGTTTCCGCTGCCGCAGGGGTATTTTGCGCGGCCGGATGTTGGCTGTATCGGTGATCGAGACCATGGAAAGCCGCGTGCTGCTGTCGGCTTCTCCGCAGTTGTTGGCCGGGGATGCGATGGACGTTCTGGGCGCGGTTTACGCTCCGAGGGTGCAAGGGGCGGTGGCAAAACCGGTCATCTCGATCGTGGCGTCCAAGAACAAGGCTTATGAAGGCGGCAAGGGCGGTTTCTTCACCGTTTCGCGAACGGGCAGCACAACGCGTGCGTTGACCGTGTCGCTGGCGATCTCGGGTGTGGCCAAGAACGGGGTGGACTATACGACCATTCCAGCGACGGCCACGATTCCCGTTGGCGCGGCCAGCGTCCGCATCAACGTCCGGAGCATCAATGACAGCATCATCGAAAGGCTGGAGGATGTAACACTGACGCTTGCAGCGAACAAGGCGTACACGATTGCGAGCCCGGCAGCGGGGACGGTGTGGATTCACGATAACGACGGTCCGACGGTGAACGTGGCCGCGACGACCGGGGCGACGAGCGAAGGCACGACGACGGCGGCGGTGTTCACGTTCACTCGCACAGGCGGGCCGGCGAACAAGCCGGTGAACGTTTTCTACCGGCTGGCGAGCACGGCGACGAAGGGTGTGGACTACGTGTACACGACGAGAAGCGTCACGATACCGGCCGGGCAGACGCAGGCGAGGGTGTCGATCACGCCGATTGACGATCTGCGTGCGGAATCTGACGAGTACGCCACGCTGACGCTGACGAACGGGTACTACATGCCTGGTGCGTCGAGCAGGGCTTACGTCACGATTCACGACAACGACACGGCGGATGTGGGTTCGGAGTTCATCGTATTCCGTGCTCCTCCGGGCGGCGGGGAGCCGGCACACGTGTTTCATGTGAAGGCGCAGGCCGGCGCGATACCGACAAATGTCTCTAAGGCCCTGAATCAGGTGGGTCCTTTGGGGGTGGACACGGCGATCAACATGTCCCCGAGCGGGCAATGGCTGTCGCTGCATACGGATCGGTTCGGAGGGACGTCGGGGACGAGTTCGCTGGCGATCATGCGAGCGGACGATCTGACGAGCGGTGAGCAGATTCGTGTTGGCGGCGAGTTGATCGTGCCGACGGACGGGAACAGCGCCGTGTCGAGCGACGGGACGACGGTGGTGTATGTGTCGGAAGAGGGTCCGCATATCATGGATCTCTGGGCGGCGCGGTTGGTAGAGGGCGTGTGGAGCACGGAGCTGCTGACGGGCGAAGAGGGCTGGGACTACAACTACAGTATTCAGCCCGCGATATCGTCTGACGGGACGAAGGTTGTCTTTACCGCCGGCGTGAGCGGGTCGGAGCTCATCGGCGAGGTGAATGTGGACGGGACGAACCTTCACGCGGCGGTAACGCGCGGGAACGCTCCGCCGGACAGCAAGGCCGATGCGTTCCTGGATCATCCGAGCTACGGGGCGGCGGGGACGATCGTATTCGGCGCGAATTTCGACGCGGGCAAGGAGCAGATCTGGCAGTTGGCTAGCGGGGCGCCAACGGCGGTTCTATTCCTCCGCGAGGCGGAGGAAATGACCGTGATGGCGCCTGCGGTGTTCTCCGACTCGCGTATCGTAAGCCTGTGGCGAGATCGGGCGGGGAACGTGAACCGTGTGCTGGAGCTGACACTCTGGTATGCGGACGGCACGTACCAGGGCACGCTGCTGCCAGGTGTGGATATTCCTTCGATGGGGCTGGGCGTGGGCGGCTGACGGCCGTTGTCGATGAGCGTTGACTGAATATGCCAAGAGCCGCAGGCACGAAGCCCATCATTTCGTGCCCGCGGTGCTTTCCGCGGATATCGGATGAAGGCGGAGGGAGCGAGGGCGGCATCTTGATGCCGCCAGGGTGTAGTCATGCGCGGTTGTCGGCGGCCAGAGGTCGTTACAGTTTCCAGCCAGCCCTATACTGGCGTTCGGCGAGGTCGCGCGCCTCCTGGGTCTTGATGGTGCGCGCGACGGGGTCGCACTCGATCTTGAAACCTTCCTGGCCGATCTTGATGGCCATGGCGGCCAGGAGCATGTTTTCTGTGAGAGGTCCGGCGTAGTCGGTGAAGTTGGAGCCGGGGTAGTTGAAGGGCTTCTCCTCTTTGCAGGCCATGATCCATTCTTTGTGATGGCCTGGCGAGCGCGGGATGGTATTGGGGGGGCTTTTGTAGTCCTGCATGACGGATTCGGGGATGAGGCGGGGGCTGTTGCCGTAGTCGCCTTCGACGAAGAGCTTACCCTTGGCGCCGATGAAGAGGGAGGCGCTGCCGGGGAGTTGTTTTTTATCGACGTCGCAGTAGGCGACGCAGATCTCATTTTCTGGCCAGACCCGTATGGGCTCCGCCGCGCCCCCCCGGCGCCGATGAATGCCAATCGGAGCTTGGCATTGGGCGCGGCGGCGCTGAGGACATAAGGTCCGATGGCGGCGGCGCTGCTGGCGGCAGCGACAGCGCGCAGGAAATAGCGACGAGTGAAGGGGCGTTTCATGATGGTCTCGGTTGGGCCGAGATGTGCGGGCGTTCGCTGTGGCGTTCGATTGGTCCTACCGGAAGTGGCGGCGGGATGTTGAAGGGCGGAGGCCGGCTGCGCGGCGCGCCCTCATCTGGTGATCCAGGCGACGACGCCCGCGGCATCGATGGCCGGCTCGATCCGCAGCTTGTCGAGAGCTCGAGCGGCGCCATAGGCGCTGAGGAGCCAGTCCGGGCGTGCGGCGCGAGGGGTGTTGTAGACGAGGATCTCTCCTGGCGCGGCGAGCGCGGCCAGGGGCCAGATGCCGCCGAACCGCAGTGACGCCGGCAGGTAGTTTTCATCCGCAGCGGTTTTCACGGAGTCAAAGTCGAAGCGGTTGGCATCGGCGGCGGTTCGTCCTATGGCATCGCCGGCGAGCGCCTTGGCGAGGAGGCACCAAGGTCCGGCGGAGTCCGTGCCGACGAGATTGGGCGTGCTGGTGGTGGCGGAATACGCCTTGAGAGCTGCGACGGCGGTCAGGATGTCGAGGACGCGGTTGGCGAGGGTCGTCCGGTTATAGCCAGCGAAGAACTCGTAAGCGGGATTGGTGGCGGGGATGGCGGTGGAGGCGAGTTCGCCGGTGAGGAACACGTCCGGCGCCAGGACGATGCAGCGTTTTTCGAGGAAGGCGGCGAGCAGTTCCGCGGGAGTGCCGTCGGGTTTGAGGAGGCCGGCTTTGCCTTGGGGGTGAATGAGGACGGTCGCGGCGCCGGTTGGATTGTCGGGAATGAAGAGAAGGGCGGGGATCTGGTCGTCGGCCGATCTGCGTGACAGCAGCAGCTTGTGCAGCGTGAATCCCTGCCTGGGCACCAGGCCGAGTTTCTGGACGGCCACGTCGTTGGGGGCGGGGAGTTCGGCGGCGATCATGTGGCGCAGGGCCACTCCGACCACATCTCTGAACCGATCGAGGGACTCCTTGTCCCTGGGCTTGAGGGCCTCGATCTGGGCGCGTTGGCCATCAATCAGATACTTGCTTAAGGCGGCGGAATCCACGGAGTTGGCCGGCCGTGGATGATCCGCATCGAATACCGAGAGGTTTTGGGGTTCGATGGGCCGGAATTTCTGCTCGGTGAGCGTTCCCGTCTGGCCAAGGCGGAGATGGGTGTTGAAGAAGTTGTAGACGGCCTGGCGGTTGTTGAGGTTATAGTTATGGCCCGCCTCGAACCGGACGGCATCGACCATGGGCTGGGCGTCGAAGAGTTTGTAGATGGCCTTGATTTCGGGCAATCCCTGTTCGATGAAATGGGCGGTCCAATCGCCGGTGGCGGTTGGATGGATGAAGGGCCTGGGCGCGAAAGTGGCGGCGAACTCGACATTGTCGGTGAAGAGCCTGAGGAGGGGCGCGTTTTCGCAGACGCAGCCGCCCTGGTGTTCTCCCGCGGAGATCATGCAGACGGGGGCGGCGACCTTGAGGCGGTCATCGATGGTCATGAGGATGAAGGTCTGGGTTCCGCCGCCGCTGGCTCCGGTGCACGCGATGCGTTCCTTGTCGACGTCGGGCAGGGAGAGCATGAAATCGAGTGCGCGAATGCTATCCCATGTCTGGAGGCCGAAGATGCTGAGGGAGTACAACGAGCTGACGGGATCGGTGAAGGTTGTGCGGTGGGGGAACCTCTGCGGGTCGGCATCGGCATACCCGACCATGTCGTAATGGAAGACCACGCAGCCGAGCTTGGCGAGATTGGCGCAGCGCGCCTGCAGCGGATAGCGAGCCGCGTCGATGTCTTTTTCGAAGGAGCCTGTGATCTCGGCTTCGGCGTCCTTGTCGTTGTTGCGGTAGAATCGGCCATTGGCCCAATGGCCATGGGGGGAGAGGACCCCCGGGAAAGGCCCGTTTTTGCCCTTGGGGCGATAGAGGTTTCCCGTGACGTAGAATCCCGGATAGCTCTGGAAGTACACTTTCTCAACGGTGTAATCCCCGCAGTCGCGGGGGCTGTGGATGACGGGGTCAAGCGCGCATTTATCGGGGAGGGGCCAGAGCCCGGCCGCGAGGAGGACCTGCTGTCGGAGGTACTGGGCTCGCTGTTGCCATTGGTTTTTGTCGGTGTAGGGCTTGAAACCGCTCCCTTGGTGCAAGGTGCGCGGGGATTGCAGCCGCGGATCAAGGGGGGCGTTCTGCGGGCGAACGCGCGTGAGCTGCATCGCGGCATCGTCCGCGCACATTGCGGCACCTGCGAAAACGGCGACGACAGCGGCCATCATGATTGAGGTTGAGAAAGACATGCGCGAGCCTCCATTGAGAATACGTTAAACCACCGGCGTCGTTTGTGAAAGCCCCGGCGGCCACTTCAGCTTGGGCGGCCGCGGGGTTACAACACAGACATGCGGACGCATACACGAGCGATATCGTTGTCATGCCTGGTACTGGTCTCCTGCGTGCCGGTCGTGTGGAGCGGGGGGTCTGGGCAGGCGCCCAGCACACTTGACGCGGATCGGATGGCCCGCGTGGACGCGTGCATCAACCAGGCCATCGAGCGTGGGGAGATTCCGGGGGCCGTGCTTCTGGTGGGTCGGGACAACCGGACGGTGTACCACAAAGCGTATGGCAACCGCGCCGTGCGGCCGACCACGCAGCCGATGGCGACCGATACCGTATTTGACCTGGCATCGCTGTCGAAGCCGGTGGGCTGCGCTGTTTCCATCATGCTGCTGGCGGAGCGTGGCAAACTCAGGCTATCCGACCCCGTGGCGAAGCACATTCCCGCGTTTGCGGCGAAGGGCAAAGAGGGGATCACGATCGCGCATCTGCTGCTTCACCAAGGCGGCCTCATTGCGGACAATCCTCTTTCTGACTATTCAGGCAGCCGGGAGGACGCGCTGGCCAGCATCTACGCGTTGGCTCCGCAGACGTCGCCCGGTTCGGCATTCCGGTACTCGGACGTCGGGTACATCGTTCTGGGGGAAGTGGTCCGGGCGGTGGATGGGCGTCCGTTGGACCCATTCGCCCGTGAGGAGATTTTCGGGCCGCTGGGGATGAGCGACACGATGTACAAGCCATCGGAGGCTCTGAGGGCGCGATGCGCTGCGACGGAGAAGCGCGGGGATCGATGGATGGTTGGGGAGGTACACGATCCGCGAGCGTATGCTCTGGGGGGCGTTGCGGGGCACGCGGGGCTTTTCAGCACGGCCGCGGACCTGGCGCGGCTGTGCCGGATGCTGCTGAACGGGGGGGAGCTGGAGGGCAAGCGCGTGCTGGCCGAGCAGACTGTGCGCGAGATGGTCGAGCCACGTTCGTTGGCGGACGGCAGCAACTGGCGGACGTACGGGTTTGACGTGGACACGGGCTACTCAACGTGTCGGGGCGAACGGTTCGAGCCGCGCGTCAGCTTCGGGCACACGGGGTTCACGGGGACAATGGTGTGGCTGGACCCGAGGCACGGGTGCTATGTGATTCTCCTGACGAACCGCGTGCATCCGGATGGCAAAGGCAGCGACATGCAATTTCGCCGGCGCGTTTCGACGCTCGTTGGCGAGGCGCTGCTGGGGCCGGATTCGGGTCCATCCGTGAAGGCCGCGCTGCGATCGTCGCTATTGCCGCCGACGACGGCGGCGGTCCTCTGCGGGATCGACGTGCTGAAGCGCGAGGGGTTTGGGTCTCTGGAAGGGCGGCGGGTGGCGATCGTGACGAATCACTCCGGGCGCGATCGTGAAGGGAACCGCACGGTGGATCTTTTGGCGTCGGCGAAGAACCTGGTGGTGGTGCGTCTGCTTTCTCCGGAGCACGGGCTTTACGGCAAGCTGGACGAGAAAGTGGGCGACAGCACCGACGCGAAGACGGGTCTGCCGGTGTTCAGTCTTTATGGTTCGACGGTTCGCCCGACGCCGGAGATGCTGGAGGGCGTCGATGCGCTTGTATTCGACATCCAGGACGTGGGTGCGCGGTTCTACACGTACATCAGCACGCTGGGCTACTGCATGGAAGCGTGCGCGAAGCAGAAGATCAGGATGGTTGTTCTGGACCGGCCGAACCCGATCACGGGGCTGATCGTTGATGGGCCGCTGGCTGACAAGGCGAGCCTGTCGTTCACGGCGTATGCGGAGCTGCCGGTTGCGCACGGGATGACGGTCGGGGAGCTGGCGCGGTTCTACAACAAGGAGCTGGGGATCAACTGCGATCTGCTTGTCGTGCCGATGGAGGGGTGGCGGCGGACGATGTGGTTCGACGAGACGACACTGACGTGGGTGAACCCGTCGCCGAACATGCGGAACCTGACGCAGGCGTTGCTGTATCCCGGGGTGTGCCTGCTGGAAGCGTGCAATGTTTCGGTGGGGCGGGGGACCGATCAGCCGTTCGAGACGTTCGGCGGTCCGTGGATCGACGGGGTGCGGCTGGCGGGCGCGCTGAACAGCGCGAACCTTTCGGGCCTGCGTTTCGTTCCGATCGAGTTCACGCCGAAGTCGAGCAAGTTCGCCAACCAAAAATGCGGTGGGGTCTTCATCGTGGTGACGGACCGGGCGGCGGTGGAGCCAGTGCGTGCGGGTCTGGCCATGGCGTTTTACCTCAAGAAGCTCTTTCCCGGCGATTTTCAGTCGCAACTGGTGGGCAGACTGCTGGCCAATGCGGAAGTGCTTAAGTCGCTGCAAGAGACGGGGGACCCATCCACTCTGTCTGACCTCTGGAAATCTCCTCTGCAGTCGTTCAAGGAGGCCCGGGAGAGGCACCTGATGTATAAGTGAACGCGGCGAGGGCGGCGGGCAGGTGGCGGAGGGGGGGGGAGGTCAGGCGGGGAGCGCGGCGCGGCGGCACCCGGGGTAGGCCGGGGAATAGGCTTCGATTTGGCGCATGGCTTCCGGGCCGTAGAGCTTTTCGCCGCAGGCGGGGCATTCGTAGAACTCCAGATCGGGCACGGCGTATCGCTTGCCCTTCCAGGTGCGGCGGACGGTGCGGCGGACCTTTCTGATGCGTTTGCTGCCACAGGTTGGGCAAATGGGTATGTCGAGCATGAGGGTTCAGGCCGGTAACGCCGACCGCCTGCGTTTGGCGAATGCGGGGGAGTAGGCTTGAATCTTGCTGACGGCTTCGGGGCTGTAGACGTGCTCCCCGCAATCGGGGCACTCGTGGAACTGGACGTTGGGGACCTTATAGGCCTGGCCATTGTAGGAGCGAGTCAGCGTCCGCCGGACCAACTTGGTCCGTTTGCTGCCGCAGGTTGGACAGGTCTTGTGCTTGAGCATGGTCTCATGGATCATGACGTTGGCAGAGGCCTGCGGCGGATCGACCTGTTGGTGACTACCACAAAATGCCCGGGCACATTTCGTTCGATGAGAGGCCAGAACTGCTTGAAGAGGTCGAGTCGTTCGATTTCAGAGGCGACGGCGAGGCGAAGGAGTATCACGCCCGCGGAGGGCAGAAAGCTGCGGAAGATCAGCTCGCCGAAGTCCTTGTCGGCGGTGAGAACGACTCGTTGCTGCTCTGCCGCCAAATGGAGGATACGGCTGTCGGGCAATCGAGGTTCGAGGATCTCGGCGTGAAGGACGTCGTGGCCCAGACTCCTGAGGTGGGCAACGATGGAGTGGCCGATGTGGGCGTCGGCGAGCAGTTTCATGCCTGGTAGAGCAATTCTTCGTGGCGGATGACGGATGCGGCGTAGGCCATGGCGGCGCGGACATGTTCGGGGCGGAGGCCGACGTACTCACGCAGGAGTTCATCGGGGGATGCGCCTTGGGCGAGGCGTTCGAGGATGAACTCGACGGTGAGCCGAGTGCCTTTGAAAACGGGCTTGCCAAGCATGATGTCGGGAGTGCATTCGATGTAGTCCTGCCAGTTCATAAGGGTCCTCTGAGAGTAGTCTATGCCGGAGTGGGGGATGATGCCATGGCGGATGGTGGAAAAGACAGGGAGGGGCGGCGGATGACGGAAGCGGGCGGGCCGAGGGGCCCCCCCGCGGGCGTGTGGGGGGATGGGGAAGGTCAGGCGGGGCAACGGCGGCGCGTCAGCATGCCCGTGACGGCGAGCGCCAACAGCGCCAACGAACCCGGCTCAGGAACCGCAGAGAAGCCCGTTGAAACCTGATCAATGACGACAACAGATTGAGTGAGGCTGAACGGGTCCAAGCGGAAGCCCAATGCGTATGTTCCGGGTTCGAACGTCTCGGGTAGTTCGAACAGATACTGCTGGGTGCCATCAAGGGCATAACGCTCGTCGATTGTCCCAAGCAGCGTGTTGTTCCAGTACACGGACAACAGCCCTTCGGCACCTGGCGCGCTAGTGAACCCCGCCGTGAAGCTGACGAGGTTGACAGGGTCAGTCACGTCCAGAGCACTTGTAATCCACACAGGAGAACCAGTTCGCATTGTCAGCAACGTGCCGCTGATGTCCACGCTTCCGGTCGTGCTGGTGGTGTATTGCATCGTGCCAAACATGCGGCTCTGATCGAAGTGCAGGGGGATAGTCCCCTGTGTAATGAGCGCTCCACCTAGTGCATACGGCGGGTCATTGCCGACGGGGTAGCTACCTCGCATACTCCATCCCCCACCCTCGATGCTGCGCGGGTAACCGTAGCCTTCTGACAGCGACGAGGAGTTCGGAGGAATAGTGCCCTTGTAGAAATCAACGGGCCATCCGTGTGTCGAAACGGCCTGAAACACGCCGGGCGCGATCTCCTGTTCAACACGGTTTGGATCAAGCCATGTCACATCGACATTGCGGGCGTGCGGAAGCGGACCTTCTGTATACGAAAACGGTAAGTCTGTTAGATCATCATGAGCGCAGTAGCTGTCGGCCCAGTCGGCATGGCTTCCATATACTGATCTTTTCGCGCCAGTGAAGCCCATGAATGGGTCAAGAAACGTCAGTTGCACCGTGGTGGATGGAGATCGTAGCTTGATGATCCGCGCGGCCTCTTGAATGAGAGCCGCGCCCGCGCTGTGTGCCAAAAGATGAACTTGCGCTCGCCCTTGTGCCGCGATGTCCGTGCCGAGTTTCCGCCCCTGCGCTTCCGCCTCGGCGATGGGCGTGAGGGTACTACTGGCTTGGGCCATCCAGTCGTACTTTGAGACCTGCCAACTATTGCCCGCACTGGCACCTATCGCCGAACGCATTTCATCGACCCAAGATTGCGAGCCGCCGCTTGGATTCCATCCATGTGTCACGACTACAAGGTTGTCCTGGCCATCGTCCGGCAGTGTGGTGTATGTCGGGCGACTGGGCGGCATGCCAGCACCCGGCTCACCCAGCGTGACTTTCTGCGACAGCGAGATGTTGTCAATCGCGAACCAGTGCCAGACTCCGCTGCCGCTGGGATTCCAGGCGTTGAAGCGAAGGTAAACATCCTTCTGCACTCCCGCAGCGTTCAGTACGCTCGAAACATCGGCGGCAGCTTGAAACTGGTCATGGGAGTATCGAGTCGTGATCCCCATGTTCGAGGTGATGTCCACCCAGTTCGTTCCGTTGCCCGAGATCTCGACTTTCCCCCTCTCGTTTCCGTCCAATCTGTAGGTGAAGGCCAAGGAGAGACTGGTCAACGGTTTAGGGGCAGTGACATGCAGGGTTGCCCAATCCTGTCCTTGCGATGAGAACGGGTGCCCGCGTAAGAGGAAATTGCCGGTCGCCCAATAGTTCTCGCCCCAGAGGGAATTGTTTGCAACGTACCAGCCCACGTTGCCACTGGGCTCCTGCGGGGAGCTGGTGGTCCATCCGTTGCGGCCATTGATGGACACAGCATCGGTCACTGGGTACTGCTCGAAGTTCTCGGTGTAGACCCACACGTCGTTCGCCCGTGCAGGCACGGCTGCCGCGATCATCGCCCCGACAGCCACACACGCCCCGCCCAGAACCCTACGCCTGAGCCTTTGGGAAAATCTACTCATCTCATCCTCCTTTCAGGATGTGGGGTGCGCGAAGCACCCATCAAATAAAAGAGCGTCGAACCAAGGACGCTCAGAGAACCCCCGCCAAGGGGCACACGAAACGTGCCTTGGCCGACGCCCCTTTCGGGGCGCGGGTCCAAGGCACTGGTTTCGTGTATCGAACTTGGCGGTTTTTCTCTGAACCAGCGTCTTGACGCACACGCGTCAGTTCAAATTGTCAGGCCCTCGCCATTCACAGGCGCGACCTGGTCGGCGGTCCGCTCCACCCAGACATCAAAGAGGAGTCGCCGATCCAAGCGTCATGATACCTCAATGTCCTTCGTGAGCAAGGTTACGGGTGGGATTTTTTGGGGAAATCGGCGGAGGGTGGCGATGCGATGGATGAAGGAGAGGCTACGGGGGTGGCCATTGTTTGACGGAGTTGGCGGCTTGGTGGAGGAGGGAGTCAATGAGGGAGCCGAGGTATTGTCCGATGGGGGTGGAATCGGTGTTGAAGAGGACGGCCCATGTGAGGCCGTCGTGTCGGCGGACGAGGAGGGAGGCGGTGCCTGGGAGGGAGCCATTGTGCCAGGTGTTGGCGCTGGAGGCGACGGGTCGGACGGACCAGCCGAGGGCGTAGAAGGAGTCTTTGGGTTTGTTGTCGGGGGTGAAGCCTGCGAGGCCGGGGGGGCGGGCGAACATGAGGGAGACGGATTGTTTTGTCAGGAGTTTGCAGTGGTCGGGGTCATCGAAGGCGGAGGCGAAGCGGGCGAGGTCTGGGGCGGAGGCGAGGAAGCCGCCGTGGGCGTCCATGGCTTCGAGGCACCAGGCGCCGTAGGGGAGGGGGACTTTTTGGCCGCGGTTGGGGCCGAGGACGGCGGGGGCGGTGGAGTTGTTGGGGGTGTAGTAGGAGACTTCGTTGGGGGCTCGCTGGTCGGCGAGGGTGTGGCCGATGCGCATGTTGGTGATGCCGAGGGGTTGGAGGACGTGGTTTTTGACGTAGGTTTCGTAGGATTGTCCGGAGACGCGTTCGATGATTCGGCCGAGGACGCAGTAGCCGAAGTTGGAGTAGGCGTAGCGGTTGCCGGGGGTGAAGTCGAGGGGTCGGGGGAGCATGTAGCGGATGATGTGGATGGGTTGGGCGGGGGGATCGGCGTTGAACAGGCGGGCGATGGCGATGGGGCGGAACATGGGGTCAAAGGATTTATCGCGATCGAAGCCGGCGGTGTGGGTGAGGAGGTGGTAGATGGTGATGGTGTTGAGTTGGGGGTTGGTTTGTTGGCCGTCGGGGGGCTGGAGGTTCAGAAGGGGGAAGGCTTTGTCGGTGAGGTTGAGTTTGCCTTGTTCGACGAGTTGGAGGATGGCGACGGCGGTGAGGGGTTTGGAGACGGAGGCGATGCGGAAGAGGGAGGTGGGTTGGGCGGGTTCGTTTTGCTCACGGTTGGAGTAGCCGAAGGCGCGGGCGTAGATGAGATGGCCGTTGAGTGCGACGGCGAGGGAGGCGGCGGGGATTCTGTGCTCCTGGACGAAGGAGATCATGAGGTCGTCGAAGGGTTTGAGGGCGGGGTCTTGGTGGCCGGTGGTGGGGAAGGTGGTTGGTGCAG
>Ga0315288_10006560_pt1 | contig 14761 bp, 10 predicted proteins | sample YL17G11_20_MG_FD_203454 | JGI IMG/M metagenome (GOLD analysis project Ga0315288, IMG submission 203454) | Sediment microbial communities from Yellowstone Lake, YNP, Wyoming, USA - YL17G11_20 | ecosystem: Environmental > Aquatic > Freshwater > Lake > Sediment | place: USA: Wyoming | collected... | reverse complement strand
TGGTGAAGAAATGGTAGCCCCAAAATTCAGCTTTGACGGAAAGAAGATTGCCTTTGCAAGAAATGTTACCCGTAACGGAGTCAAAGCCGTCGCGCTGTCGGTCATTGACGCTGACGGGACAAATCTGCGTGATCTTGGTTACTATGACATGTACGGCGGCAAAGGAACATACATTAATAGTGTGAACTGGGAGTATATCAAATTAGACTGGCCGAAAGGCGATTGGATCTACTACTTCTGCGGAGGAAGCGGGGACGCGTCGCAGCCGAAGGACAGACGTGAGGTCTGGCGAGTTAACGTCAATGACACGACGCAAAGATACAGGGTATGCAACTACGGCTGCGATGTCGCGCGTTTTGACCTCAGTGCGAATGGTCTTTACTGTGCCCAGGATATCTATCGTGACGTCTATAACTTTCCCCAGGGCTCCAATGGGCCGCGCCTGGGAAGATTCCCGGCTCATAATCCCGATGCTACGCTTTGGTGGGACGATCCAAATACGAGGTCCGTATTGGGATCAAACGGCTGCAATTCCGCGCTATCCGCCAGCGGGACCGTTGAGTTCCACTTTTCGGGAACCCACAACAAGATAGACTTTGCCTTCTGGGATCATGCAACCGACAAAGTCATTGACAATAATCAAGTGTTGGGGCCAAGCAGCCCTTGCACGCAACCGCCTGCCAATACAGGACCTGGTGGCGTTTGTTACCTGGAAATCGATAAGTGGATGAATCTCGCTCCGCATTTTCTCCTTGAATATACGATCGGTTGTGCCAACACCGACCGTTGGGTTATTACCGATTGCTGGTGGAATCGAGGCTGGGATGGACCTGCCTTCTGTATAGCCGTCGGATGGAAAGATAGGGCGGGGATCATGCTGGCCAATATCCCCAAGACTCAGTTCACCCAGGTCGATGCCAATGGAGCACCTAACCCCTCCGGGCAAACATTCTGGACCGTTTTTAGCAATTGCGCGCATTTGTGGGTAGACGGCGGGCCCGGAACAGAGGGCAAATATGAGGACACCCTGGGCAAGTGGCAGGATGTTGATCCCGCGGGCACGCTGGTTGACTTTCATTCGGTAAACAAAGGCGGCCAATCGTATGAACTGACCATGGTGGCCAGTCCGCGCAGTGCGAATATTTACTACACGATCGATGGCACCGAACCTACGGCTTCATCAGCCCTGTACACCGGACCGCTGCTCTACACCGGAGGGTCCACCAAGGTCACCATCAAGGCCAAAGCGATAGCCGCCGGGATGCCGACGGGCGAGACGGTTACCAAGTTTGTTATGGCCAGTTCCGGCCTGCAGGCAACTTCAACGGTAAGCCATCCCGTCAGGTTTGCCGCCGCCGCGAGGTCGATCTACACGGTGTATGACTTGTCGGGCAGTAAGATTGCTCAAGGGATGGGGCTTCCTCCAAAGGAAGGGCTTGCTTGTGGAACCTATTTCGTGAAGACTTGCACCAACGGCCAGAGCGTCACGCGCAGGCTTTCGGTGCTTAGCGGGCGGCAGGCAATGCAGCCTTTGCGATAGTGTCGGGTTCAGCCGGATATTCCAGATAGCAGGATACACCTATTCAGGACGGTTTCGGATGAGAAAACACTCATACTTGTCAAAAGGAGCCCCGATGAGAACCAGACTGTTTACCGGAGCGATTGCCGCATTGTTGGCCTTTTCGGGAGTTCATGCCATGCAGGGCAAGGCTGCGGCGGTTGTCAACCGGAATTCCGGGACTTCTAAGGTTTCCCGATTGATTCTGGCCAATGTCAGCGACAATTCCTTCACCAGCGACACGATTGTCAGGAATGATGCCGGGGGCATGTACTTCCCCACGTTCAATCTTGACGGAACACGTATCGCATTCTACAAGAACGGCGCCGGCGTGTGCGTGTACGATCTGGCTAACAAGAGTCTTCGCACCGTTGCCCGTGTGCCTGACGCTGCACACAGATCGGCAATACTGGCATGGCCTGGTTCGGCGGGGGGAATGTGGGTCTACTATCAAGTACCATGCCCGAGTTGCAGATTATGCCAGTCTTCCGGTGCAATCTGGAAAGTCAACGTTGATGATACGACCAAGAAATCTCTGGTGTGTGATTATGCGAAGTGGGACACTTCACAGTGGATCCAGCGGTGGTCTCTGAGCGCCGATGGAAGGTATAGCGTTGTCCATGCTGGAACAATTCCCGGCGATCCAACCGTATTCGGCGGAGGCATTGCCCACGCTTTCCCGCCACTGTTTGATGCTGCCTACGGATCATGGAATCCCATGTTGACGGCAGTGAAGAATTGCTGCATCTTCCAAAATGAATGCAATCAGGGCATCATGGCAAGCGGAAAGCTCCTTCTCCACTTCTCCGGCCAGCATAACGCGGTGTATGGGGAGAATTGGGATCACACGACCAACGCCGAGGCGTCGCGCAGTCCCCGCGCTTATTTCACTCAGAGCGGTCTTGAAACCTGGCTTGCCGCCGGCCCTGGCCCCCCAGCCCGGCAGGAGGCGATGGAGAACTTATGTGGCCGCGGGGAGCGAGCAATTCGGATAGAATTATGACTGTGCTCTACTGGACATGTTGCCAGAACGAGACGGCCGGAGATAATCTGGCCGTTGTAAACTGGAAAGTCGGCCAGGCTGTTTCCGCTACAAAATGCGTAGCCAGTACGGGCTGGTGGGCGGAACCGGGCGATTTTCATCTCGATGGCGGTCCGGCCAACAGCTACCAGACAGAAGACGGCTCCTGGGTTGCCGTCCCGCCGTCCGTTCATATCCGGCGCGGCAGCGAAGGTATGCAATCGGGCATTGCCGGGGGAATCGCCGCGCGCACCGTAACGATTTACAATTTAAGAGGCGCGCGGGCGGCGGCATTTGATGCATCGGCATCAACGTGGAACAAGCGAACCGCACTTGATCGCGGGTTGTATATCGTGTGCGGTCGCGGCATAACGGAAAAAGCCGTTATGCTTGACAATGGAGCGTCGGGACGCTGAGAAACCGAACGGTTCGACCACAATCAACAGTCAATGAAGTCATCTATATGGAGGTTCGGATGGAAAACGCAATATGGTCGGTTAACCGCTTTTTGGTTTTCATAGTTGTCGCGAGCTGCATTCAGTCAGCATACGGCCAGAGCGTTCCCGTTTCGCAGATTGTCCAATGTGAGGAATTCAGCAAGAGCTTCGGTGTTTCTTTGCCGCCTCCTGCATATAATGAACCGATGCTGGGAGTGCCCAAATGCGGCGACGGCAACTGGCTGATGTACGATTCAATCAACTTCGCCGACGGAGTATACGACTCAGTCACTCTCTCCTACCTGCTCAATGCCGGTGACCTTGTGGCACAAGCCACTTTTCGGCTTGATTCTCCTACAGGAACGGCCATAGCCACAATAGACAGGAAATTTACCTGGGGGTGGCCGGCTCTATCGATCTCCGTGCCCTTGGCGAAAACAATCGGTATTCACTCTCTCTACATGGTTTTTGCCGGCGCCGGCGCCAGCATATTTGTTGATAATTTCACCCTGAGGGGAAATACAACAATCAAGCCCGGCGACGCGCAAACCTACTACGTTGACGCAGCCAAAGGGTTTGACGTCGGCAACAATGGCCTGTCGCTTGACGCACCGTTCAAAACAATATCCAAGGCCGCTTCGGTAATGAAGCCGGGCAGTCGTTGTCGGATACGTCAGGGAATCTATCGCGAAACCATACGACCACTTTTCACCGGCATCGCCGGAGCGGCATTGACCTTTGAATCGTACAATGGCGAAAATGTCGTCATCGATGGGGCGGACCCGATTACCGGCTGGACGAAGCATGCGGGAAACATTTGGAAAGCCTCCATGCCGTGGAGTCTGGGAAAATATCGCAACCAGGTGCTTGTCGATGGAAAAATGGCATGGGTTGCCCGCTGTCCGAATGTCGAAGAAGACATGGCGCCGGATTCTACCAATTGGTTATTAGGTAAGAACTGCAATGGCGCAGGGGGGATCCTCGATACACGATCGTGGCACGGAAGGGCCGACCCGCTTTCCGTGGCAACCAAAATCTGTCTTACCGCCAATGGTACTTTTACAGCCACAATCTCCGGCAAAATGCCATTCTTCGATATGGATATTTCCCAGAACAGTCTGTCTGCGCCATGCGCTCTTCCGGCCGCACTCTTCAATCAGCCGGCCAATTTCTTTGCCGGCGGGCTTATCACAATTGAGAACGTCTACAATACCAACCTTGGAGAAATCACCGGTTCGAGAAACCCCACCGCTACCCACACCATATTCGACTGCAGAGGATTGAGCAGTACGTATTGTGATGTGTTTGGCCCCGGCTGGGTATCGTATGTTTTCGGACTGCTCGATTCCCCCAACGAATGGTATCGCGACAGTGCTGCACAGACGCTCTATTTGTGGCCGCCCGATGGAGACGATCCATCGAATCATCTTGTGGAAGCCAAGCGCAGGCCCCTGGGTTTGGATCTGCGTGGGAAGAATTATATCAACATCATTGGCCTGCGGTTCCTGGCGACATCGGCAACGCTCGGTGATGCAACGCATTGTGTTATTGACAAATGTCATTTCAAATACGTGACCCATGACGACATATATGAGCAATGGGAGAATTCGGAGTCGGGGGGATCGTTTTGCCCGGGAAACGGATCGAAGGGTGTTTTCATTTCAGGGCATGATAATATGCTGAAGAACAGTTCAATCGCCGTTTCCGCGCGATCCGGCGTCATTCTTTTCGGAGTAGACAACACGGTCACCAATTGTCATATCCACGGCTGTGACTATACGGTCACCTATCAGGCGGGGATTTTAGTAGGAAAATTGGACGACAGGGCGGAACTCCTTTCCTGTTTTGGTTTGACAATCAGCCACAACACGATAGCTTACTGCGGCAGGGCGGATATAGCGGTCCTGCATGGTACCATGCTGCCCAACGCCAGCCGCTTCCACCCGAGGAGAATAAGGATTAGCTATAACGATTTAGGCCCTTGTGCCTATTCAACCTCGGAGACCGGATCGATAAATGGCCAGTGTAGCCATTTTGTCGACGTTGGCTATAATTGGTTTCATGGCGTGGCTGGAATGAATCAGGGGTATCTATGCCTTGAAAACGATCGAGCTTGTGACCACTGGACTATACATCACAATGTGTTTTACCAGGGAGAGACCCTCATTCCCCAGCCGCTTGGAAACTGGTCCAGCAATGGTTCGGCGGACACCACGGGGGGAAAGGGGCTTTACTTGATCAATAATACCTTTACCCAATCGATTGGTACTGGGCATAAGGATATCTCAACGCTCCGTTGGCCGGATTTTATGGGTGTACCGGGCATATCGAGCGCAAATTATGCCGGAAAGAAGAATAATCTGTTTGTCTGGACCGAAACCGATACATCCAGATTGGTGTATAATGCTCCATGGAAATACACGGAATATAAGTTCACCGATACCGCCAACCACGATTATTCGCTCCAGGCCGGCTCGCCGGCCATTGACAAAGGCGTTGTCGTTCCCGGGATAACCGAATCGTTCCAAGGAGCCGCGCCCGACCTTGGCGCATACGAATTCGGCGAGCCGCGCTGGGTGGCCGGCGCCGACTGGCAGGAGCAGCCGTGGGTATATCCGCCGGCGGCGATACCGGGTGGCCTTCTGCCGCGCGCTATTGGACAAAATGGAATGTTCGCCCCGAGACTGCGAATCGGTCCGCGATTTCTGGTTGTGACCGCGCCGGCCGGTGCGGCATACGACGTGAGGCTGTACGATATGCAGGGAGCAGTGGTTTTTTCTCGCAGAGTTGCGCAGGGCGGAACAACGATGCTATCCGCAGGGACCGTCGCGTGCGGCATGTATGTTCTGCGCGCTTCGGACGCGCTCAAGCGTGTCACGCAATGGAAAGTGTGTATCAGGCAGTGATGCGGATCGAGACCGGCGGATCAAATCATATACAAACTCAAGAGGGAGGTTTTCGATGAAAAGCAAATATATAGCCGCATTGTCGATTGTTGCCGCTATTGCGACAAAGGGCCTTTGCGTGAGCGGTTTTGCCGTTTCGTCAGTCCAGGTCCCTTGCAATACCGGTGACGCAAGGTTCTACTATGGTAAGATCGTGAAATATACTATACAGAACGACAATGTCACTCGATGCGACACAATCTACAAAACATTCCGGGCTACCTATCCCCAACTCAATCTTGTTGGCACCCAATGCGCTTTCCTCCGCAGGAGTATTGGCCAAACCGGAGTGGCGAATGGGCCTGATGATACCAAAGCCCATTTGTCTGTTATGGACATCAACGGCGGCAATGTCCGCGACCTTGATAGCTTTCCTCTCTGGATACAAAACAACAATCCGCAAAGCCCGTACCTTCCCAACCTGATCGACTGGCCCGCGGGAGACTATGTCTACTATATCAAAGGAATATCCACTGATCCGTGTGATGCTACGAAGATTGGTTCGGAGATATGGAAGGTGAAGTACAATGATGCAGCCACCAAGACACGTGTTGGGGAATATCGCAACCAGAATAATTCCTCAGCACTTACATTTGGGATGTCGCTCGATGGAACAAGAGCATGCGTCACGTTTACTATCTACGCGGCCGGCAATTGTGGCGCCCTCGAATTCGTTGATCTGCCGCATGTGTTCCCCCCGGCCACAACTCCGACCAAAGCGGGATGGGATTCGAAAGTATGGGTTGGATGCGGATCGTACTGTTCGCCCAGCGGCAAGTATCACTGGCACTTCTTTGAAGGGGGCCATGATAATTGGCGAATCAATACCTGGAATCCTCCCACCGAACTGTTGGCCACGGTTGACATAGCCTCAAGTGACTTCCCAGCGTGGTCGGTCGACAAGAGCCTGACCGCCGGGGCCATCGGCCGCGGTCCCATGGATTGGGCCCGGTGGGCGGTGAACTCCGACAAATGGATATGCGGATGCACGGATCTTTACAATATGCAAGTATCTCCTCCCACCGAGGTCGGGCACAATCAGGTCTTGTGCGATTGGATCGGTCACAAGATTATCGTGACTTCGAGGAATTGGCAAGCCAGTTCAGCGGCCTGCGACAGACGCAACAGCTGTCCCGGCGATATGTGGATAGCAGGAGGGCCTGCTTCTGGAAATGCGTATGAGGGCATCGACGGCAACTGGTACGATGCGATAACTCACGCGAAGGTGCAGAATGGCACCGTGGGAGTCGGCATGATGCCGGGAGGATATCTATCCGTCAAGCGGTCATTCGCGGGCAACGGCGCGGCGGCTGTTTTCGATCTCCGGGGCTCACGAATAGGGAACGCCCTGACAAATCGCACTCGGCATTCCGCCGGCGTATGCATCGCGGTATACGGCAACTCTGCAAGAAGAGCGATCATGCCCGTCAATGCGATTCCGCTGGATAACGGCGCATCGGCAAGCAAGGGAGAAAATTGAATGTCCGGCTGGCCCTTTGCACATGATTCCCGGCCAACGAGACTCGCGCCAGAAGGATTGACCGCGGGCGATGGTGATGCTGTCGAAGCCCGGGCAGGCGACGTGATAATCAACTTCCGGGAGTTGCCCACGCGGCTTGCGAACGTGCTTATGCACAACGGGATTCTTATCATGGGGGATCTCCGCAGACTCACCCCTCGCGAGACGAAGGCCCTGGCGGGATTCGGAACGAAATGTATGGCCGAGGTGGAGAATTATCTGCATGCCAAGGGGATCGCATCGCGAGACGGAGAATTGAGGGATTCTTACGCGGCGTACCGGAATGGAAACCGAGTTTTTTCTTAACCGAAGGGACATGTATGACAAGAATGAATCGGCCTATGCGCTCCGGGATCGCGGGGCTGTGCATTGTGGTTATGGGTTTGTTTTTTCAGTCGTATGCACTGCTCAACGGCTTTTCAGTCACTACCATACGTACCTACTGTCATGGCGACTTTACCCTATACTTCTCCCGAACATTCGGCAATATCGTCAAGTTCACGATCGCAGACGGGAAAGTGACAAGGTGCGATACTCTCTATAAGAAGACATTGGCTGATTTCCCCACAATCAATCTGAGCGGCGCCAAAATCGCTTTTATACACAAAGACAGCGCCGGCGCATGGAATAACGGGAGGACAAAAAAATATCTGTCGGTAATGGATGCCGATGGCGGTAATGTTCGTGATCTTGACACCCTCCCCGGGTACTATGGAGAGGGCGGTGAAGCAAAAATCCTGTTGGAATGGCCCGCCGGAGACTGGATATATTATTGCCGAGGAGGCAACGTTGGGGGACCAGACCCCGTATGGAAGATAAACAGTACCGATCCGTCGAAACGCCAACAGATTTTTACCTATAAATGCACGTACTCATTCAGCCTCTCGCTCGACGCGACCAAATCGAGCATCACTACAACTACGTGCAGCGACGCGCAGGCCTGGTACTGCAACGCGCTCTATGCGTTTCCTCCCACAACCGAGCCTCGCGGAGATTGGCCGTCCGCCGTTTCCTATGGGTGCGGATCGTATATCTCGCCCAGCGGAAACTACCACGTGCATTTTCAGGACCAGGGGCATACGATTCTGGGAGTCAATACGGTGAATTGGACTTCCCGCACAGCCTCTGCGACTGTTGACATAAGGCAGAACCCGTCATTCGCCCAGTGGTCGGGATTGCCTCAGGACTCCGTCGGCGCCGGCAAGATGTGGTATCCCCGGTGGGCGGTCAATTCGGACAAATGGATCTGCGCCTTGACCCAAAATCCCATCAACCTCAACATGCAATTGCTGGTTAACTGGGTGGACCATCAGGCGATCGCGACTCCACACGCTCCTGCCAATGTCAGCTTGTCCGCCTGCAAAGGGGACGATACGGAGCGCAATGCCGAGGCCGGAGATCTCTGGGTCGCGGGTGGTCCGGGCGGAATCACCTACGAGAATGTCAATGGAGACTGGGTGGATCTCAATGGCACGGTGGTGCAGCATGGGACGGTGCCGGTGCGGCAGGGGCTCTCCCGCATCGATCGGAGCGCGACTCCTTTGTCGCAGAAAGTCAATGTATACACGATACTGGGAAGGTTGCTGGGCACGTGGGACCGCGGCATGATATCCGCAACGCTGCCCGCGGGGACGTATTTCGTGGCGCCGGCGTCCGGAGCAAGAAGCGGGATCACGAAGTTGAGTGTCAACGCACGTGAGGTCAGATAGTGAGGAATTGATCAGCCGGAGGCTCAAATGGCATATCGGAGTTCTTTGCTGTGTGGTGCGTTGGCATTTCTCATGTTCACGCCGGGCGTTTTTGCTCTTACCGGCAAGGCCGCGGTGGTTATTGGACAAAGGAACTTCACGACACGACAGCGCATTGCCAATTCGAGCAAGCTGCTTGTTGTCTATGTCAAGAACAATGTGGTGACCAGAACCGATACAATCCTGCGGGGCGACTTCTTTCGTTCCAAGTGGAGCTTTGACGGGCGCCGCATCGCTTTCTATCGCAATGGTTTCGGAGTTTCAATTATCGATGCGGACGGGCAAAACCTGCGCTCCGTCGCGCCAATGGTCAATTGGCCTGACGTCCGGTACGAGCAGGCAATAGCGTGGCCCGGCATCGATTCAGGCAAATGGGTCTATTATCACCACTCCGACAACTGCCCCACCTGCACCTATGGCGGAAACGGCCAGATCTGGCGAGTCAATGTGAATGACACTTCCCGTAAGGAGCTTCTGTGTGACCTGAAGCGCAAGGATTCTAATCAGATCCGAGATAACGGGGTGAGTATCAGTTGCGATGCAAAATACGCGGCAATGGAAATGTGGGGGTCCCCTGAGGAGTTGGGCTACCCTAACGTGAGTCACCTGATTGCTTTTAATTTTCCTCCGCAGGTTGAGCCGGGCACGGGTTTCGTGACCAAAATGACCCAACTCAATGCGAGCGGCTCGCCTTTTTCGGGTGGATGCAACGTCGCGATGTCGGCAAGCGGAAATATCCTCTATAATTTCCAGGGCATGCACACCTGTATATATGCAAGCCGTTGGAACCACACCTCCAACACCTCCCAAACATACACCATCGGGACCGGCGGCACGGGGACCCTTGACCTGTTCAAGGACATTGAACCGGCGTTGAATTCGCCGTGGGGACCGGGGGAGTGCGTCACTAGTATTCAGGGCGCGGGCAATTCGGACCAGGTGATCGTCGCGATTAACTTCTGGCAATATGGCGTCGGCGTCGGCGAAAGGGAGTCAAACCAGATGATCGTGAATTGGAAAGCGAAAGAGGCGGTCTATACCACCCATTTCCCCGACACCCGGAATTTGCCTGGTGGGAAAGCAAACATCTTTTTCTTTGCCGACATAGGCGATTTCTGGGTTGATGGAGGTCCGGCGAACCCGGGGACCAAGTATCAGGATATCGACGGCAACTGGATTCAGGTGCCCGGGGCCGTTGCGGTGGATAATACGATGAAAAAGATTTCTGCGCGATGGGGATTGGCAAAAGCAATCGAGGGAAAGGCGACTATGTATGATGTAACGGGAAAACGCCTTGGATGTGCCTCGGGAATGAGCGCAATTGCGGGGCGGTCAGGGGTATTTCTCATCCGTGCGTTAACAAAAGATGGCAAATCCGCTCATCGGTTGGCTATAAGGGGGGGCGGTCTGGCCCATGACTGAGCCTTTAGAAAAATAGTGAACCGGGGTATGCAGTTGGCTCCAGTCACCGCTACATATTGTGTTGAAGCGCTTGTCCTGAGTCAAGTGGCCTTGTCGCACGGAACGGCCCTGCAATCACGATCTGCCAGATTGGGGGCCGAGAATCGGTCTGCCGGTGATCTCATAGGCCTGGGACCTTGGGGGGATCGTCCACAGAGCATTCCCAGCAACAAGCTCCCTTGGCAGATTGCTCGACTCACTACAGGTTGTGGGGACTTGAGCCAACTGCATACCCCGGATAGTGAATTCTGTGTTTTTCAGGAGAATTACCAGAGCAATAGACCATCTCACCAAAGCAAGAAGAGTTTTTCATGCGCAACAAGGTTGTCAGTCTATGTCTTGTGCTAGTTCTTTCCTTCGGATATCAGGCCTTTGCGATGAATGGCTTCGCCGTTTCCTCATCCATGGCAAGAGGATCGCACCTTGGCCCTGCCGGAGGTAATCCCTGGCCCTACTTGGGTCCGATTATCAAATACTCCATACAAAACAATGCGGTCACGAAGTGCGACACAATCTACAAGGAATACTGGGCCGGCTATCCGGTGCTCAATGTGTTGGGAACCAAGATCGCTTTTGAACGTGAGGATCTGAAAGGGGGGTTTGACACGATGCCGGAGAATGCTCATTACCGCTACATATCGGTAATGGATGCCGATGGTAAGAATGTGCGTGATCTTGATACTGTTGATCGTTGGGACTAGAGGATATCCGTCGCATGGCCGGCGGGAGACTACCTCTACTACCATGCTAACACCGGATACACCTACGCTGGGACCCCGATTTCACAAATCTGGAAGGTGAAATATGATGATCCATCAACGCAAACATTGGTCTTCACCTATAAGGCAATCCAAACATTCAGCCTATCCCTCGACGGAAAAAGGGCAGGGGTCACTTCGCTCTATCCGGATCCGGACAACATGTTTATGAATTTGCCTCATGCATTTCCCCCGACATCCGAGCCGACGAGAAGTGGCTGGGACAACAAGGTATGGGTTGGCTGCGGATCGTATATCTCACCTAGCGGCAAGTATCATCATCACTTCTTTGGCGGCGATCACACCGATTTGCGGATCAATACCTGGGACCTGCCCAAAGTGCTTATTGCGACGGTTGACTTCAACTTCACCAACAACTTCGCGGCCTGGTCGGGAATGCCCACAGACTCGATTTCAGGCGGCAGTATGCAATAGGGCCGGTGGGCTGCCAATTCCGATAAATGGATATGCGGAAGCGGCATCAACAAGATTTCATGTGAAAACCAGTTGCTCATCAATTGGATCGATCATAAGACCATCAACACGTCAAGAAATTCCCGACTTGCCGCAGATGGATTTGTTTACAAAAGTGATCCCGGCGCGCTCTGGGTCGCCGGAGGTCCGGGCGGGGAGACATACGAGAATGTCAATGGAGATTGGGTGGATCTCAATGGTACGGTGGTGCAGCGTGGGACGGTGCGGGTGGGGCACGGGCTCTCCCCCGTCCATCGGATCGTGACTCCTTTGTCGCAGAAAGTCAACGTATACACGGTTCAGGGGAAATTGCTGGGTGTTTTCAATCAGGGGCAATTATCCGGAACATTGCCCGGCGGAACCTATTTCATGGCTCCCGTATCCGGGGAAAGACGCGGGACCGTGAGGGTAAGCGTCAGCAGAAAGGGAGCTGGACAATGATGCAATTGACACGTTCATCGAGACCCGTCCCGGTGGCTGGGGCGACAGGACGCGCAGTTTGAATTCCTTAACGAAGAGGAGAAAAAGTATGGCGGTTACCCGGAGTTCATTTCTCAACATTGCGCTTGCGGCGGCCGCCCTGGGGAGTTGCATACCGCTGTGTGCGAATGCCGCGGACGGAATCGCCGTCGGATTATCGTACCGCTCATCGGTAGCGATGACTAATATCAGCGAAGGCGAAAAAACGGGCAAGATAGTCAAGTACGTTATAGGGAACGATACCGTTGCTCAATGCGATACCATCTACAAGGCCACCTGGGTGCGAAAGGCCGTGTTGAGCCCCGACGGTTCCCGTGTGGCATTCCTTCGACTCGACGCCAAAACGGTCGGTGGACAGTATCAGCCCGGCAACGGGAACAGGTATATATCGGTCATGGACATTGACGGACGCAACGTGCGCGATATCGCGACATTTGCCAATAGCGGTGGCAGTGACCTCGGCAGGATAACGGTCGACTGGCCCGCGGGTGAGTGGATCTATTATGTTTCATCGAGCACCACTAACGGCTGGTCGGTCTGCAAAGTCGCAGTGGCGGATTCCTCGTCGAAGCGTTGTCTCTTCACTTACGGCAAATTCAGGTTCGGCACCTGGTCCATATCCATTGACCAGAGCAAGGCGGTGATCGTATCGGGTATGTGCAACTATACTTTGAATGGCACCACGCAAGACTGGTGCATTATGCCCCACACCTTTCCACCTTCATCCGAGCCGACACGTGATGGTTTCACAACCGACTGTTATTCGGGTTGCATGGCAACCATGCTCGCCGGCGGCAATTACTACTCTCACTTCTATAGTGGTACGCATGACAAATTCATGGTCAACTCCTGGGCCCCGCCGTCGCAGTGCCTGAGCGCGATTACGGTCACCTGCGTTGACATCGCCACGATGCTCAAGACGACTGTTCAGAACACGGGTGATATATTGGATGGCCTTCTCGGTTCCACCAATTCCGACAAATGGGTGTGCGTGGACGGATTTCGTTTTCGCTATGGCACCATTCACATGCTGGTGAATTGGGTTGACAAAAAGGCTATCAAACTGTCCGGCCACAGTATGGTTGCCGCGGTGTCCGATACGGCTATCCAACGCTGCGAGATTCCCGGCGATTTCCGGGTGTCCGGCGGTCCGGCGGGTTGCTACCAGACCGCTCAAGGGACGTGGGCGCCGATACCGGGTTTTGTAAATAGCGGCGCCCCATTGCACCAAAGAGACATGGCCGCGGTGCACGCATCGCTGCGCAGGATGCTCGTTACCGATCGGAGCGGTCGTATGGGCGTCGTGATTGCTCCCGCGAGCCGCCCGACAAAGGGCGCCGTCTTTGACATTGCGGGAAAGGCCAGGAATCCATAGGAATCCGGCGCTGAGGAAGGTCCGGCACGCGGGTGGAACGCGGATGTCGCCAGGTAACCGGTCGTCAGGCGCGCCGAAAGTCATGATGATCGCGGCAGTGTCGATGACGCTTCTATATCAGCACATATCAGAAGTGCATCCAATGCCTGAGATAATGCGGCAATATCCGGACAGCCCGCTATATTGTATATTGGTGATACTCACCGGTCAGCACGCAAATCTCAGTGAGAAGAATCCAGCGGGGTGTTTCCATGAGCGATCAACAAACACGACTGATCGAGACAGCCGGATCAAGGCATGGGACTGTTCATCCCTGTCACGGAAAAGCGGGCTGGGACGAATGCTTCACACATGAGAGAGGCAGATTGTCTTCCGGTTCAACACTGGGAACTAGTCAAAGCATAAGGAGATCATCATGAATATCATGTCTTTGCGGATGGGAAGTGCGTGTGCGGTGTGTTCCCTGGTCGCCGGATTTTCGGGCACGGCTCTGGCCGCGGCTCCGGTCTTTACGCCGGTCTGCAACACGACCGTGTATATCAAAGAGCCCGTCCGGCTTCAACTCGCCGCCACCGACGCCGACGGCGGCACACTCACATACTCCGTCTCCGGTCTGCCGGGGAATGCATCAGTCAATGCATCGACCGGTCTTCTCACGTGGCAGCCTGCCTTGACGGACACGGGCACGCGCACGGCGACATTCACCGTGTCGGACGGCAGCAACCAGACGTTTATCCACGTGATCGTGACCGTTGTCATGCCCGCGCTTCCGGCGGATCGGGGTTTCAAACTGCTGCGGCCCAATGGCGGTGAGGCATATCGTTACGGCGACAGCGTCACTGTCGCGTGGGTCATGCCGGCATGCAGCTACCTCACCAACCTCGACATCTACCGGACCCGTATACAGACTATGTACAACACATGCATGTTCACGCCCGATGACGGTATCCAGGCGGCTACCGACGTCAATGGCGCCCGCAGAGGG
>Ga0315288_10006559_pt1 | contig 14764 bp, 12 predicted proteins | sample YL17G11_20_MG_FD_203454 | JGI IMG/M metagenome (GOLD analysis project Ga0315288, IMG submission 203454) | Sediment microbial communities from Yellowstone Lake, YNP, Wyoming, USA - YL17G11_20 | ecosystem: Environmental > Aquatic > Freshwater > Lake > Sediment | place: USA: Wyoming | collected... | reverse complement strand
TGAGAGACATAGCAGGTATCATCTTTAACTTCAACGCAAAAGGCGGCACAGGACATCCATGAACAGAGGGAAGGAGATCATGAAGAAACAATCAGTTTTGCCGTCGATTGTTCTCATTGTCGTTCTTGTGATTTGTGTGCCGGGTTTACAAATTTGGAATGGCCGGAGCGCTGAAGCTCAAGGAACAAGCCTGAACGTCATCAACCCACTCACAGGTGACAACTCGTTCAACTTCACCGACGCCGAAACGAACGTCGGAGACACATTCGTCGTCAACATAACTATCGTTGACGTGACAAACCTATCCTGCTGGCAGATCGGACTCTCATGGGACGCCAGTCTGCTGGATTTTGTGAGCTTCGAACTTCCGCCAGACAACGTCTTTGCAGGACAAAGCACAGACAACGCGAGTTCCATTACGTCGGGATACGGCGTTTTTGGAGTTGCCCTGCCTTTTTCTGAAGAGAATTCGTTCAACGGTACAGGAACCTTGTGTCAGATAACACTGAAAATAATAAAGTCCTTGTCGCCGCCCCTTCTGGAAGTTTCTTGCAACTTGGCATTCGCAGGCATAGGTACTGACACGTTCTTGCTTAACCAGCTGAACGATATACCTTTCTCTGCATTCAACGGCGTCTACGACTACAAGCACCTGCCGGGGGGCACCACATATCTGGAAATCGTGAATCCTCTCACGGGCGACGGATGGTTCGACTTCACCACACTGCAGAAGAACGTCGGAGACACGTTCATCGTCAACATCACCGTTGTTAACGCTGTTTGGCTCAATTTTTGGCAGATCAAGTTGACTTGGGATCCGAGTCTTCTGGCTTTTGTCTCAGCAGAAATTCCTTCGGACAACGTGTTTGCAGGAAAGAACCCCTTGGCTGTTGGTGCGTTGGAAACTGGAGCCTTGGTATATGGTGCCATAGTAGGACCTGGACAAACGCCTTTCTCCGGCAACGGAACGCTTTGCCAAATCACCCTAAGCCTAATAAGCAGCCCCAGCAAGCTCGCACCCGAAGTCTCTTGCGACCTAGGGTTCGCAAACATAGATTATGACACGTTTCTAGGCGGACCTGGGATGGCGAATATTCAATTCGTCGCCTCAGAAGGGTCCTACAACTACGCGTACGCACTCATCCATGATGTAGCCATAACTAATACTACGCCTGCTAAAACCGTTATCGGTCAGGGCTACAGCGCAAACATAAATGTTACAGTGGCAAACCCTGGCGACTACACTGAAACCTTCAACGTCACAGCTTACGCCAACGCAACCTCGATAGGGACGCAAGAAGTCATCGCTCTCACAAGCGGAAATTCCACGCAACTTGTTTTCACGTGGAACACCACCGGTTTTGCCTACGGAAACTACACGTTGAGCGCCACCGCAGACACGGTTCCAGGCGAAACCAACACTTCAAACAACAACTTCACCTGCCCATTTCCAGTTCACGTCGGCGTTCCAGGCGATATTTCCAGTTCCGTGGCAGGAGTTTACGACAAGAAATGTGACATGAAGGACATCGCCTACCTGGTCATATTGTTCAACACTAAACCAGCCTCGCCCAACTGGAACCCCAACGCCGACGTAGACAACAACAGCGTCGTCAACATGATAGACATAGCTATAGCCATACTCAACTTCAACAAACACGAATAACCCCTGCGCCCTCTGCTGGAACCTGAGCCCCAAAAGTGGTGGCTTGTCTCCCACAATACCCTATTTTCTTACGAAAACAGACTCTCCTGCGAGAAAAATTCCCAACACAGAGCGCGCGCTTTGTCGGTGCCAGAATTCCCTTAAGCTCTTGAAGTAACATAGTTTAGATGTGAAACGTGTTTGGTTAGTCCTTTTGGAGAATGGGAAGTGTTAGAGGAGTACGCGGGAGACAGGCAGAACTAGAATCCTTAGCGCACTTGTTTACTTCTTTACCTGAATGAGCTTGTCTCTAGTCGCTTCTGCTACAAACTCGGCTCGGCTGCGGTATCCCAATAGTTTCTTCTCGAGAATCTTGTCAACTTCGTCTGCGAGTTCAACGGGAATCTTAACGTTGACGTATTGTTTAGGCACATTTGTTCCCCTTGCTCGCAACTCAACCGCAAATCTTATGAGAATAATGGATAACCTATGGCGCATAGGTGCTTCCTTGGAGCCAGAGGTCCACATTGTAGAGCGCTACTTGCAATTGGTGAGAAAGTGCTTCACGATGACAAATGTCATGCTAGAAGGGGGCAAGGAAATCGATTTGCTCGCGGTCAACCCTATTTCAGCCGAGAAATATCACATTGAAGTCAGGGTGGCCATAGGGAAAGGCTTCAGGCTGAGGCTGATTGACACGCAGACGAAGAACGGCCGCAAACACCGAAGGGGCATGGACACGCTGAACGAAATCAAGTTCTCGCACCCAACCGTGGTTAGAGCCGTTAGAGAAATCTTTGGCGGCAGCGAATACAGGAAAGTGCTGGTCGTCTGGGATGTTGAGGAAAAGAGCGTTGTTGAACAGGCTAAAAGCCTCTACGGCATAGAGGTTTGGAAAATGTCAGACATTCTGAGCGAGTTGATTAGGGAAGTGAAAACGAAGGCGTACCGGGACGATGTTCTAAGAACCATTCAATTGATTTCCAGAGAAGCCCACATCTGAGGTATTAGTATGGTCTGACCTGCAAGCGCAGTCATTCTGAATACATCGAAGCGAAAAACAAACCCTCAACGAGTTCTATCGGGTTATCGGTATTTGAAATCAGCCTTCTTGCGTCTTCAGGAACAATCCTTAGAGCAAACTTCTGGTCGCCCAAGATGTCCCCGATAAGCCCCAGGATGATTTTGCGGATACGTTTCTTGTCAGCTTCCGGTCTATGGAGAATTGCTTTGCAGAACGGGATAAGAGTATCGTCATTGAAAATCTGCTTAAGTTGCTTCTCTGGAAGATTCTGGGCCAAGTAAGTCAGGTCTTCAATAGTCTTCTGCGCTTTCTTTCTAATCCTGTACATTTTTTGTTTATCCGAAGCCATCATGGCTCTACTATTGCCTTTGCTTTTCTCGACAAAGTTGACTTCGCCCTTTCTCAACATTGCTTTGTCCTCACATTACAGTCGCGTTACTTTCTATTTAAATGTTGTCTTTGGTTATAATAAAAGTGTTACTTTTACCAAAAGGTAACGCTTAAATAAATAGGCCCGAATACTTAAAAGGGATAAAATGGCACGTAAATTAGATGAGCGTCGCATTCCCCCACATACAAGTGAGGGTGGTGAACGAAAGGGCACCTTAGAGAGGTACATGCCGCAATCAGACTTTATCGAACATTTCTTGAAGCAGGAAGAAGACCCCCGGGCAATAACTGCTAAACGCTTTTACGATGAGGTTCCATCGGGCATTGTTAGGCTTCACAAGACCACAAGAGCAGGAGCAACCGTTGCCCTTTGCAGCGAAAGTATCAGACGGAACGAGTTATTTACGCTCGTCTGCCGCACAAACCGAAACATTACGAAAACAGTTAAGGAAGAGACCACATCTGTGGTTGGGCGTCCTGTTAACGTTATTCATATTATGAGAAACTCATTCTGCCCACGAATCCAAGAACAGATCAAGAAACACCCAAGCATCGAGAAACTCGGTTTCATCCCCCTCCCAGATTGCGACTCTTGCAATATCCTTTCATGTCCAATAAGAGAAGCATTTGAAATGCCCATTGAGCAGGTTCAAGGTTACTCTTTGACATACGCGAAGCTACAAAGCCTTGTGCTGTCTAGGAGCAAAAAAGTTGTGGATCTGCTGGACAAGCTGGCGTCTCAGTCGAAGAACATAATCTTCGATGAAGTTCAAATGCTGCAAGAAGGCACAACCGTCGCTGTAGGCTTGTGGGAGAAGAAGATGGGCTATGAACATACACTGGATATGCGGCCATACGCTAAGCTTAGCGAGTCCTCTCCCAGGATACAGAAGTTTTTGGAAAAGGTCACAGAGATCCTAGACGCTGTCCAACCCGAAATTGAGAGGCTGAAAAAGGAATCTGCAGTGGACCACCACCTAAAGCATTTGGCTTTGACAGTTCAAAATCCAGCGTACAAAAGAGCCCGAGAAAGACAGAAGGAGCTTGAAGCCACAGAAGCCATAGAACAGGCTGAACGACAGAGGCTTCAGCGCCTCTACCCGGAAAAATCATGGATTGAAATTGCAGAAGAGATGCCAAGCTATTCCGAAGCGGTCAAGGAACTCATGCGCGAGGACATACCCTTCAGCGAAATTGTGAAAATCCAAGAACTGTTGATTAACGCTATCCAAGAACCTAAGGAATATGGCTTAGGAGAAGAACACATAATAACGTTGAGCAGGCTGCTTCTGATAGTTAACGCAGACTCCTTCACAGTTTCTTACGTACGAGGACTGGACGGAGAACAGATATCGACCCAGGCACAGGACACGTTGATTTACAGAACGCTACAAACATTCATCTCGATGGCTCTGCAGGGTTCAAGGGAAAAGCGGATTGCATTCACGACAGCCACTTTTGGAAGCCTAAGGATTGAGAAGCTTCTGGGAATAGAAAACATTTGCGATTACGTTTGGGGAGACCCTCTAGACACCAGCTCAAAGCTTCTAGTTGTTGCCGACAAGAGCCGAATATCGCCGTACAATTTTCTGAATAAACTTGAGCACGTCAAGGGTCTGATAGAAGCCATCATTGATAAATTTGGACCTGAAAACGTTCAAATTTGCACCATGAATCGGGAATGGAGCAGAAGACTAGGGATGTCTAGCACATGGTACGGAAGCGACTTAACAGAGGGCGTCGCATCACGAAAAAGGATATGGATCTTCGTTGGGTTGGCAGAGAAACCAGTCAACGCAAAAGATCACCTAGCGATATTACAAGCCCCCCACCATGACAACTCCCTTAACTTGGAAGAGAAAGAATTCCTGCACTATGTCTCCCAGAAGCTGAGAGCAGACTCGGTCCATATCAGCACTTATCAGGCTATTTCACGAGCAAAAGATCCAGAGGCCAAAAACCGAAGCATAGCTATAATGATTGGCGCCCGGGAAGAAGAAGTTGAAAAATGCCTGCTTTGGGGACCTTCGAGAACTCTGAAGCCGCTGAGAACCGAAAAGGGTTTGAAGTTTGATGTTGAGATTCAAGATCCAATCGGTAAACCCCTCCTCACGGTAGCACCCTTGGGCGTAGACGTTGAGGAATCATTGCATATTGTTGATCAATGGATTAGTTATGGAAAAATCGTAAGCTATAGGCTAAATTGGGTTTACCTCAAAAGGCTGGTTGATGCAAGGGGATACGTCAGCGCCAAACGCCTAGTAAGGGCGTATGGCTTGGATGAAGAGGAAGCGAAGCAGTTCCTAGCACGCCTGCCTGAATTTCTGGAAAGCCAAGGGATAAATGACTATGTGCTGGTGCACGATTCGCAAGGGGCGATTAAGGCTGTCGCGACAAAGCAGTACTATGAGAAACAGGGGAAAGCAAGTATACTATATAGTACTCGTTTTCCTCAATCCGCTGTGGTACTGACTGATTGGTTTATCGCGCTCAAAGCGGCAGTTGACCATGCGCCCAGCGAGGTTGGTGTCCTGGCACCAAGATACTTCAACCATCACGTAAGCTCAGCCATATATGCCCATCTGAACGAGTTTCTGGATATTTTGACGTCAAACTCCAATCTCTGTCCAGGCTGGATCGTGATTGGTCAGAAAAGCGGAAATCGTGATAACCGCAGGCTCATTCGGGATGCTCACTGCCTCGGTTCTTGGGCTCCTGATTTTCCGAGGCGCTTCGGCTCTCCCGGGCAAGTTTGGGCTAACAACAATGCGGAACTTCTGCGGCTCATTAGTAACAGCTTGCATGCGGAACGTGATGCTTTCGTTTCCGTCTATGCTTTTCCAGATCGCCGCCACCCGATGGAAGGTGGCAACCCGCCAATCTCAACGGCCTTTATCGATATGGACCTCGAGAGCAAAGAGTTTTCAGATTTGAGGAACCGGTGGGAACATGGGGATTCCAGCATTGTCGATGAGCTCTTGGCTCTTCGCAAGACGTTGCTGACAGAGGTTCTCAATCAAGCGAAGGCTTTGGTTAGCTACCTGAAGAAGCAAGGCATCACGCCCAGAATACTCCTCTCGGGCTTCAAGGGTGTCCACTTGTTCATCGATTTTCCCTGCGTCCAATTTTCGTCACTAGAGACTTCAAAGTACGTCATAAAAGAGTTTCTGGACCAGATCAAAGCTCAAGTCGGCAACGTGTGTTTTGACCCCACCGTGATTGGTGACGCTTCGAGGCTGTGCAGAATTCCAAGCACTATCAACAGTAAGGCAACGAAGCTTCTGAGTCGCCCACAATATGCGGTTCCAGTGATCGCTGACGAATTTATGAACATTGGACCAGAGGATTATGATAACTTGTGTTCGAGTCCACGCTCCGACCCACAGTCAAGAACGGAAAGCCATGAAGTCTTGGTGGTGCTGACAAGGATAACGGAAGACATGGATTTGGATGACGTTGCGATTACTCCCAAAGGTCAAGTCAAAGACCCTGAGAGATTGGAGTCCTATGAGCGCGAATGCACCCGGGAAATCTTGGATGAAGCAGATTTTGATGAGCTTGATGTTCGGCCGTGCTTCAAGAGAGTGCGGAGAGAGAAAATCTCACTAGAAGGCTCAGGAGGGCATCTAATGCGAATTGGCGCAGTCATGGAGCTGGCGACGCAGAATCTCAGCATAGCTTCCATAGTCCGCTGGTTTGACTTCTGCAGCGACTACGACCAAGGCAAGACAGAAGCAGCCGTCAAAGGCCTCATTTCCAGAGGTTACACAGACAAGCACGTGGATGAGTACGGCTTAGAACATCGAAAAGGATTCCGATGCGAGACAATCAAGCGATGCGGGTTCTGTCTGAAGGAAGAATGTCATAGTTATCTAAGAAAAACCGTGAGGAGGTGATAGAATTGGTTAGACTTGTCGGGAAAGTCAAGGCATTTTCATTCAGCACAGGGCGCTTTTGCAAGAACTGTGGAAGAAAAGCTGTATTCGTCTCGAGTGACTCTTATCGTTGCCCTAAATGCGGAATCTTGGATTGGACCAAATATAAGAGACTCTGGTTCGCGATTCTAAGTCTGGATGTGATTGACATTGATGTGAGAGTTTTCTTCTTAAACAAAGCATTGCCGGGGCTCATGGCACGCATCGGTATCTCTTGGCAGATGTGCAAAGATAGATTGGCGGGTTTGCGTGAAGAATCATGGCGCCAAAAATACAAGGAAATCAAGAATGAGATAGTATCAAAAGCTAACGTGCATCTCGTTGGGCAAGTCATTGCTGTTCATGGAAAGATGGTTCAGGACAATAGGTTTCTTGCCAGAAGAATAGGCGAAACAGCCCTGCCAAACGTGCAGCTAGAGAGAGTGCGATTCGTTGAGGGCACCCTCGATGAACTGAATGCAATCACACAAAGGCTCCTTGGCGATTACAGAAGAGGCGTGGAATTATGGGAAAACACCCCGGTCATTCTGTTCAGAAAGTCTATGGGTGGGGTTGATATTGAAATCGGCATCAGAGCACCACTGGCAGAATATGCCAAATCCTACCGGGTGTGGATGAGAGTCAACGATGTGCCCACGTATCCTGCAGAACCTGTTCGCGTTGCGAAAGGCAAATACGCATGGGTCCTTAGAACATACCACACAAAACGATGGAAAGTGCAGTTAGAGCGCATTCTCGAACACTGCATCGGTCTGGAAACACAAGCCTTGGTAATATTCAACGCCGCGAAGAAACTCAACGTTGGGCAGATAGAACAGATTCTGGAAGGGCTGTCCTCAGAATGCATCGAGGAAATACAGGAGAACTGGCATGGTGGGACTGTATGGGAACTTGCGAAAACAGCGAGCAAAATCGATAGGGCGGCAGGCATACATGTTCTGAGGAAATTTGGTCTTTTGAACACACCGACATCGTAAAGGGGTCTGACACTGAAAACCACTAGTTCAAGTCGCAATAGCCTTGACTCCTGAGCAGTACTATGGAAAGTTGAGGAAAACGAGTATATAGTATAGTACTAGCTTTTCCCTGTTCTCCATAGTACAAGCGTCTCAACGAATGGGCGACTTGCGAACCCAGAAAAAGTATGCAGGCGCTCGTTCATTTTTCAATTCGCGGGGCTATTAATGCCTTTTCTCTCGAAGAATCTTCCACATCGCGTCACGGCCTCTTCGGTTTTATCGAAGCGGAAAGCACGATTTTTTACCATGCCTCTTCGATGATTCAATCGTTCATGCCGAGATCGGACTAACCCTGAACCCTTATGTCGAAGAGTATGGAGACCCTGCAAGAGAAACCATTCTGCATGCCTATTTGCTTCTTTCAGGTTCAAGATTTTTCCACGTATAGGTTCGACTCATGCACCAGAAAGTATCATGTCGCGGCAAGAGGCTCCGCACTGTGTGACTATCACAAATAGGTCGTGAAATGACCCTATCAGATAAGCGAAGCGAAAACTTCACCGTCTACGCAAAGAAAAATGTATCGTGAACACGCCGTCCGCCAGCACGCCGTCAATAGTGCTCATAGAACACAATGATCTCCTACCTTCGAGAAGTTCGAAGGCTTCGAAGGTCTCAGCGGTTCAGACTTTTGCGGCACACGAGTAGAGCAAAACAAAAAAAGGAAGAATGTGGCCTGTTACGCAATGACGCTGAAGCTGGCAGAAAGATAGCTGGGTGTTGCGGAAGGGGAATCAAGATAGATAGATACTATAGGTTCCCCTTCGAGCTCGTAAGTCTTCACGAAAGTCGAGTAGGCGATCAACGATAGACTTTCAGAGTACGTATATCCCAAAGATATTTGTCCGCTCCAAGTCACATTTGAATGAAGGGCTACAGTGAACGTGGTGAATCCCCTGACGTTAATTCCCATTGTCACTGGGGCACTACTATTGTTGGCTCTCCATTCTGACCAGGACATTGTCTTTCGCGTGGAGGAGGTTATCGGACCATTTGACAGGTACAAGTATATTGAGATTGTAAGATTGCCGTTGTCATTGTTGACACTGGAATAGTCCGGACTTACACCGACATATGGGGATATTATCGGATAGGAGTCAACACTAACTAGATGAATCCAATTGCTATGGACTTGATATAGCGTCGTTGAAGGCTCCTCTGATTGAACCTGCTGTTCATTGGGTTGTAGATACCATGTAACACCTGCTCTGATGTATCTTGGTGATGCTAAATTGAGATATGCGCCGTTGTCTGGAAACAGGAAGACTATGGTCATTTTCTCAAATCCGCCCACATGGACTGGGTACTCGCCAAGGGCAAGCCATCTGCTCTCGCCGAAGTTGACACCGAAACCAGCCAAAAAGTCTCCAACCCACACGACTTTGTCCTGTGACTGCCAGTTTGTCACATTCACGTTTCTTGTCATGTTGCTTACGTTTTGGTTGAAATGCTGGATTTCATAGTTGATGTCTCTCATGTTTATTGTTCCGTCAGGTTCGCCGATGGTTGGACCACTAACATCTGCCCAAGGGTCTCTCTCTGCACTTCTTGAAGGTAGTATCATGAACAGTGTGCTTGTCAAACAGAAAGTAGCCAAAGCAACGATAATTAAATCTCTTTTGTTCATTGTATCACCTCCTCCTTTCTCCCAAAGAACAAGCATAGTTGGGTCTGGAACGGTTATTTACCTTTTGAATCAAGGTTCTATGCGCGTTGGAGCGATTACGCGCTACTCTCCTAGTGCATCAGTGCCCGCGAGAACAACGATACCTTCGAACTCAACGAAGGTCTGAACGATGTTGATTTAACACAGAAGCCTCGCAGTCTCGAAGGTCAGCTAGCGCGCTTACTATACTAAGGAACGCGCCCACGCAAACCAAAAAAAGGACGGATGCGGAAAAGTCATAAGCTGAACTGAAGCAGATTAGAAGTGGTGAAATTTGGAATACTTTGAGTTCCTCTTAGGATGGTTTCTCGGCATCGCTTCGTTGGTAATTGCAGAAGTGATAGGTTATCTTTTCACCAAGAAAAACATGAAAGCCGAACATGAACATAGCGAAAAAATGTTCAGAATACAACTCTATCAGGAAGACAAGAAGAAAGCCTTGATTGAACTGGATGAGCTACTAAAGAAAAAGTACAACACGTTTCGAGATTTCCAGGCAAGTGTTGAATCTTATTTGGACGGGAGTTCAGGAATGTTCGTGCCCGAAAACCTCAAAGAAGACCTACGACAGGAAATCCGTAGTGTCAATGACTTTATGGCGGAGAAAATAGAGCAGATATATGGCCCAGAACCTGAACTTGACGACTATGATGATTGGGCGGAGGATATTTCACCGGAAGAAGAGCTTGACCAAGGAACAGAGACTCGTTTGAGGGGACTTAGAACAAACATGCGAGAAAAAATAAGAAAATATGTTTCTGAGGAATGATTCGCGCGTGCAACAAAACCTTCAAGCCATATTGCCGTGGCACGTGCGCGTTTGGAAAGCGAGAAATACAGCTCACGGGTATATCCTATTGAGAGAATAGGCGCAATGCAGCGTAAGAAATGCTTTTTGATTGCAGCTCTCTTGTTCTTACTGACTGGATTCGTTGCTTCTTTTCAGCTAGCAAAAGCGTCGCCTAGTGTTTCCGTTTCTTCTGTCTATGCACCGTTACCTATAGAATGGATCGGGTCTGGCGGTAGGGCTGTAACTCAAACATCTGATGGAAAATTCGTATCATTTAGTGGCTCTCGTGAAGCTCATATGGTTAGAACTGGTTCTGAAGGTGAATTTTTGTGGAGCAAAACGTATGGACTGGTTGGCTACGACCTAGAATGTTTTGGTGGTCAGCAAACATCTGACGGAGGCTACATGCTTATTGGAGGCGCAAGAGGATATCTTGCCACCCATGGCGATGCGTGGCTCGGCAAGACTGACGAGACGGGAGATATGCTGTGGAACAGAACATACGGAGGAGAAGGTCATGAATACGCCTTTTCTGGTCAGCAAACCACTGAGGGCGGCTACATTTTGGCAGGTGTTAATAATGGTGACTTCTACTTGCTCAAAACCGATCTTAATGGAAATATGGAGTGGGATAAGACCTATGGAGGAAACAGTAGTGAAATAGCTTGGTCTGTTCAGCAGACTTCTGACGGGGGCTACATTCTGGCAGGTGAAGCATACCCTTATGGGGGAACCTATTCTGATTGCTGGCTAGTCAAAACCGACCCAAATGGAGAAATGGAATGGAACAAAACGTATGATGTGGGCTGGAATGACGCAGCTCTCTGCGTGCGGCAAACAACCGACGGAGGATACATTTTCGCTGGTTACATCCTCTCCTACTACGATGAAATCTCTCGCGCGCGCGTAGGTCAGGCTTGGGTGTTCAAGACTGACAATCATGGAGAAATCGAATGGAGTGTTGGGTTCAGTGGCACTCCTGGACTCTCAAATTGGGCACAGGCTTCCTCTGTCAAAGAGACGAGTGATGGTGGATACATAGTGGCTGGCTACGCCACGTTTGAAGGTCAAACAGGGATGGTTCTGCTAAAAACTCATTCGAAAGGCAGTGGCTTTGACTGGAAAGGAGTCTACATGGGCTATGGCGCTTTTGATGTTATTCAAACCCTAGATGGCGGGTATGCTGTTGCTGAGGGAGGGAGGCTTATCAAAATTCTTGCTGAACGTCCACTTATTGCTCGCTTCCAATACAGTCCAAACAATCCAATCATTCAAGAGAGCATTTTGTTCAACGCAACTTACTCCTATGACCGAAATCAAGACATCACATCTTACTCTTGGGATTTTGATGACGGTAACATCTCTTCCACAACAAATCCAATAGTCTCTCACCGTTATGACCGCTCTGGAACATACAACGTCTCATTGACAGCTGAAGATGCTGAAGGCTTGAACTCAACTTACTCAGGGCTAGTCAACATTCCTGCTGGACCACCTGTTGCTCGCTTTGAATACAGTCCAAACAGTCCAGTTTTTAAAGAGAGTATTATTTTTAACGCAAGCAGCTCTTACGACCGAAATCAAGATATTGTATCTTACCTTTGGAACTTTGATGACGCAAACATCACTTCAACCACGAATCCATCAATTGTTCATCAGTACAAGAATCCTGGAATCTACAACGTTTCGCTGACAGTTGTGGATGCTGAAGGTTTAGACTCGTCGTACTCAATCGCTGTCTGTGCGAAAAATCCTACGTCTCTCTCAATATCAACAAGTTCTCCATCAGTGGCAGCAGGTTATTCAGTAAACGTAACAGGAACTCTACTTGACAGTGCCGGCGTTAGTCTGAAGAACGAAACGGTAGATTTATTCTATACCTTCACGGGAGTTGAGAATTGGACTCCGATATGCTCGAATTGCACAGACAATCTTGGCAACTACTATGCGAATTGGACTCCGCCAGCAGCAAGTTATTTCATGATAAAGGCAGTTTATGCTGGTAACTACACTCACGTCGAAAGCAACGGTAACGTGACTGTCTGCATGTTGCCATATGAGGGTCAATACATTTTCAGTGTCGAGTCCAACAGCACAATATCAGCTATGAGTTACGATAACAACAACAAAACTCTTAGTTTCATGACAACGGGAAATGAAGGCACATTCGGGTACGTAAAAGTGACAGCCGATAAGAGCCTAGTGACAGACATAGCGTTGCTGAAGGTTCACGTTGACGATGTTGAATACAACTACACTGCAACTGAAGCAGATCAGTCTTGGGTGGTTATATTCACTTACAGTCACAGCGTGCATCTAGTGAAGATTGAATTAGACTACATAATTCCAGAATTCCAGACCGCCTTCTTGTTGGTGATTCTCTTGACAGTATCGATTCTTCTAACTGCCGTGCGACATAGGAGTTCTTCGCGCTCGCCGACAAAACGTAGCGCGCGCGTCTTTTAAGGCTCTTGGCGCACACTAAGAATTCTCAAGAATGCAAAACTCATAAGAATATACCGAATAGACTATTCACGATAGGGCAAGCGAATCGAAATGAGCAAGAGACCTCCTCAGATATTTGTCTCTCACAGCAGAAGGGACACGAAAATCCTCGAGTTTTTTGACAAAGCCTTTGCGAGAACAGGTGTCATATCAAAATGCATGGAATTTGAAGATATGCAACCACCACAATGGAATGAGATAAACAAACAGGTGCGAGATTCCGTCGCGACTTTTTTACTACTTGGTCCTAGCGTCAAAAACTCCGACCATACCCAAAATTGGATTGCTTTTGAAGTGGGTCTATCTTGCGCCTATGACACGCGTGTATGGGTATTTGAAAAATTGGATTCAAAAATCAATTTCCCAATACCTTACGTGACAGATTACATGCAGTACCATCTCGACGAAAGAATCAGCTTTGACTACATTCGAGGAATAATCGAAGGTTACAGGGAGGACTATTATCAAAAAGTTGAGAATCTTGAGAATAGAACAAGAATACCCATAGGGCTTGAAACGGAATGTTGGCATTGCGGTTCGGTGTTCTCTAAACATCAGACTATTGCAGCGTATTATTGTCCTGTTTGTCGTAAATATTCAATTCATAAGTAGTTTCACTTGAAGAATGCAAAACAAATAGCTCGGGCGAGCCATGTTGCTGACTAGGTAAAGCCGAGCTGCATAGCCTAGCCTAGGGAGACTGACTTCTAAGCTTCTCGACACATGCGCGGGAAGGGTTGATGTCGCAAGCCGACCTTTCGCGGGTCGAAATAGCTTGAAATGAGTCCGTGGGGGCATGACCTGAGGGTTAAATCTCAGGCAGCTTCTAGGTTTTTGAGGCGCAAAAATGTCCAAAAAGGAAAAAGAACCCAAGACATGCCATGAATGCGGACTGGAAGATTGGGACTCATGCGAAGACCACACGCCAAGCACACACCTACCCGACAATGAAAACTTGGCGCCATGCATGTATTGCGTCAGTAACTCAAAGAGAACTCAGCAACGCTGGATAGCCGACTTCTATTGCGAAATGTGGACACGCAACGGAGACAAAGATTTCACGCCCATGCTCGAGGACCCAGACCCTGACGAGTGCGCGCTTTTGCTGACTCTTCACCTAATCGTCAATGAGTCCACGCCCACCGTTTTCCAAGAAGCTACCGTGATCTGCAAGAAAATCGGAAAGGAAGGGGGTGAGTAGAATGGAAAAACCAAACGGCACAGTTTTCAAGGCAAAGATAACCCCAGACGAAGTTCGCGCCAAGATCGAGGAAGACAAGGCGAAAGTTGCCGCGAAACTCGGCGAGAAAGTCATTGAGCCAAAGAAACCGAAACGCGAGAAACCAGAGAACTCAAGCGAGACAGGCGAAGAGACAGGCAAAGCAAAGCCAAAGAAGAAAGAACCGAAAAAGCCAAAGATCGCCACGTTCCCATGCGAAAGCTTCGTCAATAAGTACCATTTCATGAGAGTGAGTCCACAAGTGCTCAAAGCACTAGGCTGGGAAATCACGGGCAAGCGGCTCATAGTCGAACTCGACCTCAAAGACGGCGCGCTCGTAATCCGCAAGCCGAGCTAAGCCACATTTTTTTGGCGAAACGAAATTGCAGTTAACTTCAGATTGAAAAAAAAGATGCAGGATCTATGGGAACAGTTAGGGTTTAAACTTTCAGTTTTATATAAAAGCAATAGTTAGTTTTAAATATGTCAGCTGCAATACCGAAGGCTTCAGTCATCTGGTGTCACATGAGTGCTGGTCGTCTCTAACATCGACCTAACGACAGATTTGCCG
>Ga0315288_10006558_pt1 | contig 14764 bp, 13 predicted proteins | sample YL17G11_20_MG_FD_203454 | JGI IMG/M metagenome (GOLD analysis project Ga0315288, IMG submission 203454) | Sediment microbial communities from Yellowstone Lake, YNP, Wyoming, USA - YL17G11_20 | ecosystem: Environmental > Aquatic > Freshwater > Lake > Sediment | place: USA: Wyoming | collected... | reverse complement strand
GCCCCGACCCCGGCGCCTGGGCCAACCCTGCTTCCAGCCGGTCCCGCTGCGATTTTGCGGCTCCACAGGCCTGCCGAAGGAACACCGGCATCCTCTTCAGTTCCCGCCTGAACCCCGCTCCTATCCTGCTACCGCATCCCCTACCCTCGAGAAGCCGCAATTCCCTCACCTAGTGCTGAGGGTCCGTTCGTCCTTCTGAACTCCAACCTCAGTGATGGACACTCGCCCACGTGGTCGGCGAGGTCATCATTCGGGACGTCCTCGCCGCAACCAGGACACTTGGAGCAACACAGCCGCTCGGCATTTCGCCGGCCTCCTTGCCAGACCCAACCTTCAGAGAACTGCATCAGGACGACTTCAGCCATACGCTTGCCGGTGTCGCGGATGAACGAAGCTATGCAGAATCGGCTGCCGCACTGCCGCCGCCGCCGAACGACACGGCATCATCGATCGTATAGCAGGCTCGATCTCCGCGCTCGGCCAGGGCGCGCTCGAACGCAAACACCTGCACCATCGTCCGATGTTCCTCAGGGTCTTCGCCGGAAATCGTAGGCACTCTCACCCCCATAATCTGGAGAGCCCTCTCGAACTGCCCACAGCGGCGAAAGAGGTCCACCAGCACGGCGATGCCGACCAGGGGTGATGGGGTAAACAGCCGATTCGCGCGTATCGCCTTTTCAAACAGAAGAATCGCCTTCTCTCGACATGTCCTGGCAGCGGCGTCGTTCCGCTCATCATCACAGGCCCAGGCAGCACGCGCTACTGCCCAACCTGCTTTCGCGAGCTGCTCCAGGGCTTCGTGGAACATCGCACAGCAGAGGTAACGATTCGCCAGTTGAGGAAATGCGGGGTTCCGGCGCTGCTCAACGTAGGCGGGGCTGCTCAGTACCGGGAGCGCTGTGTTGGGTGGAATCGCGAGGTTCTCGAAGCAGTACCCGCAGGAGGGGCACTCCTGAACTTGGTGGCAAAGTGCCGAGCGCATCATCTCCGGCGGTCGGGTGTCCAGGTCAGAGGCGCCGAACGCGCTGGCGCTCAGCACCACTGTCTGCGTGCTCCTGGCGCCGCATACGGCGCACGTCATTTCCCGGGGTAGGGTGGTCATGGCACTACAACGCGTTCAGCGGCTGAGTTGAGCATTGGTCTGGTAGCGGCCAACGCGGAGTCAACCTTTCCCGTGAATCGAAAGGACATCAGGAGTTCCAAACGTCACGCTGCCCCGGCGATAGTCACTCCGGAGCTGCAAAAAGACCTCGTGCTCGAGCAGGGTCACCAGCGTTGTTTGCGCCGTGCTCTGACCTTCGTCCAGGCCATGGTCGAATTGGATCCCGCCTCGCTCGGTAAGAACAAAGCGCGCGTGCAGGTCGCCACCGGTTGGCAGCCCCGGCCAGAAGAAGACTTCGAGCGTTGTACCAGTTGGAGCAGCCAACACCAGGTTCCGGCGGTATTTATCTTCCTGGACGTCTCGATCAAACGGCTCGGGCCTGGCACAATGGACCTCCAGGCGTTTCCACCCTGGACAAACCCCAACGAAAGCTTCGAATGGCCGAACGAACCTTGGCTCACTCGGATCGAAGTACGGGTCTACCAGAATCAGCTCTTCAGACCAACGCAACAGTGCCCCAGCCCTGGCTGCCATCTCCACCGCAGTGCGAGGGCAATTCAGGTCCTGCGTGCTCACCCGCCAAGGGTCGGTGTCCCGCTCGAGTTCATCCGCCGCCAGCACGTCGGGACGTCCGGAACTCTTGGACCGGGCGACAATCGCGCGGAATGGGCGGCTCGTAGCTTGGTTCTCGACAGCGGACCGCAGCCAATCGGCCGGATAAACGAAGGCCCTCCCTCCAGGACCCACCATGCGATGAAGTCGTAGGGCGGGGTCCCCCAACTTGCTGCACAGGGCATTTGCCCTGACGGGCGGAGACAGCTCCGGGGCCAGGGCATACACACGCTTGCGCCATTCCTTCGGGAATTCCACGAGTAGGCGACCGCGACTCACCCCGAAGTCTTCCCACAGGACGCGGAAGTGACTCCACGTGGCCATGACTTCCGGCTCGACCGCGAACTCGTGGATCATGGGAGTTCCTGGAAACGCTCGGCAAAGAAACCACCCGGCCATGGCCGCCCGAAGTCACCGTCTGGAGTTACCGGAAGCTCGACCACTTCGGAGCCCATTGGACCAGCCTGCACAAAGAGCACAGAGAGATCCTCCGGGCGCACCGGCGTCTTGCCCTGCGACAGCCGACCCTCAGCCGTCTCACGCACGCGGCGAAGAATGCGGAGGATCAAGTGCTCGCTGTGTGTCTCCAGGAGGAACGTGTTCTTGCGCTCTCCCAGAGCAGACTCGATGAACACGTCGCCCAGCTCGGCTTGTTGGGCGGGGTGGAGGTGGAGTTCGGGCTGTTCCACAGCAATAATACGGTTCGTGAGCGCGGCAGCGTTGACCAGCACCGGCAGCGCTTGGGTCACGCCGAAGCCAAGGTCACGGTGGCTCAGCCGGGTCCGAGTGATGGAGTCCTCGAACATCAACTCAGGAATCCCGGCGTCCAAAGCCGGCTCATCGGCATACACCAGTCGGCGCACTCGCAGCAGGCAGGGCAATCCCAGCCATTCTGCACCAAACCACCGGTTGACAGTCTCCTGAGCACGAGCGTCCCTGCAAACATGCTGCCACGCTTCGAGACCACAGCCCGAAGACCCCGACGAGTCTTGTGCCAGCGCCAGCAGATGCCGCGGCGGGACAACACGCTGAGGCCCGAGATAAGAAAGCTTACGCAGTTCCTTGCTCGTCAGCGCAGTCAGCACCGTGAGCAAGCGAGTCATGTTGTAGCGAATTGCGTGAGCCACGACCGACCTTTCATCGCCATCCAAGTGCTCACGGAAGAAGTCACAGGGACTGCCACACGCCAAGTCCTCCTTCCATCCGGGGTAGCTCCAATCGCCATCAGGCCCTTCATCCGAGACGTAATCTTGCCTGAGCCTGAACTGCCGTTCAGCCAGCAGCTCGGCGAGCCTTTTGGCCAACTCAGTTGCCTCGTCCACCGCAATCGCAGGGCTCGGAGTTTGGTTGAATCCCTCTCTCAGCACGGCAGCGTCTGCGCCAACCGCCACCTCCGCCTCACTTGCCTCCTCCGTGCTGGCAATCTTAATCCCTAGATCCTCTTCCGCCCTCCGAAGAGCAGCATCCTCTTCTTCGAACCTCCTCCGAGCAAACTCAGGGATCTCCTGGAGCAGTCGATTGATGAGCGGATGCTCGCTGTCCACGTGGTTGCACTGGAACGAGTTGGGACCGGTGCGGGCAAACCCAAGGGCCGCGCACCCATCGAAAGTGATTTCCGCGGTTTGGATTGCCAATGCGTTGTCCACGCCGGTCGGGTTGTCAATGCCACCGGACCTCGCGACCCGGAACGACACTCCGAACTTCCGAAATCCGCAGAACGGCTTCTTCTCTGCCTCGGTCCCCGCGAGGAAATTCATCAAGTTGACCTGCGACACGTCGCTCTCGAAGTGAAGGAGGAATCCCCCTGCCGGCTGGTGCTGGTGCACATAATGAGGGAAGCCGCCCAGATCGACGGATTCAGCGCCAAGACGAGGCTGGTGCACGTCCCAGTCGCCGGTCTCAAGGGCATGATTGGCCAGCAGCAGGCTGTGGATGATGCTCGATTTGCCCGAGCTGTTGGCGCCGAAGATCAGCGTGATGGGGCGGATCGGGATGTGTTGCTCCTCCGCAAACGCCTTGAAGTTTCCAATTCTGAGTCCAGTCAGCATATGTTCTTGACGACGGGTGGACCATCGCACAAGGCCAGTCCGGACGCGATGCCGAAAACCGCAAGTGACTTGACTGGCCGGTCATGCGATAAACCCGCCGTGAAAGTCTCGCTGCTGACCCGCGGCGGTCTGTCCTTGGACCGGCTTGCCAGCTTCCTCTCTGTCGTGGACGCAGGCGGGATCACCAGCGCGGCAGAGGGAGATCCCGTGCGCCAGAGCCAATTGAGTCGGCAGCTCAAAGAACTCGAGGAGTTCTTCGGTGGCACGCTCATCGAGCGGAGGCGGGGACTCTTCCGCCTGACTGCGGCAGGGCGCGAGCTGTGCGAAATCGCGCGGACGACCTTGACGTGTCTTGACGATTTCGAGCGCCGCTGTGCGGGCAAACCGGTTGATGTCCACCTTGGGGCGGGCGAGAGCGTCCTCGTCTGGATGCTGCTGCCACGTCTTGGCGAACTCCTGGCAAGCGAGCCGGCGGTAGTCCTCACCCTTCACAACCTGCAGTCGGAGGAGATCCTGAGGCGATTGCGCGATGGGCGTCTCGACTTCGGAATCCTGCGACGAACGCCGACTCAGGCGGGTTTGAAGAGCGTCGCCTTGAAACCTGTGGAGTACGCGCTGTTCGCACCAAGGAATCCGGTGTCAACGCGCCGGCCGCTCGATCCGCAGGAGTTGCTGAGCAAGGTGCCGCTGGCGCTCCTCGAGGGCACCGGCGAGTCGAACCAGGCGCTCGCCAATTGGGCCGAGGTCCAGGGCGTAGCTCTTCAGACTCGGCTTCGGTGCACGTCTCTTCTCCAAGCCGCCGAGGCAGTGAAACGGCTGGGCATGGCTGCAGTTCTGCCAACTTGGGCAGAGTCGGCCTTCGCCGCAGGGAGCGTGGCCAGACTCGAATTGCCAGCACTTCAGTCACTGCGCGGCCCACTGCAACTGGTCTGGAGCAAACGGCAGGGTGCCGTGAGAACGTTTCTCGCTCGAATGGCGAAGGCAATTAGCACGAGCCTGACTCGATAGGCCTGCGATGGGAGCTGGAGTCGAGGGCGCTGCCAGGTTTGGCCTTCCGATACCGTTCCACGAACCAGCGCCCCGCGCTTCGAACACGCTTCGGTTGGTTTACACCTTACGCGGATTCTGGACCCGCTACCGTGCCTGCAAACGTCGAACGCCAGTCCCAGCCCCGTCAGGGGCGGCATGTCTATAGCACTCACCCTCCTCACCCTTTTCCCGCCAGCTCCGTAGGAGCGGCACGGCAGCACGCCAAGCAAGAGCGATGTCCCGGAGTATCCATGCCGCTCCTACGGAGCTGGACAAAGGTCGGGAGGGGCGTGTTCTACAAACATGCCGCTCCTATCGGAGCTGCGGACGGGCCATATCGGTCGCGCAAGCACCAGCGCCCGGAATCCGTGTACGGAGCATTCGGCTGACGCTCGACACGCGGCCGGCTAATTGGCGTAGCGTTTCTTGAACTCGGCCTGGCGCTCCTCGCGCTCTTTCATTTCCTCTGGGGACATCTTGTTCAGATACCACCGGTGGTTCGTCGAGTTCAGGACTTCCTCGAGCTTCTTTGCGAGCGCGTCGGCCGCCGCGACCTTCTTCGCGTCGTCGGACTTCTTCCCTTCGCGGACGAGTTCTTCGAGTTCCGGGACCATCTTCGTGTAGAAGTGCTTGGCGACCTCGTAGGTCCCGTGCCAGTGCGTGTAGTCGGGGCCCATCATGGAGGCGCCGTGGCGGGCGCGGCGGCCTTCGTGATGCCAGATCTCATACCAGCTCCAGGCGAGGTCATTGGCGAATTCCGCCGGCCGCAGGAGTGGCTTGGCCAGGTCGTACAGCTCGGTGCCGGGCTTGGCGAACTTGTCGTGGTACTGCTCGAGGAGGCCGTCGTACTGGACGTAGAAGTTGTCCACCCACTGCTGTTCGTGGCAATTGACGCAGACGTTCTTCATGTTCTTCCGGCGCGTCTCCCAGTTCACGTCGGCGCCCGCGAGGCCCATCTTCTTGTCGCTGACTTCGGGCCGGACGGAGATGGCGGGCCGATTGTTCCAACTGATGCGCATACCGACGTCGTGGGTGACGGACATGGCGGGCGTGGCGGGATGGTCCTTGGCGGCCGGCCGGGCGGGCGTCGCGCTCATGTGGCAGGTGGCGCACGTCGGGGCCAGGTTGTAGTCCTCGCCCACCACCCACTTAGAGGAGTCCAGGTTGAGCTTGTCCTTGAAGGCGCGGAAGGCGATGCCGTGTTTGGACTCGTAGTAGATTTCCATCTGCGGATGGTCGGGGCCCATGTGGCACTTGCCGCAGTTGTCGGGGTTCCGGGCTTGTTCGGCCGAGAACGAATGGCGGCTGTGGCAGGCCGAGCACGACCCTTCCGAGCCGTCGGGGTTGATCCGGCCGATGCCGGTGTTGGGCCAGGTGGCCGGGTCGAGCTTGCCGCCGGGGAGGACCTTGATTTCGGTGCCGTGGCATTGCCAGCAGCCGTTGACCGCGGCGGCACTGTTGCCCTTCGGGAACGCCGGCGTCACGAAGCCCCGGTTGCCTTCGACCACCTCGGCGAGGACGTTGTCGAGCGAGCCGAGGATGCGCGCGGCTTTGGAGTGATGGGAGTGGGCGAACTCCTCCGTCTCCTTCGTGTGGCAGCGGGCACAGTCCTTGGGCGAAACGATGGTGGCGATCCACTGGCCCTCGTGCTGGAAGGCGTCCGGCTCGCCGTCCTTGGCCATGTGGCATTCGTAGCAGCCCACGTTGGCGCGGTGGTGTTTGCTGCGGCCCCATTGCTGGTAAACGCCTGTGTTGTCGATTCTGTGGCAATCCAGGCAGGCCTTGGTTTCCTTGGAGAGCTCGGGCAAGCCCCAGGCCTGGGCCCGGACGCGTTGGGAAGCGTCGATCGCCAGAGCCAGGACAAACACGGAACCGGCGAGGACAACGGTGTTGGTTTTCATGGTGATGGGTGCGGGGTTCTGAAAGACGAAAGGGACAAGGGGCGCGGGTTCGGGGCCGACCACCGCTGTGCGTGCGTCACTTCGCCGGCCAGGACAGGTACGGACACACGGACGAGGATGGTATAAACGAGGAGGCCGAAGGCCCAGATGCCAAGGCACACCATGGTTTCGTGGAGGGTAGGGAGGTATTCCACGACCTCACCGAGCGGCGTCGGGACAAAGGCCGGGATGATGAGCCCCATGCCTTTCTCGATCCAGATGCCGACGATGGCGAGCACGCAGGCGATGTTGAGCGTGCGCAGGCCGCGCGAGGCCGGCAGCATGAGCAGTGTCGTGGCGATGAGGTTCATCCCGATGGCCGTCCAGATCCACGGCACCAGGGCGTTCTGTCCGTGGAGCCCGAAGAAGAGGTAGTGGGCGGAAGCCACGTGACGGGTGTCCGCGTAGAACTCGGTAAACACCTCGCACCCGAGCAGGAACATGTTGATGATCGTCGCCACCTGCACGATCCGGCGGAGCGTGAGCAGAGCGTCGTCGGACACGTGATGTCGGGTGTAGTGGCGGACCACCTGGAGCGTGAGAATGATGAAGGCGGGACCGGCGGCGAAGGCGCTAGCCAGAAACCGCGGCGCGATGATCGCCGAGTTCCAGAACGGCCGCCCGCCGAGGCCGACGTAAAGAAACGCGGTGACGGTGTGGATGCTGATTGCCCAGGCGATGGCAATGAACACGAACGGGATGTAGAACGCTTTGCGCGGCGTGCGTCCGCAATAGGCGCAGTAGATCAGGTAGCCGCAGATGTGCAGGTTGAGCAGGAGATACCCGTTCAACGCAATCACGTCCCACGTCAGCATTGAGATGGGGAAGTTGAACCGCCACAGGAGGTGCATGAAACGGTCCGGCCGGCCGAGGTCCACCGTCACGAACAGCAGGCACATCAGGATGACGGACACGGCGAGCAACTCGCCGAAGATCACCACGTCGTGCAGGTGCAGGTTGCGATAGACATAGACGGGGATGACGAGCATCGCGGCGGCGGCGGCAAGACCGACGAGGTAGGTGAAATTGGCGATGTAGAGGCCCCAGGACACCTGATCCGTCATGCCGGTCGTGACCAGGCCGTGGACGAACTGGTGGCAGTAGGCGTACAGCCCGCCCAGCGCCACGAGGGTCAGGCCCGTCATCCAGAGGTGATAGCGCCAGTCGCCGACGAAGCTGAGCCGGAAGCAATCCCACAGGAAGGTGCCGTAGCGTTTCACAGCGCCTCCTTCGGGTTGGCCGGGGCCATCGGCTCGCGGTAGCGGCTCCCGCGTTCGTCGAAGTAGTAGAAGAACCGCGGCAGCGTCCCGACCTCCTCCTTCAGCACATAAACGCGCTTGTGCTTGAGGATGTAGTGCACGTCGCTGTTCGGATCGAGCACATTGCCGAACTTGCGCGATCCGGTCGGGCACACCTCCAGACAGGCGGGAAGTTGGCCCACCCGCGTGCGATGCAGACAGAACGTGCACTTCTCCATGACTCCCTTGCGGCGGGGACGGTTGGAGAGGTAACTCATGTTCGCGTTGAGGTCGCCGGCGGGAATCCGAGGCTCGGTGAAGTTGAACCGCCGGGCCCAGTAAGGACAGGCGGCTTCGCAGTACCGGCAGCCGATGCACCAGTCGTAGTCAATCACCGTGATCCCGTCCGGTTCCTGCCACGTGGCCTCGACCGGGCACACCTTGACGCACGGGGGCTTCGCGCACTGGTGACACTGCACCGGCATATACCACTTGTCCGGCCGCGGGACCTGCGCCGAGTCGTAGTGGTGGTCCGCCGATTCGACGTCGATGCTGCCTTTCTCCATCTCGAGGACACGGATGTATTGGATCTCGGGCGACCGGGACTGGTTGTTTTCCTGGACGCAGGCGTGGACGCATCTGCGGCAGCCGATGCAGCGGCTGATGTTGAGGCCATAGACGAACTCCACCCCATCGAGAGGCGGCGGGTCGGCAATCTTGGCCGCAACACCGAAGCGGCGCTGCACCTGTTCGCCAATGCGGGCGAGGGCGCGCTCCTTGTCCTCGGGCGTCATCTCCTTGTAGTGCTTCTGCAGGAACTCCTCGAGGCCGGGCAAATCATCCGCGGTAAGATGCCGCAACGGTGACATCGCGGCCGCCAGCGCCGAGAGCCCGGCCGCCACCGCGGTGCCCTTCACCAAGAAGCCGCGACGCGACAGCTCCGGCGTCGCGGGTTTCGCCGCACTGGAGCTTGGATTCAGATCGGGATGGGCCATGCGTCAGTGGTGCGGGTTGGCCGCACGGTCCAGGGCGAAGACGCGGAGCGGATCATGATCGCCGGCGTGGCGGACCGGCTCCTGGGACCCCATGCGGAGCGTGTTCGGACCGGGCGCCGGCCGCATGGGCGGGAACGGCGGTGTGTGCGGATCATGGCACTCGATGCACTTCCGCCGGGTCTGCGGTCCGCGGCTCGTGTCCCAGAAGCCGTTGATCCGGCCGTGCGAGCCGGCCTGCCAGTCGCGATAGACCGGGCCATGGCATTTCGCGCAAACGAGCTGAGGCTGGTTCCACGGAATCGGTTCGCCCAGATCATCCACGAACGCGTCCCGCTGGGTGCGATGGTGGCAGTTGAAGCAACGGCTGTTGAGGCCGTGACGGAGCGTGATCTCGGTGTGCTGGACCAGCGCCCGGAGCGTCTCCTGCGGCGACGGAATGATCCGGTGGCAATCGCTGCACCGGTAGGTGAAGACCGAGACCCGATACTCCGGAACGAGCTTGGGTTGCCGGACCGGTGTGGGATCAGTCACCCAGGTGGGAACTGGCGAGGCCGACACCACCGGGCTGTCGAAGGGCACAGGATTGAGCGCCAGAACGCCCGCCCCGGCGAAGAGCACGAGGGGAACCCAGAAGGACTGCGCCGGCTTCATCGCCAGATTCCCTTTCTCGCGCGCCCGCCGAAGTCCGCCGCGCCGTTCCCTTCGCGCGAAGTGAGCGGGCGATTCAATGGCAGTTGAGTTCCCATGCGGGATTCGGGGACATGTTAGGAATTCCTTGTGCGCCGGTTCTTGATCCAAGTCAAGCCGTGGCGGGACGGTGCATCCCGAAGTTGGCGGTCGCGCTTTGAGGTAGGGCGGGTCTGTCCTCAGCCCGCCGCCTTGGGTGAGGGTATGGCCCAACGGCGCGGTGAGGACACACGCGCCCTACCCGCACCGACCACTTCGGGATGCACTGTGGCGGGATTGCTGGAGGCGATCGGGTCTTGTTCCCGTTCCGGGAGGGTGTATAACTCTGGTCAAACGAGAGAGCGGCCAGAATGTCGCGCGATCGGCCGCCCGCGTGCGAGCAAGCTGCGTTGATACCTATGAGCGAAGAGAGAACACTATTCCAAGGGTCCTCGTCCCAAGCGTTGAACTTCGGGGCCTACCTCCTGTCCGGAATCGTCGCGGTGGCGCTGGTCGTCGTCGCCGTCATGTTCTTACCCTGGCTGGCGTTGGGTTTGGCCATTCCGATCGGCTATGCCGGTTGGAACTGGCTCCTGCTCCGGTCCCGCGTCTATGAGGTCACCACCGAGCGAATCCGGGTGAGCACGGGCATCCTGACGCGCCGGACCGACGAGCTGGAGCTTTACCGCGTCGAGGACATCGCGTTGGTGGAGCCGCTATCCCTGCGTCTGCTCGGTCTTGGCAACATCGAACTCGCCACGAACGACAACTCGAACCCCAAGCTGCTCCTGCCGGCGATCAAGGGCGTGAAGCAGCTCCGCGAGGACCTGCGCAAGGCGGTCGAGGAACGCCGCGAGAAGAAACACGTCCGCGTGACCGAGTTCGAGCCGGGGCCGGGCGGTGGAGCGTAGTGGCTGTTAAGCGCCGAGGGGCGTTCAAGTACCTAGGGGTCGCAGGAACCCGAGGTCACGAGGCTTCAATTTCCTCGGGAGGCAGCCATTCGTCAGCGGCTCCTGATGTCTGCTGCAACTCCCTCGACCACCTTCTTGGCCGGAGCGTGCTGCAATGTCAGACTGTAAGCCGCCAGCACGAACGAGGTGATGCCGGCGACGATGAAGGCACAGCGCGGCGTTCAGCTTATTCCTTAACGGGTTCAGTAGTGGCCTCGGCAGGTTGTTTGCCAAACACGATGAACAGGAAAACCCAGAAGACGGCGAAGATCGCCGGGGGTATAAAGAAACCCTTCCAGTTATGGCGCTGGGCTTTCAAATAGTCGTCACGGGTAACCCGACTGCCGATCTTGTCGAAGGTGGCCTTCAACTCGGCCTTGGTGTAAGAAATTCCACCGGACTCCCACACTTCGGGAAGTTGATCGATGTCGATTGAGCCATCCGCCTTGGCGTACTTGCCGAGGTGTTCCCCGAAGTTGAAGATATTCTTGTCGCCCTTCAGGTATTTGACCGATTTTGCCAAGTCGAGGTATCGCCAGCCCGATGTTTCCATTTCAGGAACGTTCCAAGCCGGAAGACTCTTTGCTGCTTTCGCGTCCTGGATAGCGACGGTTTTCGTTATTGCGGGGGCACAGCGGTCAATCTGGTAGCCGAACAGATAACCGCTGAGCACCTGGCCAATTCCCAGGAGGAGGAAGGCCAGAAGACTTTGAACGCTTGCTTTGAGATGGGCGGGGGCAACACGGTCGCCGAACATGTAGGCCGCTGTGTAGAGGAAGGCATAGGCCATACCATGACAGAGAAGCCCAATCAGGGCGAACTGGAATCCCCCCAGAGTGAAGATGAAATATCGAAGCGCCCAGGCACTCATCCCGATAACCAAAACCCATTTAAGACCGATTCTGGCGACACAAAAAGCGAGGATCGCCATGAAAAAGAGCTCAGAGAACTGGTTGAGTGTCGTCAGGGCAACCGGCGCTGGATAACCGAACTCGCTCAGGTAGGCAACCACGGACGGGAAGAAGTAGTTACTTCCGAAAATACTGACCATGAACGCACAAAGGACGAAGATGGTAAAAGTGGGGGACTTGAACAAGGCCAACGCCCCAAGGCCAAAGATGTCCTTCTTCGCCCCTTCGGCGGGAGCTCCTTTGGGCGGGGTATCCGGGAGAGTGAATGAGTAAAGTCCGAGCAAGATACCGCAGCCACCTCCAATAAAGAAGAAATAAGGAGTGGCGGCGCCACCAGCGAAAATCTCCACAACCAAATTGACCAGGATCCAGCCGAGGGTCCCAAAAATGAAGACCTTAGGCGCCGAAGCCGAATCGGGAATATGTTTGAAAACGACGGTGTTGACCAATGGAATCGACGGCATGTAGCAGATTCCGGAGATAAGCATCAACACCATCAGCGATGCGAACGGAACCACAACCGCGCCCCCTGCCGCCCGGGATTCCGCCTGGGCAGAAATGACCCCACAAGCCACCAGCGCTGCTCCCGAGATCAGATGCAGCAGGCCAAGCACCTTTTGGGCGGAAAAGAAACGGTCCGCGATCGGACCAATGATCATCGGGGCAATTATGGCTCCCAACGGAATCGCCATAAAGAGGTACCCGATGTGAGGACCGCTCATCTTCCCATTGAGGTAGCCTCCGAGCGCTACAGACCAACTGCCCCAAATCGCAAATTGCAGCAGGTACGCCAACTGCAATCTTGGGTAAACACCGCGCACTTTGTTTTCTGTCATCCTGAACTCCTGATCGTTTTCGGTTTAGTCGATTGGATTGTTCTTAAGAAATGGCAGCAATCCGAACGCCGGTTTTATGGCAGCAACCTCAGGCGGGTTCAAGAGGAAATTCCTGATAGTAATCTGCTTTTTCGCTTCTTAAACATTGGCCAGCACCGCTTCATGTGTCGCTCACTTTCATGCTCCCAGGCTCCAGTGTCCAGCCTGCATGCAGGGCTCTGGACTCCCTCCGCCGACCCGTCAGCCCCCGCCCAGAGGTCAAGAGGGCCTTTGACGCTCGCGCGGTAGGACGGCAATCCCAAGTCGTTTGAAGAGCCAAGTGCCGCCGGCCGCGACAGCTACTCCGCATCCGACAATGGGAACGGCCAGCAGAAGAATCGGATAGTGGGCTCGTGGAAGAACTCTGGGAAACAACCAGAAGGCGCAAAAGATACCCCCTGCCGCAGTGGCGGCGACGGGGAAGGTGTTGAGGATGCAGGACTGCTGCAGGGGCGTGAACTCCAGGCTCGGCAGGTAGCCGTAGATCAGCGGCAGCCAGGTACCCCAGATGACGAACTCCAGGACCATCATCAGGAAGAGCCGCAGACGGATTGCTTTGTTCATGGGTGCCGTGGGTTGGTGTTGATGGCCGCGCGTTAAGCAAGCCCCCAACCCGATGCAAGCCAAGAGCCGTGCTCCTCCAGTGCTCCTCCATGATTGCCTCTTCGCGGCGACCCCACTACGCTGCCGCCTGATGCACCTCGGCCTCCACCTCAAAGGCGCATGAGCCCGCTGCCGCTCATTCTGGCTTCCGCCTCGCCCCGCCGGGCGGACCTGCTGCGTCAACTCGGGCTGGAGTTCCAGGTCATTCCCAGCGCCGCCGCCGAAACGCATCACGAGCAACTCACGGCCCGTGAGTTGTGTCAGCTCAATGCCTATCGCAAAGCGCGCACGGTGGCCAAGCAATGGCCGGACGCTTTGGTGCTCGGCGCGGACACGCTGGTTTGTCTGGACAACCGACTCTACGGCAAGCCGGCCGACCTCGCGGACGCTGCCCGGATGCTGGCCGAGCTTCAGGGGCGCACGCACCAGGTCATCACGGGCGTCTGCCTCGTTCACCTGCGTGCCCACCGCCAACGGCTATTCGCCGCAGGCACGGACGTCACGTTCCGGGCGTTGGACGCCGCCGGGATCGACCGTTACCTCAAACAGGTCAACCCGCTCGACAAGGCGGGGGCCTACGCGATCCAGGAGCATGGCGAGTCGATCGTGCACGAGATCTCGGGCTCGTTCTCGAACGTCGTGGGGTTGCCGGTGGAACAGTTGCCGGTGGAACTGTCTGCCTTTCGAGCCGAGCCGGCAGACTGAACCACGAAATACACGAACCACACGAAAGGAACACTGATCCGTTACTCGCAGGTTGCTTTCTTGTGAGATTGCGCCAAGTTACACCCAGTCGTTGACCGGTATGGAAATCATCTATTTCGTCGGCATCTTGGTGATCTGGTTCGCGTTGCAGAAGTGGATTCTGCCGCGGCTGGGCATCCGCACCTGAATGTCGGACAGTTGCTCGGTCGAGCAACCGGATCCGAAGGCCAAGAACGAACCGCCCCGCACTGCCCCACCCGGCAACTCGTAGCAGCCGACGTCAGGAGGCTCTCGCTATTTCGGATTGCGGATTGCGGATTGCGGATTCCAAGGCGGGGCTGCCCAGCCACCTGCTGCTCCTCATGTCGGCTACGGTTCGGGCGTGGCAGCCGGGCAATGCTGACGGACGGCGGAGGTCACTTCGCACAGCCAAGCCTGGCGTTGTTCGGGGGTGCTGAGAATCAATGAACTGAAGTTGCGGCGATAGACGGTCGGTACGCCGCAGAGGCCGAACACGACCTTCCGCCAGAGCGTTTCCAGGGGATCGCCGTAGAGCTCCTCTTCCTTCTCCTGGGGTGTGTTGGCCGTGTTGAATACCAGGCCCACTCGCGCCTTCAGCAGACCGACCGGCTTCGCGCCGCCCTTTCCGTCGGGCACGAAGTTGTAGGCTCGGCCCGCACGGAGTACCCGGTCGGTCCAGCCCCGCAGGATGGCCGGTGGTTGGCTCCACCAGTTAGGGTGGATGAAGATGATGCCATCCGCCTCGCCGATCTCCTGGCAGTGTCGCTCAACGACCGGAGGGAGCAGGGCGTCTTTCGCCAACTCCGCGGCGGTCATCACCGGGTCGAACTGCTCGGCATAGAGGTCATGGAAGACCACTTCGTGTTTCAAGGCGGCCAGTGTTTCGACGACGGTCTGGGCGATGGCGTGGTTGAAGCTGGCCGGATTTGGATGGGCCAGGATAAGGGAGACTTTCACTCGGGGTTCAACCGGGTTCGTACGGCCTAGCCGGGGGCGGAACGCTCCTTGATCGGGACGTAGGGGCGCTTGGTGTTGCCGACGTACACCTGTCTTGGGCGGTAGATGCGGC
>Ga0315288_10006557_pt1 | contig 14764 bp, 4 predicted proteins | sample YL17G11_20_MG_FD_203454 | JGI IMG/M metagenome (GOLD analysis project Ga0315288, IMG submission 203454) | Sediment microbial communities from Yellowstone Lake, YNP, Wyoming, USA - YL17G11_20 | ecosystem: Environmental > Aquatic > Freshwater > Lake > Sediment | place: USA: Wyoming | collected... | reverse complement strand
AGTTCGGGGACTACCTTACCGATGTGCTTGTCTACTACCAGCAATATGCCGGGGCCTCGGATGTGCAGGAGGCGAACGTCGGGGTTTGGAGCGACTGGAAACTCGCCGGGCGGTTGCCGGTATCGGGATATGAAGGCTATACCGCCGACACCTACGTGCATTCCGGCCGACTGAAGGTCGCCTGCACGATGAACGCGACGGCAAACACCGTCACCTGCACCGACCATCTGCTGAATGTCGGCGATGCCATCACGTTTGAGGATGACACGGGCGGCGTGGACATACAGACGCGCTACTTCGTGCTGACGGTGGACGATGCCGACACCTTCACTTTCTCCGAGATTCCGCCGGGGCGCGCCTCGGACAATCCGCTTGCGGCCGCCACCGCCTTTGACATATCGGGGGATGGCGCGAACACCTGGAGCATCGCGCTGGCGGAACTGAGCGTTGACGATCATGCGATCCCGGAACCGATGGAATACACACACCCGGCCATTCTCTCTGCTCGCTATGGGTGTGCGGCTGATAGCCGGACCTACCTGTTCGGGCTGAACTGGAATGTGTCTGCTGCTGCTTGGCTGAGGCCCTGTTCGGGGGCGGCCTCCAATAGCCTTGATTACGGGTCCTTCCAGGATGCCGGGACTGATCCCCAGGATGTGGCGCTGGGCGCGATCTTCGATGACTTCGCACCGAACGCCTCGCGGGTGAACGGTCTGTTGAGATGGGGAAGCGGCAAGGCCATCTTCTGCGATGCCGGAGATACGGAGTTGCGTGGTAGGGGTCCCGACCAGTGGTATCCCGTAGAGGGTACGAACGTCCCTTGCCGATCAGGACTGACGCTGGCAGGGTGCCCCGGGCGGGGAATCATCTACGCGGGGACCGAGCACTTCTACCTCTCGAACCTATCACAGGCGCTGCCGATCAGCGACGGATTGGTGGACTTCTCACTGATTGACTGGGATGAGCCCCACGGCGCGGTGCCGAGCAATGACCGCTACGTACTCTACTGCTCCTACGAGGACCCCAACCAGGAAACCAAGTACGCGTTGCTGATCTACGACTTCCGGGCAGGCGGTTGGCGACACCGGAACAGCCTCTCCTATCAGTATGTCGGCATGTGCGTGGACGATGGCGACGGGGAGGTGTACGGCCTTACCACGTCGGGAGACATCGTGAACGTCTTCGGCGGCACCGAGGACTACGGGGGCGACCAGGACCGCGTACTCGACATATACGGTCTGGTGATCGCGGACCCGACCGCACAGAGGCGAGTCGGGATGCTGCTGGCGGAGATCATCACGGAAGAGACCTCTATTGAACTTGAACTGCAGCTCTACCAGCATGGCAAGGCGACCAAGACGATTCCGCTGGATGCGCGGACGGTCGCCAGCACGCGGACGCAGTACCGCTGGAACGTGCCGATTATCGGCGACGCGGTGGGCCTCCGCCTGATGTGTCGGGGCGAGAGCCTGTTTGACATATACAAGATCGGCTTCGACGCGGATGACGCGTCCGCCGGCTGAGAGGGCGACTATGGCATTCGGTTACGACGACGCGGCATTTGCCATCATAGGACTGCTTGGGCGGCGATCCGAGCAGAAGAAGCAGCACGAACTGCTGGACGAGCAGGCGCGGATGCTCATGCCATACTATCGGGCGCGGCTGGCGGCACTGGCGCGGGCGGAGGGTCAACTGGGCAAGCCCAGTTACCGACTCTCCGCCGCGAAAGAGGAAGCACTGGGCGAGGTTGCCCGCGAGGAGCAGACGGCGGCCAGGATGGAGGAGGCGGGGGCGGCGGGCCGGGGCATGGCGCCGCAGCGGTACAACACGCGGATGGGGGCGCAGCGAGAGCGCAATCAGATCATGTTGGCGGAGGCGGCAGCGCAAGAAGAGAGACAAACCAGCCTGCGGCAGGAGGTGGAGCAACTGACCTCCGGCGCGACGGCGGGGATGCTTGACATACAGCGCCAGAGAGGGGCGGTGACAGAGAGCGGGTTCGATGACCTGGGCGCGCTGGTGGGGACGGTCTACAAGAGTTACAAGGAGGGGCAGGCGGTGAAGGCGGGGGGCACCAAGGTTCCAGCGGCCGTGTCACCTGCGGTCGCTACGATGCCCGCGGTCGCACCTGCGCCGGGCACACCGATCACGTCTGCCTACACTCCTGCGGTGAGTCCCATGATGACCGCAAGGCCGTCGCAAGACTTCACCTACCTCCAGCGGTTGCCGGGCATCACGCTCGATGACCGGGCCTACGACGGCCTGGAGATCGGGGGCCAGTATCGGCGACTGCGCTACAACACGAGGCGGCCGAAGGAGACCGGGGCCGACAGGTTCCTGAGTCTCGCTGGGCTTTGAGGTAGAGATATGCCTTTCATACGAAGCATGATAGAGGCGGCGGGGGAAGCGACATCTCCGCTGGCAATGGAGGCGCACAAAGAGCGCCTCAAGCAACAACGGATGAGGGTGTGGGAACCCGTCTACACCGAGGCGTTCCAGGCCCTCCAGAATCCAGCCACCTATCGGCCGGAGAACGCGGCCTTGGTGCCGCAGTATCAGGCGCGGTTGCGACTGGCGCAGCGCAATATGGGGATGGTGGAGGCGATTCCCAGCAGGGATGCGATATTGGGGGACGCCTTCACCCGAGCGATCAGCCAGGCGCAGGTTGACGGCAACAAACTGAGACTGCCGAAGTCACGGCGCAAGGAGTTCATCAATCTGCGGGCGGCGCAGATTCTACAGGACCTCGGCCCAGACTACGTGAGTTCGTTTGCCGTGACGATGAGGCACCAGCGGACACTGGCGGAGGCGGGGCAACCGCAGGCCGACACGGGAGTCGCCCCCAAGGCAGCCGAACCGGCACCTGCTGGTGGAGCAACCGTGCAGGCAGTCCCCGTGCCACCTGCCAAACCCGACGCCTTCGGTCTGGTCTATCAGATGATCGAGTCTGCGATGCCCGATGAGATGACGCCGGAAGAGGCGCGGGCTGAGTACATGACGTGGGGGAATCAGTACGGAGATAACCCCGCGCGTGGATACGACCCGAACATGACGCCGATTGGCTACGACTACCTGAACACGCTCGACCCTGCGAGATACCCCGATCGCGACACGCCAGAGGGGCAGACGGCGTTTGCGACGTTCGACGCCAACATAAGGGCGGCGAAGCGGGAGATTGCGGCGCGGCAGAACCGCCTACTGAACAAGGAGGAGGTGGCCGCCAAGCACAGCGCGGTGGCTGGCAACGTCTTCATGCAGGCAGAGGCGGCCCTGCGTGACCCCAAGGTGCTTGACGCGCCCGAGAACGCGGGACTGACCACGCTGGGGCAGGTGTACTCCCGCAAGGCGTCGGTCCTGCTGAAGCAGGCGGTGGCGACTGGCGAACTCGACGCGATTACGACGGCTGACATCGAGGCGATTCAGAAGCGGGCGGACGCATTGGACCAAGCGGCGGAGACCCAGCGCAAGGCGGGTGTGGAGACCGAGAAGGTCGCGTGGGCAAGGCGCATGGACCTGGCGCGCTTTGACCTGGACAAGACCACCTCCGAGCGGTTGTTGAGGATAGAAGAACGGGCGGTAGACGCTATCGAGCGCAGTGACTTCAAGGGGGCCGACCAGCAGATTCGGGAACTCCGCAAAGAGCGGCGGGCGATGCAGGCCAACAAGAACGTTCCCGCTGAGGACCTGAAGAGCGTTCTCGCGCAGATAGACGAGAGCATCCTGCAACTGGTCACGAAGTACGATGAGGAAACGAAACAGGCCCAGGCTGGCGCTCGATCACATGAAGAGGCGATGGCGGAACTTCGCGCGAGAGGAATCAAGTGAGTAGCTTCGCCGATATTCTCGCCGACGGGATGGTGGAGTTCCGGGCAGATGTGACCTCCGGCAGGCGGCCGGGCGCGAAGGTGCGTGGCAGAGGGAAGACATCCTACCACGCCAGTGGCAATGCGGCAGACCTGCAAATAGGGGGCGGCGACCAGGCGGCGCACGAAACCCTGGCAGAATACTACCGCCTGCGTGGACTTCACGCGTTAGTAGAAGCCCCTGGCAGCAAGTACGCCTCCCCTGGCAATAAGGGCTTCGTTGTCCACGTCGAGAACCGCGCCACGCTGAAACGGACCGTGCCCATTACGTTAGCGGCGTCCTTACGCGAGAAACCACCTGCCCCGGTGACTACGGCCGCGAAAGGAAAGGGCGGCATCCCGCGTCTGGGCGCGAAGACGCTGGCACTGATCGAGAAGGATATGCTCGCCCATCCCGAGATCGAAGACACCGAGATGATGGTGCAGTGGCGGCGCGATAACCCGAAGTGGAACGGCAGCTCGATAGACGTGGCGGTGCGGGAGGTGGCGGCGCGCAACAAGAAGCGGCTGGCGGTGTTGAGGGAACAGGCCAAGACGCCGGAGGGGCACGTCGGGGCGCTACGGCGGTTCGCGGCGGAGACGGTGAACCGGGAACTGCCTGGCGAGATTGTGAGGGACCTATCGGAGGCCACTGCTGGGGTTCGGGGCGCCATCGCGGGAGCGGAGGCACCCCCGACGGCTAAGGCTGCCGCACCCGAAGGGGTGTCTGGGGTCAGTGCTTACCCGGCTGGGTGGGGCGGGCAGGTCGTGGACGCGCCGATGCCGCGGAAAGGATTCCTCTCTGCTCCCGACATCGTTGAATGGGGCCGCAAGTTAGAAGCCTGGGCATACGGATATGAGGTCCCGGAAGAACTCTCGGCATGGGAAAGGACTAAGGCGATTCCCTCCGAGTTTGCCCGCGGTATTCAGTTCCTAATTGCGAGTGGAGTGCTTCCGAACGCGGCTCCCTCCGATTATCACCGGGCGGCCAATGCGATGGCGTTGGACCTCCCCAACTTCATCGCGCAGTTTGCCCTCATGCACCAGGTCGCTGGAGGTGCGCCTGGGCGCAGTTTTGTTGGGGCTGTTGCACCTCGGATAGAGCTGGCTGGGGCCAAGGTTGCTGAGGCTGTGTCCCGTCGCGCAGGCGCCTTCGCGGGCAGGGCCGCGGAGGGGGTTGTCGTGACTGCCCCGGCGCTTATGGCAGAGTTCTCGGCCCTGCGGGTAGTCACCGACGAGCCGACACCGAGCGCCGCCGCGCTAGGTGCCGTGGAGGGACTTGCGGTTGCTGCCCTCTTTGCGGGTCCAGTCGAACTTCTCGCTACCGTCAAAGGCAGTATGCCAGCCATCCGGCAAGCCATCCGCACGAAGCAGTACGGCAAGCCGGGCCACGGCCTACGTCAGGCCAGTAACGCCTGGGAGAAGGTCTTCGCCTCGGACGCGGTGATCTTTCCCGATGACCCGATGATACCCGTGCTCAAGCCGGGTGCGACGCGAGCACAGCGCAAGTTATACGAGGCCGCTGTGCGCGAGTCCGCCAGATTCCAGAAGGCTCGCGGCCAGCAACCCCTTGCAAGGGGCAGAGTACCAGAACCGCTTACGACGCCAGCAATGAGGCCGATTGCCGGGATACTTCCGGCAAACGTGGGCGAAGTGGGCGCGGCACCAGTGCCCCGGTGGACGGCGGCGAGCGAACTGAAGCGGCCGACCGCACAAGCACCCGCGGCGGAGGCGGCCGCGCAGCCAGTCGCACCACGCGATATGCCCCTTACCGCTGAGGGTAGAAAGACGCTGGAGGGGATTCGGGACCAGGGCGGTGAGGAGTTGGCAGGCCGCATCCGAGCGATTCAGGAATCCCCCCACCTCACCGACAAGGCAAAGCAGGAGCGGCTGGACGTACTCATGCCGCGGGACGAGATCACGGGGGAGCCGGTTGCGCCCGTCGCCGCCGCGACCACGGCGATAAAGCCCCCTGTGGCGGTCACAGAAGCGGTGAAACCAGCACCGGAGGCACCGGAACCCATCCCAGCCGTCGAACGCCCCGCTACGGCGGCTGGCGAGTGGACGGTCACAGTCAGAGACCAAATGGTCGTGGGAGGCCGGCGAACCGCAGAACCAGTAGATAGGAACCTCATTGTTAGGGCTACCACGGCCGCACAAGCCAAGAGGGCGGTGTCGGATTCTGGTATAGACCCAGGCAAAATTGTCGCGGTCGAACGCCCCGCTGCGGCGGCGGCGCTTCCGCCGATTCGCAAAACAACCTTCACCCAAACCGGCGACGTTCTTACTACCCGCAGGCCGCATGATTCTGGCATTGGCGCATGGGCCTCAGACGCGGTGTACGATTCGGCGACGGGTCAATGGTATCGGCTGGAATCCGTAGAGATAGGATACGAGAACTACAAGCCTCGGCGCGGGGAAGTGATAGGCAAGACCATTGAGGAGGCAACGGAGGCACAGGCCGCGTACCTAGACCAGTTGGAAGCGAAACTCACGCGCAGAGGGCCGACGGAAACTCTTGCCACCGCGCCGGTAGTGGTGGCAGAGGGGACTCCGCGTGGCGAGGGCGAGGAGATGCTGCCACGCCCGGAGCGACGCAACGTTATCCCGAAGGGCGAACGGCCCGATCTCAACCGCCTCCAACGAGAGCGCCTAGCCAAACAGGAGTATGAGAAGGCCCTGGCTGAGTGGCGCGTGAAACTCACTCCAGAACAGGCAACCCGCGTGGCGGAGGAAGAGACGCAAACGGCACGGCGGGCACTGGAGGCAGAGCGGGAGGCATCGGCCAGGGAGTACGATGAATGGGGCAAGCAGGTTGAAGAAAGGGGCGCGTGGCAGGGCAATCGGAGAGTGGGCCGATGGATTGAAGGGCGGCTCCAACGTCAAGGCATCGCCTATAAGCGCAAGGGAGGGGAGGCTGCTGGCGAGAGCATCTACTTCGAGATCGAGAACGCCGACGGGGAGTACGTCGGGGCCTTGCGCGTGTCGGATCATGGTCAACCTACTGGCGGGGGTTACAAGGGTCGTGATATTGTCGGTGATGTGCGATACGGCGAAGCCGACATAGACGTGAACCCGCATAGTGGCGTGGATTGGAAAGAGGCTGTAGATAGGGCCGTTTCCCTGGCCAGGGCCGAGGAACCCGTGGCGCAGGGCGTGGAGGCGGGACGCGCGGAGCCGGTACTGGCGGCCGTGGCGACTCCGCGTGGCGAGGGAGAGGCGATACCGGCGGCCAAGGAACCGTGGGAGATGACGCGGGAGGAGTTCCGCGGCGTTGACCCGATGGGTCTCCGCGTCAATCTGTCAGATAAGGCTAATTGGGAGGCAATCTATAAAAGACGAATACTAGAAGAAGGACAGGGTGGGCCAGAGGCAACCCACGGCGCTCTTGTGGAATCCGCACTCTCCGAAGGCAAGCCCGTCCCTCCCGAAGTCCTCGCGGAGTACCCCGACCTCGCGGCGAAATACGCGCCCACAGAGCAAGGGCCGGTTGCGGCCGAGATCGCAGTCGGCGACGTGATAACCGACGGCCTTGTGCGGGCGCGCGTGACGGGCGAGGGGACGGTGAAGATGGGCCGCGAGGACGTTCCCGCCTACCGCGCGGAGGTGCTGACGGGCCACGAGCGCGGAACCGAGACGGCGATTCCGAAGGACCAGGCGAAGCGGGTGGAGGGAGGGGAACCGGCTGGTGTGCGGCCCGGCGAAGTACCCAGGCCCACCACGATGCCAACGGTTGACCTGGAGGCCCGTCGCCGCGCCGCCGCCACGCGCTATGAGCATCAAAGAGGGGTGCAGAACCTTCGGGACCAGGCCGACCAGACGCAGGAAAAGATCAACCTCGGCCCCCGCGAACTGGCAGATGCCACTGGCATTGCCAGTGAGGAACGTCGCCGGACTGAGGATGCTGCAAGACAAGCCGACATGATGTTCCAGCGCGGGGGACGCACGAACGCGCCCTGGTATCGGCGGGACACCGCGGCAGGGCGCGCATGGTGGCGCAAGGCACTGGGACAGGAGAATGATCGCGTCAAGGTACGCACTGATGCCAAGCGCGCCGAACTCACAGAGGAACTGAAGGGGATTCAGGCGAGGCTTGCGGAGGTGGAGGCGGTGGCCGTCCCGCCAACCGCGGAAGAAGCGGCTGGGGCGGCCTTGACCGCGCCCACGCAGAGACCAGAGACCGCGGCTGATCGGGAACTCGTCTTCGAGGCAGGCAGAGAGAAGGAGGATAGGAGGGACCCAGAAGCGCGGCCGCAGGATCGCACCGTCGGAGGTGTGGCCGAACTACTCCTGGCGTCCGGCTCTGAGCGCGCTGATACCGCAGAGGGTATGCGCCAGTATGTGCAGTCGCGCTGGTGGAACGCGATTGCGTCAACGCATGACCGGTCCTCGGCCAGCGATGTTGCGGCAGCGATGGTCAACGATGTTGCCGTACAGAACCCGGAGATTGCAGGCAAGGAGATGCCCTATTCGCAGACCGCCGAGACGCGGGAGATCAACAATCGGCTTTACCGAATGGGAGACATCGCGGGTTCGGCGCAGGCGATAGAGGAACAGGTCATCGAGGGGACGGTACGAGAACTCACATCGGGCGTGAGGACGGGAACCCCGCTCTGGGAACGGGCGAAGCGGGCAGTGCGCGCCGTTATCGCGCCGACCGAGACTAAGAGGTTGCGGAACGACGCAGAGAGCCAAGAGAGGCAACTTGTAGACCTGCTGGAGGGCGAGAACTCGCCGCTTGTGCGGATGGTGAACCGGGCGAACTTCCTGAGCGAAGCGGCAGAGGACATTGCCATCATCAACCCGGAAAGCGAATGGCCCGCGAAGATCGCCGAGGTGGGCAAGGCGAAGGAAGCGGAGGCGCAGAGTCTCCGGGGGCAGGCCTCGGAGCGGTTGACGGCGGTACGCGATGCCCTGGGCGGACCACTCGCGGAGACAGCGGGTGAGCCATACCTTGAGCCAGTCCCAGTACCCCCGAAGCGTACACCGAAGCAACTCGCGAGTTTCGCCAGGAACGTTGCGGCATTCGTGAACGCGAATGGCAATGAGGAGTTCATTCGTATGCCCTCCCCACGGGGGAACTGGCACGGGAACTCTTACGTCCAGGTGAAAGGAGAACCACCCGCCGGTACTGGGGTTCCCGATGGCAAAACGGTATCCGGGGGATATGAGCGCCTTGTGAATGCACCGTGGGAGGCCCCCAGAAAGGAACTGACACCTGTTGCTCACCTGCCAGTCGGAGGCGCAGGGCGCGGACTGACGGCGTTACGCGCGGATGACGGCACGGTCGTCATCGTGGATCATGGATTGTATGAGTATGTCCAGTCTCGCCAACCAGGGGCCCGACCATTCATCTCCGCGGAGGCAGAGGGGCGCGCCACTGGGCCAGTGATCTTCGGCGATAAGGCAGCGAAACAGCCGGTGGCCGCCCTAATGGGCATGAACAGTGAGATGGACACTGGCGCGTGGACCGCCATCAAGGGGCGCGAGGCGGCGATCTTCGCCAACTGGGTTGAGAAGACAACGGGGCCGGTCACGGAGATGCCAGAGGCGAACCCATCTGCCCTCTTCGCGGCCGCCGCAGAAGTAACGCCGAAGCCAGAGGGGGAAGTAGCCTTCCGCCGCGCGCCGACGGAGACGGCGGGGCAGCAGGAGCCGCCGGTTGTCATTGCTCCGCCGACTACTGCCACCGCGCAACCCCGCGCCACTGGTAAGCGCATTGGCCGCGCCGATGTGTTGCGCCACCTCCAGGAGCAGTTGCAGGTGGCGGTTCGCGTCGGCCGCGTGAAGCGCGGCGCAGTCGGCCAGGTTCGCGTCAAGGATGAACTCGCCCGGATACGGTCGGCGAGCGACCTCCCTACCGCCTATCACGAGACGGGCGAGATTCTGCGGGAACGCTTCGTCGAACTCACCCCCACTGACCCGACGATGCGGGCGGAACTGGGTCGCATAGGCGAAGCCGTGGCAGGGGAGGGTGCCGGGGAGAAGTTGCGGGTCAAGGAGGGGGTGGCCGAGTACGTGCACCGGTACATCGCCGAGCCGGCCAGGGCGGCGCGGGAAGCCCCGGCGTTCACATCCCACTTCGAGCAAACCCTGAACGGAATCAAGGACGGTAAGCGGTCACTGCTGGACGCATTGCGGGCGGTGCGAGATATGCACCAGCGGTGGGAGTCGCAGAACCCCGTTGACGCGTTCCGGGCCGAGTTGGTGAGCAGGCGCAAGGCAGAGCAACTGAGTGAGCCAACGCGGCGGATCGCGGGTTGGTGGGCGCGGGTGATGACGCGGGCCTTCGGCAACCGCAACGTGAACCTAGAGCGGGCGACGGAGATGCTGCGACGGGCATTCCGCGAGGAGACGGGGAAGCCGCTCTCGGAGACAGAGGACCCGTACCGGACGCTGGCGCGTGCGCCGATGAAGACGCAACGGGCGTTCGAGGAGATCGTAGAGCGCGGCTGGTACGAGACCGACCCGGCGACGGGCAAGCGCACGAAGGTTGCGCCAGCGTTGCTAGAGGTGAAGAAGGCGGCAGAAACCGAAGGAGGCGACTTCCAGGACTGGCAGGCATATCAGACAGCGAAGCACGGCCTCGACCTGATCGCGCTGAGGGAGGCGGAGGCAACAGAGGCGGGCAAGGCACTGGACTGGGACCCGATGCCGGCCAGCAGGGAGACCCTAGAAGCGGTAGTGCGGGAACTCGATTCGCCTGCCTTCCGCGAGGCGAGCAATCGCTGGGGGCAACTGACCCGACAACAGCGGCTGTTCCTGGAGAAGAACGGATTTGCCGATGCCGGATTCGCTGACGCGATGCAGGAGAAGTACCCGAACTGGGTTCCCCTCGCCCGCGTGTTCATGGAGTCGGAAGTCGGAGGCGTGGGCGCAGGCAACCGGGCCGATGTTCCCTCGCTGATAAAGCGGCTGAAGGGGAGTGGCCGCCCTATCAAGTCCCCTATCGAGGAGTTCCAGACGCGCCTGCGCGTATCGCTCGACCTGGCGGACTTCTTCCGGGCGCGGCGACAGTTCGCGAAGGCGGCGGGGGCCTCGCGCGGCATGGGAGGGCTGGCGAGCAAGGTCAGCAAGAAGATGTTCGGGCAGAACGCAAGCCCGGAGCAGTTGACGCAGATGTTCCGGGATCTGGTGAAGGGGTTGGCGGGCGAGGGTGAGGCGCTGGGTGAGATCAAGCCAGAAGTGGTGCAGAAGATTCTGGGTGAGCCGAAGTTGTGGTCGGCGGCGCAGGGGCCAGCGATGAAGGAAAACGTCTTGCCCGTGCTACTGGAGAATGGCGACGTGGAGCTCTGGCAGTTCCATCCCGACCTCATCGGCGATCTGACCAGGGCAGACGCGTTCCGGCTTCCCGACCATTGGCTACTGACATTACCGAAGGCGGTGACGGCGGCCACTCGCGCGCTGAACACGACGCTGCGGCCGGTCTTCATCTTCGCCCGTAACACACTAAAGGACATCCCGGCGATGCTGATACAGACGCCGGATGTGTCTCCCTCGGTGTTCGTGCGCTGGGAGAAGACAGGCAAGCCTGGTTGGCGGCCACGAGTGGGAGATGTGCTACGTGGCTTCTACGAAGTGGCGAAGAAGACAGAGAAGTACCGCGAGTTCGAGAGCGAGGGCGCGTACCAAGGCGGCCGCGAAGCGATAATGATGGAGCCGGGGGACTACGCAAGCGCCTGGTCGGAAGCGGCCCATCAGTTGCGTAAGGCGTCGGAGTCGGACGTTCACGCACTATCGCTGTGGAATCGGGCACTCTCGAAGTGGTTGGCGATAGGCGGGGCGCTGGAGGAAACCCCGCGAACGGCGGCGGCGCTGGCGCGGGAACGGTGGGCGCTGGGCAAGGGCAAGTCGCCAATGGAGGCCCGGTTGCTGGGCGTGGAGGCAGCGAGGGAATCCACTGTTCCGTTCGAGCGGGGGGGCGAAGTGAGCAAGGGGCTGAACAGAGTCAAGGCATTCCTCAATGTCCAGTTCCAGGGGCCATACACCGCTTTGCGGGCGATGCGGCGAGACCCTCTCGGCACATCCTTGCGGGCGATGAAGGTGCTGACCATCCCGACGATGATCGCGGTGGCGCTACAGCATGATGACGAGGACTGGCAGCAACTTCCCGCTTACCGCAAGTACACCGGCTGGAACATCCCGCGGGGCCGCGACGAGAAGGGCGAGATGCAGTTCGCGTGGATACCCTTTCCCTATGAGTGGGGGGCGGCGTTTGCCGCGCCGGTAATCGCGGCGGCGGACTGGCTGCGGACCAACGACCCGGATACCTGGAAGGACTACATTTCGACGGCGATGCAGACCGCGCCGACCGGCGAGGTGGGCGACGTGAAGGAAGCGGCGAGCGGGGCGGAGTTGGCCGAGCAGTTCTTCACCGGGCCATTCCTGAACATGATGCCGGATGTGCTACGGACGCCCGTAGAGATCGCTGTCAACACGAACTGGCTCGGGCGCGACATCGTGCCTCACTGGGAGTTGCGTCAGGCCCCCGAACTCCAGCGGTCGGAATACTCCTCGGAGCTGGCGCGTAAGGCGGGCGAGTTCCTGAACTACTCGCCGCGGAAGATAGACCACATCCTGCGAGGGTACGGCGGCGGGCTAACCCGTGACCTCGTGGCAGTTGGCGATATGCTGGTAGAGGCGAGCGGACGCGGCACACGGCCGGTAGCGCAGGGCGGCATTGCGGAGGCGTTGGCGCTCAGTATCCGGTCGAGTCAAACCCCACGAATGGTAGAACGGTTCTATACCGAGAAGGCGCGGCTGGAGCGGAAGCAGTCGCTGGCAAAAGCAGGCCGGCTGACGCTGACGCAGCGGGAAGATGAACGGAGGAAGGCAGCCGACCGGCTGGCCCGCGATCTATCGGAACTGAAGGACGGGATCGAAGAGATCATGGCCGACGAGAGCCTGTCGCCGGATGAGCGGCGCGACCGGGCCGTACCATACCTGGCAACAAAGATGCGGTTGGTGGCGCATTTCGTTGGCGAGGCCGAACCTGCCTGGGTGACGAAGGCACTTGGACGAGGCGAGATCACAACCGGCGAAAAACGTCCGCAACGCGTCAAGCGCGTCGGCACCGTAAAGAGGGCGACACGATGACGAGGGCTATCTGATGCGTCTGTGGGGAGGACTGCCATATCCCAAGCCATCCAACGACCGCGAGGTGCAGGAGAACTGGCTCGCCTTGCAGGGCGCGCACTTCCGCACGCAGAGCATCCCCGACCACAAGGGGCGGCAGGTTCACGTCGAGCTCGACAGCAGAACCAGCACTCTCTACTACATCAAGGACGGGGTGTTGACCCCTGTCGGGATGGGCGGGGTCTCGACGGCCGAGACGCGGCTAGTGGAATCGGGCGGTGCTGGAGGCGGCGTGAGTTCGGGCAGTCCGAGCCTGCGGGCCGCGGTGGTGGCGTTGGTGGCGAATCAGGCGACGTACGCGCTGGGGTTTTCTCCGGGAACGTCAGTGCGACTCGCCTGGATGCCAGGCGGAGCATTGGCTCACGCGGTTGACTTCACGGTTGCGGACGATGACTTGACGTTGGTGGGCGGTTGGGTCCCGACAGTGAGCGAGGGATACCTGATCTTCCTGGGGAGTGCGGGATGATGAAGCGACTGGCGTTATGTCTGATATTACTGACACTCTGCGCGTGCGCGCAGGCGGCCGCGCCGTATACCCGGTTCACGTCACTGGCGGACCTGAGAGCTGAACCGCAGGCGACACCCGACATGACCCTGAAGGTGAACAGTGGGCAGGTGTACGTGAACGGCACCTGGGTCACGTACGCGGGCGGGAACAGTTCTGCCTTCAGTGCGCCCGGGGCCACCAACCGCATTGACCTGTTGACACTGGATAGCACGGGGACGCTGGCGATCACGCAGGGGGTGGCGGCGGGTTCGCCCTCCGCGCCGGCGATTCCAGCGGCGAAGTTGGCGATCTGCACGGTGTACCTGAAGTCCACCTCGACCTCCATCATCTCGTACAACGATGGGGCGGCGGCGCACGGCTACATCCTTGCCGACTTGCGACCCTTCATCACAAGCCCGGAGGACCTGTCGGGGTACGTGACAACGGTGACGGGGACGGCCCCGATCGTATCGTCGGGCGGGACAACGCCCGCGATCAGCATCACCGACCCGGACGCGACGCACAAGGGGGCGGTGCCACTCACTGGCGCTCCTGCGACGAACGTGTTCCTGCGTGGCGCGCAGACGAGCGGGGCAGTGAGTTGGGCGCAGGTGGCATGGGGTGACCTGAGCGGGGTTCCAGGAACCTTCACTCCCTCGGCGCATGACATTCTCTCTGCCTATCACGGTGACGCGCTGGCCGCCAGCGTGTTCAAGGGTGACGTGATGGTGGGGAACGCGACGCCGAAGTGGTCGCGGCTGGCAGTGGGGACAGACGGCTACACGCTGACCGCGCAGGCAGACGGGACAGTGGCCTGGGAGGCGATACCGGCAGGGGGGGCGGCGCACAACATCCTCTCCGCAAGTCACGGTGACTCGACGGCAGCATCGGCCGTGCGTGGCGACATTATCACCGGGCAGGGAGCAAGTCCACTGTGGACGCGGCTAGCGTTCCCTGCGTCCCCGACGGGCAAACTGCTCCAGGCGACGGCGACAGACGTGGGATGGTCAACCTACGCGTTGACGATGGAGGCGGCGAGTATCCTGGGGCAGGACTACAGCACGGACGCAGGGCCGACGTTCGATCACCTGCACCTTACCACGGCCCTCGGCGCGGCGGCGTCATACGTTCCGGCCGGTTTCCTGACAACCTTGAATCTGAATGCGACTTCGACGGTTGCCGGTGGGACGGCCGGCACGGCCACTATCACGGGTTCGACGAACGCGGCATGGATTCAGAGCCTCGTAGAGGGCACGACTGGGGGCGAGTACGCGAATGGCCTGCTAGTCAACTTCCGGTACAC
>Ga0315288_10006556_pt1 | contig 14764 bp, 17 predicted proteins | sample YL17G11_20_MG_FD_203454 | JGI IMG/M metagenome (GOLD analysis project Ga0315288, IMG submission 203454) | Sediment microbial communities from Yellowstone Lake, YNP, Wyoming, USA - YL17G11_20 | ecosystem: Environmental > Aquatic > Freshwater > Lake > Sediment | place: USA: Wyoming | collected... | reverse complement strand
TAACGTTCAACCGGCTTATTTAGCTGGTACAACTGGTGCTCAACAGAGCAGCCCGTTGACAAAAGGTTCAGGTGACAAATGGCCTGCACTTCTTCCTATGGCTCTACAGGTAGCTGCAAGAACAATTGGTTTTGACCTTGTTAATGTAGTTCCTATGCCAGGTCCAACAGGAGTTATCTCTTACTTGGATTATGTATACGCTGGTGGAAAACAACCTTATGGTGCTCCTCCTGCTTACAGTCCAGCAACAGCTAATCCTGATCAAGCTAGTGGTCATAATCCTATTTATGACAAATATGATGCTCCTCATGCATTCAAAGTAAGACTTGATGCATCTGCTGGTCTAGTACCTGCAGCTCTTGAAGAAGGTGATGTAGTAGTTTTCAGTAATCCTGGTGATGCATCTGTAACAGTTACTTATATTGGTAAATCAAGAATAGATGGATTCAAAATGTTTAAAATTGAATCTTGGAGTGTAGCTAATACAAACTTATCAGATGTATTTGATGGTAATACAACAACAATTGTAAACGTTACTGATGCTACAACTGGTGGTACAGTTCCTTACTGGCCTTCACTTATTTCAACTCTTGAAGATCAAGTTCAAGGTTTTGTAGGTGCTGGTGAAAATGACGATGACAACTGGTCAGGTACATTTGTAAATGGTAATGTGCTTTATGAACCAATGGAAAGAGGCGTTGGTGAAGTTGAATATCCTAAGGCTCTTGGTCTTCAGGTGTTCACAAAATTCATCGCTGTTGGAACCTATCAGGTTTCAGTTTCTGTTACTCTTGAACAAATTCAAGATCTTAACAAACAATGGGGTATTGATGTTATTGCAATGGTTGAAAACGCTGGTATCAATGAAATTAGCCAAGCTATTAACAAGCACATCCTTTCAAGACTATTTGGTCTTGGTTGGTTGAACCACATTCGTGCTAACACAGTTGAAGGTATTAACCTTAACCTTGATGTTACAGCAACTACAAATTCAACAACTCCTACTTATGCATATCCATTAGATGGTGTTGTTAATAGTGCTACTATGGTTCTTCCAGGAGCTGCTATTGTTCCTACAGCAACCACAGCATTTGAAAACCAAGATACTCTTATTAAGAGAATTATGGCTATCATCGTTGCGGCAGGTAACGTTGTAATGCAAAGAGGAAGAAGAGGTCCTGCAAACTTTATCGTAACAAACCTTAAACTTGCTACAGCTCTTCAAACTAACGCACAGTACGTGTTCTCACCTATCACCAATACATTCACACAATCAAACGGTTCATTGTATCCACTTGGAACAATTGCTGGTATGACATTGTATGTAGATCCTAACATGCAGTACACTGATACAAGAGTACTTGTAGGACGTAAAGGTGCTGTAGATGAGCCAGGAACTGTATTCTGCCCATATCTTATGGCTGAAAGTGTTAAACTTATTACTGAAGGAACAGCTGCTCCTAAGGTTATCATCAAATCACGGTACGCGTTGGTTGACGCAGGATTTCATCCTGAAACCCAATACGTTACACTATATATTAAAACAAGTAGTGGTGCAATTATCTAATAATTAAAAATAGATAAGTAAAAAAGAGGAACTAAATTCCTCTTTTTTTTATGTTTATATATGAAACTTTTTGTTATTTTTAATATATAATTTAAAAACAATACTTAATACATCATGCAAAATTTAAATGAATTAAAAAAATATATTTATCCTAACGGAAAATATTCTAAAATTAGATCAAACTCAAGAACTATCAAAAAAAGATTTCCAGAAATATATGAATCAATAAAAGATAATTATCGCACAAAGCTATATATATTATTAAATGATATTAAAGAAATACCAAAATGTAAAAATCCTAATTGCAATAATAATGTAAAATTAAAATCTATAAGTAAAGGATTTAGATCATATTGCTCCAACAAATGTATAGGTGAACACCAACACAATGATATAGAATTTAGTAAAAAAATACAACAAAAACATTTATCTAAAAATATATTAAAAAATAAATTTTATCCATTAAATATAAGATATGATAAAAATAAAAATTATATTATTATAAGTGATTATTGTAAACACAATGAAATTAAAATATATTCAAACACATTTTTTAAATTGTATAAAGAAAACAAATGTTTATGTAAAAAATGTAATGAAGAATTTATTAATTCCTATATACCAACAAATGAAGAAATTAAATATTTTCAAATTAAAATTAATGAATTTTATACAATAAATAGATTTAAATTTAAATATGAATGGTTTGTCTTAAATTATCCAAAGGAATTATCTATTATCAATTATTTTTCAAAAAATATATTAACTACATCATTAACTGAAAAAATATATTTATTTAAACATAATTTAAATGAAAAACCTAAATGTTTAAATTGTGAAAATAAAACACACTTTAATCATTCAACAATGCAATATACAAAATTTTGTGATTCACCTGCCTGTAATAAAAATACATCTGAAGCAGAATTAGAATTATATAACTATTTAAAAACTATAAATGCATCAACAAAACATAAACACTACATTTCTGGAAAAGAATATGATATTTTTATTGAAGATAAAAAATTATTAATTGAATTTAATGGATTATATTGGCATAGTGAAGAAATACAATTAGATAAAAAATATCATTATAATAAACAAAAAATGGCAACAGAAAATAATTGTGAATTATTTAATATCTGGGAAGATGATTGGATGAATAAACAAGATATAATTAAATCTATGTTAAATTATAAATTGAATTATACAAATAATAAAATAAATGCAAGAGATTGTGAAATAAAAGAAGTTGAACCTAAATTTTCTTGTGAATTTTTACAAAAAAATCATTTGCAAGGAAAGTGTGTAGATTCTATTAGAATGGGACTTTTTTATGAAAATAAACTTGTATCTTTAATGACATTCGGAAAAAGAAAAATTAGTAATAAAACACAATTTGAACTTTTAAGATTTTGTAATATTTTAAATACGTCTATTCCGGGTGCTGCATCAAAATTGTTTAAATTTTTTATTGATAATTATAATCCAGAAAAAATTGTTTCTTATGCATCTTTAGATTATAGTATAGGTCACCTATATGATATACTTAATTTCAAAAAAATAGGAGAAACAGGAGTTAATTATTGGTGGGCAAAGGGAAAACAAAAATATCATCGTACAAATTTTATGAAATACAAATTGGTTAAAGATGGTGCTGATATTCACAAAACAGAAAATGAAATAATGCAGGAAAGGGGTTATAACAAAATCTGGAATTGTGGTAATCTAAAATATGAGTGGTCTTTCAATCAATAGGTTGTCCTACAAACATCTTATCTGGATTATCTATTGGAAATAAACGTTCTTGCCCTGTGAATCTTAAACTAGGAAGATTTTTAATATGTGCTATATGAGAATTTATTATTCTAGGCCAAATATGCTTCCATAAAAAAGGTTGATCTGAATTAAAATAATTACCTCGTGGAGTTTGAATATTAACAAATGAAAGTGAAGATAAAAATCTTTTAAGTTCTTCATCATAAATTGGAGCATATTTGTTAATAAACTCTGAAGTTGCCCCCCACATTCCTCCACAAATATATGCTCTATGTTGTTCATGATCTCTCATTATATGAAACTCTTTTCCACTTTCTTCCCATTCTTTAACTGCAGCAACTTCTCTTATATTTAGACGAGAATCTGAATCCCTAACAATAAATCTTTCGATGATTAAATCTTTAAGTGGTTCAAATCTCCAAAATAATCCATAATTACCATTAGATCGAGGCATCATAATCACTTCTGCACCATCGCCTTCTAATTTTTCTTTAATTTCTAAAGGCACAGTATCATCTATATAAAATCTACAAATCCAATCAGGATAAATTATTTTTTGTAAAAGTAAATTCTCATATGCAGCATTTGCATATTTAGGATTTGAACCCCATACAGCAAAAGATATAATTTTTTTAATATTTTTCATATGATTTTTCTTCTATAATATTTGAATTATATTTAAGATTAATTTCTTTTTTAACTTCTGCACGTTTGTCATTCCAAAAATAAACCATGCGAGCTAAAGAAATAAACTCATTATCATATTGTTTATTTCGTTCTTTTATTCTTATAAGGTCTTCAACATCCCAAAGTTTTTCATTTATATCTTTTATATGAACAAACATGACATTATCAACTCCCCCTTTATCCCACATTTTATTCAATATCATTAAAAGTTCTTCTAATTCTTTTTCGATATTTTTTAATTTGTCAAGATCAGTTATTTTTTCTTTTTTGATTTGAAGAATTGCAATTTTATCATACAATTCACCGTGTGATATGGGTACTAATATTTTCATAATTAAATTACATTATTTTATCTATCATATTTTTATAATCGACAGTCATTCTTTCAGGAGACCATTCATTATAAAGTTTTTGCACATTTTTATAATTTCCTAATGCATTTTTTAATGTGTATTGATTATAAAATCCCAAATGATTAGTTATATGTTTATACATATAAGAATCATTTATTGCTAAACTTGATTGAGCAGAAATTGCTAAATCTGCAGAACCGCCAACACCTGCACCAGATCCTGGATTAGCATTGTAAAAATAAATATTCATAGTATTTTGAGCTAACCAATCTATTAAATCTAATTCTGATGTAAAATAATCATGAATAATGTTTAATTTAATATCCGGCTTAGTTACCTTTGTTCTGCAATAATTAGCATATTCTAATACAACATTGAGTGGTTTACCAAAAGTAGCAATACTAAGACTCATATTAATAGTAACATTGTCAAAAATATTATTAATATATTCAATTATCGAATCATACATTTTCCAGTGAGAAGCTATTAGTCCATGAGTTCCAATTGATATATTATGAAAATCTGGTTCATTTTTTCTTTCATATCTTTGAATTGGACGAATAGTAGAGAATTTCTTATCTCCAGTAAAATAATTAGTATTTTCATCGTGTATTATCCAAGCATTAAAAATCAATTCAATTTTAGCAATCGTTGCCGGATCAATAGGATCATGATGAATAGCTATATGTTTTATTTTTTGATACTTTAAAATATAATCATAAAGAAATGTATTTAAATATGGTGTGTAATTATATAAAATAAGATCAGGAGAATGTATTTCTATGGTTTGTATATACTCTTCAACACTTGAAATAGTTGCGTAAGTCATTGGTAATATAGATTGATCCATTATGTCAAATATTCTTTTTCCAATTTCATATACGCCACACTGAGATTTCCAATGATTTAAGAATAGTATTTTCATTTTTTTAAATCATTTAATGTATCTTCTAATAAATTATTATATTTAATTTCTTTCGAATTAAGAAAAAGAATTCTTTTTCTTTCAGCCATATTTTGATTAATATTTTCAGTAACCCATTCATTATAATTCATCCCATTAAGATTATAAATAGTGCGTATAAAATCATTTACAAATATTAATCTTCCTGATCCTACTATTTCATCGGATGTAGCTAACATAGATCTTTCAACTACATATTTAGGATGGATTATATCTCTATAAAAATATGTGTCTCCTAATTCTATTTTCTTTTTATTTATTATGGAATCAAATACTTTTGAAAAAAGAAATCCTGATTTACGATAAGGTGAATTAAAGTTAAATGGATGAATTACAAAAACATTATTTGTATTTAATGCTTGTATTTCTTGAACCATTTTTTGTTTAGATATACAATAACCTGTATATATTGTTCTTGGTTGATATCTAAACGGATAACTTAGATCTATTTCACCACAATAACTATTCCATAATTCACAAGACCCATAAACTATAATTACATTTGCACGATTTTTAAAAAAATTAACTAATTCTAATAGCATATTTGTGTTAACTTTTATATATAATTCATCGTTTGTAATTTGATTAAGTCGTTGTTCTGCAAATGTTATAAATACTCTATCATAAAAATTCTTTTCATAAAGTGTTAAATCTATATTTCTTGAAGATATTCTTTCAAATTCTATGGGAAAATAATGTGATAATTGCGATGTATTTCCTATTATTAAACTATTCATATTATTTCAAATTTAGGACATGGAATAATAAAATGACCACCTTTATTTAAATATTCTATTTCTCTTTCTTTAAATTCATCAATAAAGTGCCAAGGTAATACAAGTAAATAATTTGGATGCACATGTCTCATAGTTTCTTCTGAGTGTATAGGAATGTTTGTTCCTATTGTTTTGAGACCATATTTATAATGACTTCTTTCTGCGGCTCCATCTATTAAATTATCATCTAAATCGAACCATTGTAATAAAGTATTTCCTTTAGTAGATGCGCCATAAACCCAGATACTTTTTCCTTCATCGTGTTTTTGTTTTATAAAATCATAAGTTTGTTTTTTAAGTTCTTGTATTTTTATCCAGAATTCGTTATATGTTTCTTTTTTATTCAAATTTAAAGTTTTTTCATATTCTCTTAATGATTCTATTCTCATTTGTGCAACATCTCTATATGGTGAAGAACCAAATGATGTAATATTAGCCTTTTCTTTTTGAATATAAGTTCTAAAACTCCCACCATTAACATCATTTAAATGAACATCAACTACTTTAAATCCTATTTGTTTTAACATATATTCCATTGAATACAGTGAATGATAAAATACATGTTCATGACAAACATTATCAAACGCAAGTTGTTTAATCATTAATGGCATATAACTCTGTTGAATAACAAATAGACCGTCATCTTCTAATATACCATAAATTTGTGCAAGAAAAGAAATAGGATCATCTAAATCATAAAACATTGCTATACATGTTACAATAGATGCTTTGATTGATTCCCCCGTTAATCTAGATTGACATTTTTCATAAGTATCTTTTGAGAAAAAATCTTGTACAGCAATATCACATCTATGTTTGGCTTCTTCTTGAAAACTACCCTCAGCCGGATCTATACCAATAGTTAAATATTTTGTTCTATCTACAAATGATAATAATGTTCCATCGTTAGATGCAATATCTAAAAATATAGGTCGTATGTCACTTCTTTTTTGTTTTATTTTTGATAATTTCAACGATGATTCAGCAATATTTTTTAATTCACTAATCATAGTTTCATTAGTCCCCGAATGATACCAATATTTACCATATAAATGATGTTTATCAGCATTTTCTTTTAATTGAAGACATTGACTTTCTGGAGATAACATCATTGTTAAATCCCATTTTTTAATTCCTTGGTAATCTCCTTCAGTTTTAATAAAATCTGAAATATATAATTCTCCTAATGAGAATAATTCGGTAAGAGGGTTTTCTGTTATTCTACAATTCATTTTATTTTAAAATTTTAATTAATTCATCTTGAAAATAAATAGGATTCATAATATGGCAATATATATCTCCATATAATTTATTCATATAACCGCTTTCATTTAAATATAAATTATAAGTATTTAATACATTGTATTTATATTCTAAACATTTTTTAGTAATTTGAGAATTAAAATATTCTACATATTTCTTTCTCTCAAAATCTTCTCCTAACACTGAAAATTTTTTTTTCATAGAAGTAAATTGTACAACAGGGGGAAGAGTTACTATAATAACCTGTATATTATTAAACTGTTCTATGTTAACTTTTATAGCTAAAAAATAATTTTCTATAATTTTATCTATTACTTCTTTATAAATTTCTTTATGTTTATGAACATGAAATCTACAATCTGTTTCCCCAAAAGAAAAACAAACAACTTCACCATCTTTTACATCAAAATCTTGTATATTCAAATAATTTAATTTATTAAATCCAAAAGAAGAACATGTCATAGGTTCATTCGGCGGTCTTAATATATGAACTTTTATTTGAATATCATTTAATTTCATTGCCCCCCACGGATGATCTGCATGGCTATCCCCAAAACTATGTATTATCATTTTTAAATTTATTTACTAAATTAACCATAGTATTAACTGTATCAAAATTATTAGGGGTTGCTTCTTTATCTGTAATTTTAACATTAAAGGTTTTTTCAAGAAATACTAATACGACTGTCATGGAAAAAGAATCAATATAACCTCCAGATATTAATGGTGTATCATATGTAATTTCATTTAAATCTTTACATGTACATTTATTCTCTGGAAATACACAATATGAATAATGATTAGTTCGTACTTTTTCTAAAATATTTTCACCAAATTGTTCAATTATGTATTTTAAAATTATATCTTTCATTTTCGTATGCTATTAAAATTTTCTAAATACCATTTAATAGTTATATCTAATCCTTGTTCTAATGAAATAAAATTAAACCACCTTGCATCAGATACTGCTGTCATTTTTGGAATTCCATTAGGTCTTGATGAATCAAATTTAATTCTATCTCCAGATATTTCGAATTTTTTAGATATAATTAATACCAGTTCTTTAATCGTGTATTCTGTTTCATTTACAGCTAAAAAAGGAACATCTTTTTTCCAATTTTTTATTGCCCATAATATTAAATTTGCTAAGTCATCACTATAAATAAATTGTCTACATGATTCTCCTGACCCCCAAATAATAAAATCTTCGTCAGTTTGTGATACAGCATGGGCTTTTCTTATTAATGCTGGAATAACATGACTATTTTCTAAATTAAAATTATCATTTATACCATAAATATTTGTAGGTATAACATTTATCCAATTTTTATCAAATACTCTATTATAAGATTGCGTCGTTAACATAGATATTCTTTTAGCTAATGAATAACCTAAAGTACTTGGGTGTGGTAATCCATTATTTTGAAGTTGATCTATAGTTAAAGGATACGTTGCATCTTGAGAAAAAATACATGTAGATAAAATGTTAACAAAATTTTCTACTCCACTTACATGAGCTGCTTCAATAATATTATTATTAATTTCTAAATTATTAAAAAACATAGTTTGTGTATATAGAGTATTTTTTAATACTCCTCCAACCTCTGCTGCACTATGAATAATTGTGTCTATATTATTTTCATTCCTTTTCTTAAGAATGTATTCTATAGTTTCATGTCTATTACTCAAATTACATTCATTACGGTTATGCTGTATAACTTTATATTCTTTAGATTGTTCTATTTGTCTTACTAGAGCGCTACCTAAAAGACCGTTTGATCCTGTTATTAATATTGTTTTCATTATTCTATTATTTTCCAATTTAATTTAAGATGTGGTTGTTCATGTTCACTTGGTCTAACATATTTATGATAAAATAAATTGTCATGTTTAATTTGCATTATATCAATAAATGTTAAAAATGCACTATTTATAAAGTGAACTTGTTTAGCGTGTTCAATAGTATATAAAAAATCAAAAATGTTTACTTCTGGAAATTTAGAAGATTCTAGTATAGAAGAAAAAAAATCAATATAATTTCTATTTATTAAAAAAATTCGTGATGGATCTTCTTGTAAAAAAATAAAAGATTGATCGTCTTTTAATTTAAAAATATCATAAAATATATATTTTTCTTTTTCTAAATCACGTTCAAAATAAAATTCGTTCCATTTATTTTCAAATGGAACCCCAGCTTTTTCATAAAAATATTTATCAAATCTAAGTAAATTATTATTTTGTGCCAATGCGTTTCTGTAATCTTCATGTCCAAAAATTAAATATTTATTATCTTTATTACTATTTATAAAATTTAAAGATTCCTCATGATTAGAAGAAAGTTGCATATTTACATTAGGGAGCGAAGAATAAAGTCTTTTTAAATTTTGAATATGTCTATCACTTAAAGGTCTAACAAATACAATAATCTCGTCATATTGCTTTGCATAATACTTAATTATAGAATAACATAAAATATGATCTCCAAGTTGTGTTTGATGGTATATAAATAATTTTTTATTCATAAATAATCCAATTTAGTTTTTTACTAAATATTTGATCACCAACACCGTGTTGTGTTCCATCTCTATTTATATATTCCGTAGTATATCTATGATAAAAAACTTTTTTAAGATTTAATTCCATGGTATCTATAATATTTGCAAAAGAACTATTATGCACATGAACTTCTTTTGCATTTTCTATAATAGATAAAAAATGAAAAAAATCAATATTCTGATGTTCTGCTGGGCGTATAGATTTTAAGGAATTGTCAATATATTCTTTTTTGAAATTTCTTCCTCGTTTAGCATCATCATGAATAAATAAATAATCTTCATTTTTGTTTATTCCTATTATTTTAAATGCTTCTTCTTCTTTTTCAATATCACGCTTAATATAAAATTTAGACCATTTATATTCGAGAGGAATGTTGGCCATTTTATAAAAACCTTCATCAAAGGCTATTTTATGAAGTTTTTCAACATCTCTAACATATTCAGGTGTATGTCCTATTATTAAATAATTATTTTTATTATTAATTTTTATAAAATCTTTTACTTCATTATCATTTAATTTAATTACCTTTATTTTAGAATTGTCTCTATACATAAAAAGTACATTTTTAATATATTCTGATTTAGCAAAAATATATACTTTATCGTATAATTCGGCGAAATGTCTAACAAGGCCATTACATAATATAGAATCACCCATGCCTAAATGATGATATATATAAATTGAATTTTCCATATATTTTATATTATATTTTTAAAATATTGTTTTGATTTATGTACTCTTGTTATTTGTTGATCCCATATATATGTATAATCATCATTTGCATAAGTAACAAACGGATAATATGTAAAAGATTGTAATTCTTTAGAAGATATCATACTGTTATACATATCATCTGTTGTAGTTTCAAATTTTGATAATTTGTTTATTACTTTTTGATAAACAGTGTTCCTTATTATCATTGAATGTGTGCACTCCGTAAAAATTGACGGAACTATATTAAGAAGTTGAAGATTTGGGGGTGTACCAAATCCTATACGAGGAATACCTGAAAGATAAATATGTTCCCAAAAAGCCGGTAAAATTCTAAATAAAAAAATTATTCTTTTTTCAAAATCTTCTGCTAAAACAACATCATCTTCTAACACAATTAAATAAGGCCAACTATTTTTTTGTGCTATTTTTAGAGCGTTTATATGAGACATTGAACACGCTATTTCTCCGGGTTTAAATGTTTCTCCTAAGCGATATCCATTGGGCAGATGAATTTTTTTATTTTTTTGTTCATCTGTAAGATTTTCACTATCAACAGCATCCATTATAGTTGCTGTAATATTTAATTTGGATAATTGCTCTTCTATTTTTTTTCTTCTATTTATTGCTCTTTTGAGACTAATTACAATTATATTCATAATATTTTTATTTATAAAAAATCCAGCATCCACCCATATATTGTTGTGCTCCAAATAAAAAATATTCATCTACTGCTTGTTTAACACCGCATGGCTCATTATAATCGTGCCCTGCCATAATTCCACCTTTTTTTATTTTAGGAAACCATAGTCTTAGATCTTCTTTTACTGCTTTATATTCATGATCTGCATCTAAAAAAAGAAAATCTATTGATTCGTTTTCAAATTTTTCATGTAATTCTTTACTATCTCCAGCCAAAGTTTGTATGAAATCTTTTACCGGTTCAATATTTATATAGTATTTTTTCAATAGAGTTCCTTCTAATACATCTTTATCATATTCATATCCACTACCATTAAAAATATCTATAGCCCAAAATTTAATATTTTTTCCAGATTCTTTAATTTTTTCGGCCATATAAATAGCGGATTTACCTTTCCATACACCGATCTCTACAAAAATAGCATCATTAAATCGTTGAACCATATTATTATAAAGATTTTGAAATGTGAAACTTCCCTCTACGTTTTCCCAATACATAATTTTATTTTTTAATATTCATTATTTACTCTATTATTTTCCAATTACTTTTTAAAATTGGTATTTGAAATTTTTCTCTATCAGGTCTAACATAATAATGAAAAAACATATTATTATTTTGTATATTCATACAATCAATAAGACAGAAAAAACTACTATTAATACAATGAATCTCTTTAGCTTTTTCTATTGTATATATAAAATCAAATAAAGAAAAATGCTTTAATGGTCTGATAATTTTAATTTTTGGTAATTCTTTAGTAATTTGTCGTATATCGTCATCATGGACAAACGCGTATTCTTCACCTTCATTCACTTCTAATTGTTTAAAAACCATTTTTTCTTTTTCAATATCTCTAAGTACAAAAAATTCTGTCCATTTATTTTCTAAAGGGACATCTGCTAATTGGTAAATAATTTCATCGATTTTAAGTGTATTCCCAGGCGTATATAATATTTTCCAAAATTTATCATGACCCGCTATTACGTAATTATTATTATGATTAAAAGACATAAAGTTTTTAACATCTATGTCGTCCATTTGAATAATTTTTAAATGTTGTAAATCTCTATACATAAAAGAAACATTTGAAAAATTTCTTGGTTTACAAAACAAATAAACATTATCATATTTTTTAGCAATTGTTCGAACCATACCATTAGCAATTATATGATCTCCAAGCCCTAAATGATGATATATAAAAACGTTGGTCATTTTAAAAAATCTTTTATCGTTTTACAAATATATTTTACTTCACCTTTAGATAATTCTGGATATGATGGAAGAATCAACGTGGTTTCATATATTTTTTTTGACACATTAAAATCTCCATAAAAAGAATAATGAGAATGATAATTAATAGGAGGAAACATCGGTCGTGTCTCTATATCATTATAATGAAGATGTAATTGTAATTTATCCATTTTTTCTTTAGTTAAATCAAATCTTATTCCTAACATCCAATTTGGATTTTGTACATTATTTTCACCTTTTGCAAAATAAATTGAATCATTATCTAATTCCGATTTATATAAATTAAAAATAGTTTCTTTCTTTTCAATTATTTCATTTATTATTTCAAGTTGTCCATAAAGAATAGCTGCTTGAACATTTGTCATCCTATAATTATATCCTAATCCATTAAATATAAATTTTTCAGCAGTTATTCCTTGTGCTCTAACACTATTCATTCTGTTGTATATTTCTTCGTCGTCTGTACAGAATGCTCCCCCTTCACCCGATGTGATAGTTTTATTACCAAAAAATGAAACAGAATACGCTAAAGAATATGTTCCTACTGGACTATCATCATAATATCCTAAAAATCCTTCACAATTATCTTCAACAACTATAACATTTGGAAATTTGTCTTTTATATCTGCTACATTAATAATATTTCCTAAATTATGTACAACTAAAATTGCTGAATTAGTAGTTTTTAAAATAGTTTCAAATGTTAATGACTGCCAATCAAAATTCCATGTTTCAATATTTGAATCTATTGGATAAAAATTATAAAATGGGTTTACTCTAAACATATTCCACGCTGCAACATAAACATTAGATGGAACAATAAGTTCATTAATTGTTGGATATTTAAAATTTAACGCGCACGCAACTAAATGAGTAGCAGCAGTTCCATTATTAGTTAAAATAACATAATTAGTTTTTGTAATTTCTTTTAATTTTTCTTCGGTCATTGACAAATATTTTCCATGACTAGAAACCCATGTAGAATCTATAGCATCATGTGCATATTTAAGACTTTCTTTAGTAAAATAAGGTTTATAAATAGGTATCATAATATATCATTTTTTAAATAATTGGGAATTTTTGATCTGTCATCATACCATATATCATATAAAGGTTTGCCACAAATTAATTGATGATATTTAAATCCATTTCTATCTAACCAATCTTTTGTCATATTATATTCTGCCCATCCTCTACCTGTATAAAAAATAATAGTATCGCCTATGTCATAACATTTATTAACCATTTCTAATGCACCAGGAATAACTGAAGCCATACATTTTTCAAATGTGGGGTGTTCTTCACATATTGTGCCATCTATATCAAATACTATTTTCATAGTTAATTATTTACTATATTTTTTTACTTCATCTAAAATTTGTGTTCCTTTATTTTTAATAGATATATTCAATTTTTTATCTATAGCAGATTTAAGAGAGCTTCTTTGTTTAATTAATCTAATATTTTCCCCACTTAATCTTGCAATTTCTAATAGATCTTTTTCAGATTTATTTTCTATTTTATCGAATGCAGCAGCAGCATCTAAAACATTAAATAATTTTATATTAATAGTCATCAGTTTGTCTATCAATTCACTAAATGTAATTAATTCAAGATCTTCCATATTTTTATTTTTTCATATAATTTATTACTTCTTTTATCGATTCTTCTAAAGATATTTTTGTTTCAAATCCTAAGATTTTTTTGGCTTTAGTAATATCAGGTATTCTTTTTTGTACATCATATTCAAACGGGTCATCACATACATAATCAAAGGGCATATCGGGATTAATATTTTTCCATACTAATTCCGCTAATTCTAATACACTTGTTTCCTTAGATGTAGAAATATTAAAATCATTATTTATTGCATCTTTAGATTTAATTATCATTCTTATTGCTCTTGCTAAATCTTTTCCATTTGTGTAACAACGAGTTTGATTACCTTGCCCTAAGATATGTAAAGGATTTTGCCCCTTTAATACTTTATTAACAATATCAGGTAAAACATGTGACATCATTAATTTTATATTACCCGAGGTAATTTCACTTTCATTTATAGCTGCATCTTCACCAATACCAATACAATTAAATGGTCTTACAATAGTATATGGTAAATTATATTGTTCTAATGCTCCTTTACAGAAATATTCA
>Ga0315288_10006552_pt1 | contig 14770 bp, 27 predicted proteins | sample YL17G11_20_MG_FD_203454 | JGI IMG/M metagenome (GOLD analysis project Ga0315288, IMG submission 203454) | Sediment microbial communities from Yellowstone Lake, YNP, Wyoming, USA - YL17G11_20 | ecosystem: Environmental > Aquatic > Freshwater > Lake > Sediment | place: USA: Wyoming | collected... | reverse complement strand
CTATGGTACCAAGCTCTTGGAAAGAAAAGTCCGAAGAATCCACAAATAACAAATGGGCAATATTTGCTGGTCTTGGTGGTGGATTTGGTGGTGCGAACTTTACAGGTGAGGTATTCAACGGAACAAAAACACAGGCCGAAAGTAGAGCCTATGGAGCAGCACAGGAAGAATATGAAAGTTACGAAGGTAACCATGGTCTAAGGAGTACTAGTGATATAATGGACGAAGATGGTGTTGATGAAGAAGAAGCCGAACAAATCAGAAACGAAGAAATGGAATCTTGGTTAGACTATTGGGTAGAACCTTACGACCCATCAAAACATCAAAGATAAGTATCAAAAATTCTTCCAATTTTTGGAGATAATCTAGAGTAATCAATATTAAAACTTTTTGGCATTCTACTAACTATATCTTTGATATTATAAGGCTCTTTCCCTATTTTATACCAACTTCTATTTTTATGCATCCACCTATAAAATAGTATGTAAGCATTTGACTTCTGTATATATTCCTCAACATCCACGATAGAATCTAGTTTCCATTGCTTAATTTTCTTAACAGATCTTTTTTCACAATCAAGTTCAACATCAATTCCGGTTCTTATCTCTTCTTCTATTTGATCCATATCAACATCATCCTCACCAGATAACCAAGAATCAGTCTGCTCCAACCCTATGTTGTCTGTCCATGCTGGAACATTTTCTAAAAATTGATCCATATGACATGATTCATGTATTAATATAGTTAACCAAAGGTCAATGTCTTTACCGACAGCACATGCTAGTTCCTTATCTTCTCCAGAAAAGTATCCATTGACCATCATACCATCATCGTTATCAGTATATGGTATACCGGTCTTATTCTCAAGTCTCAGTTTAATACCATTCTCTTTGCAAGTCTTTCTTAAATCTTCTATAAATAACTTCACCTTGGAGATATCCTCATTAGATAGTTTACCAAAATTAAATTCCCCACCATGTGGGTTATCAACCTCTTTAAAATCTTCGAATAGCTTTAAGTAAATCATTAATTATATATTATAATCCATCCACGGTAATATGAGCTTCATTTATAATTTTAGAATCGGAGAGTATGATATCCAAAACATTATCACGAGCAACTGATTTATTATATTTCATCAAAATATCATTTGGTGGTAAATATAAATCAACATAACACTCAAAAGCACCAAGTCTACCTACATAATAAGAACCATCGATATATTTAGCATCGGACCAAGGAACAAACATTGGATGAGAATCAATAGCATTAAAAACACTCATAGATATTATTAGATAATTGAAGTTACTATTTGTGTCATTATTCGCCTTTAGAAGACTTCTATATAAATAAGAACCTTTTAAATGCATCATCTCATAAGCATTCAACTCATGTCCGTTTCCTATGTTAGTTAAATCGATATTCATGATAGTATTTGGTTTATTTTCTCATCTCTTAACCTTTTCACATTTTTGATAACAACCTTAGCCGCTGAGAAATTACAATCATATAATGTATAGTTAATTTTGTGAATCCAATCATTGTCACTACCTTGTGTTATCTCATATTCCATATTCTGGAGAGAGTAGACCATACTTTGAAATGGGTGGTCTGTTGCATATATGTTATAGACATCATCTTCCTCTTCAACCTCAGGTGAATAATATACAATAGACTGAGCACCTATTATCCTAGTTAATTCATAGAAGTGACCGGGTAGTCCCCTTGTGGTGTCAATTTTAAATGTATCAAATCCAACGTAGTTATATGATGATTTTGATGCGAAAACAAATTTATTGGGATAGTTTAGCACGGAATCCATCTTTGATGTGAGTAGTTTTATTTCAATAGGAGTTCCTGTAATATCCGGAATAACCACTTCCTTGGCTCTTAACTTAATGATATCAAAGCTCTCTTTATATATCTGCTTTATGCAATTTTGTATAACACTTGGTGATGTAAGTGGATTTGCCTTTGTCTCTGAGTAAGATGATTGTGATTGTGATGTGTTAATATCGCCCGCGTACAAGTATTCGATACTCATAAGAGCTCTATCCAGAGTCTTTTTGTATTCATTAAAAGATTCCCTCACTATATTTCTATCAAAAACCAGACAAAAGTTTAATATATAGAGTATGAGACACTTAAAGCTATTTGAATATTTCAGCTCGGATGAGATAAATACAATAGAAGAACTGGAATCCAAACTAAAGGAGTATAATATACCTTATGAAAATTGGGGTAAAGGATATGCAAAAACGGTAAATCATTTATTAGACGAATTAAAGAATGATGAATGTGCTATAATTGATGAACAAGGGTACATTATCAGATATATTGAATTTGTTGGTGTTAGAGTCTTTTATAGAGACAAAAGTGGAGTAAAATACTATCTAAAAGAAGATAGACAAGTTTTCAAAGATGGTAGAGAAAGAAGAAGGACAATGCAATCTTCTGTTGCTGAGAAAATGAAATTTGGAGAAGATGCCGATCTATCAGCTGTTAGAGGAATAAAGGAAGAATTAGGAATTGATATCGATCCAAACCAACTAATAAAGAGAAGAGATCTATTCTATGATGGTGGATCACAGTCATATCCCGGACTTAAATCAAAATACAAAGGACACGTATTCAATTGCACACTCATTGATTCACAATATAAACCAGAAGGGTATGTGGAGGTTCAAAAAGATAAATCAACATATTTTATATGGGAGAAAATGTAAAAATCTCATGTGGGATATACCTAATAAACTCAGATAATAAATTACTAATTGGACACCCAACCAAACACAAGGACAATGTCTGGGCTATCCCAAAGGGAAGAATTAATGAAGGAGAATCTAATCATTTTGAAGTTGCTAAAAGGGAACTACTAGAAGAAACAAATATTGATTTGAATCAATTCAAGATTGAGAAGATGGTTGAGTTTGAATTGATAAGATACAGAGAGACAAATAAATATCTAAAAGGATTTTTTATAAAAGTAGATAGCGACCTCTTAAATCATGATATAAAGTGTGATTCTATGGTTTATAGAGATGGTGTTCCATCTTTTCCAGAGTTTGATAATTTCAAATGGGTCACAATAGAAGAGTCGAAGAATCTATTACACACATTTCAATCGGATAATCTAAATAAGTGTCAGGAATTATTATCAATAAATGAGAAAATAATGATGTTTAGAGATTTTATTTTAGTTGTTAATTAATATATAATTAAAATAACTACCACATCATGCTTCTAAAACCAAAGAAAAAGAGAAAGGGAATTCACAGCAAAAAGAAGGATTCAAAGTCAAAGACATCAAAGAATTATAAAAAGCCTTACAGATCACAAGGTAGATAATTACTGGATTATAGACTTAATCACTTCAACTTCCGAATTTTGGTAACCAAAATGCAAATCCTTTCGGTCTAATGTAAATCTACTGACTCCCAATTTTTGTGCGTCATATTTTTTATATAATTTGCCCAAATTGGTAAAGTGCTCTAAAGTCCCTGTGGACTTCCACCGAATACATATTATGGTTGTGGTTCTACTCATTTCAATATTTTTTCAAGTTTGGATTCCCTTATTATGGATGTAAGCACTCCCAAAAACAGAGAGTCTTCTTTATATTCAATGCTAGATTCACATGATACTAGTTCCCAATTTTTTAAGAATGTTTCTATCCTACTGTATACACATGCACCACCACCACTTGTTCTACAAATAGTAATAGATGATCCTTGAGATCCACCCTCATGAAAACCAGAGTTAAGAACATCAATATCATATGTGATATTACTCACATATCCTAGAGAACTTCTCCCAATAAATTTAGCTTTTATTTTTATCATTTTTAACAAATTCAATTTCATCATAGAAAAAAGTTAATGCCTTATATGGACTCAACCCATTTTCATAACATTTTTTAAAATAATATGAATATTCAAGAATACGAAGTTCATCATAATCAAACGTAACCATGTGTCCATCCTCAGCAGTTTCCCTATTTCTTTCAAGAACCAACTTCAAATAATTTTCAAATGTTCCACTCATAATCCACAAATATAGTAAATTAAAAATTAACGTCAAAACTCATGACCGGTAAAGGATCTTTTTTTAATTTTTTTCTAAACTTTTTAAAACCTTTGATTTATATAGCATATAACATACATATTGGGTGAAACACACACCAATAAAACAAACAAATAAAAAAATAATAAATTATGAACAAACAAGATTTAATCAATTCAATTGCTGAGAGCACTGGATTAACAAAAGCAGACTCTAACAGAGTTATTGACGCATTCGTAGGAGCAGTACAAACTACTCTTGCTAAAGGTGAGAAAGTTACATTAGTAGGTTTTGGAACATTCCAAACTTCAAAGCGTGAAGCACGTAAAGGTCGTAACCCAAAAACTGGAGCTGTGATCCAAATTGCATCTAGAAAAGTTGCAAAGTTCAAAGCAGGTTCTAAATTATCTGAGTCGGTTAATAAGTAATTATTACCAATTAAAATAAAAAAGTCCGAGCGGTTTGCGTTTGGACTTTTTTATTTTAAAAAATTCCTTATATTTGTGTATGATTGAAATAATTTTAACATCATTAGTAATTGTGATGGCAAATTTGGTGTATCTGAGCGTTCAATTTTTCAAAATGAAAAACCGAGTCCAAATACTTGAAGGGAAAAGAACAACAAAAGATATTATATTAAAACCAATTCCACAGAGACCAGTTCTTTCAGACATTGATCCAGGTCACAAAGTTCTTAAAGATATATTAGAATCGATAGAAATAGAAAACTGGACATCCGAAGTGAAGGAAGATCCTTCAGCATATTCTGGTACAACTTACTCATTGACACTAACAAATCCATCTGACACACTTAGTGTTATGATTAGACTGAGAATGAGAAAAGGAGATGAAGAAACATATGAACCATATTTGAGTAATTTTATAGTTTACTCAACCCAAAATGAGCAACACACATCATTAGCATTTGATGATGAACATCCACTCAGAAATGAAATGGTATTACTAACTTGGAACTATATTATAAAGTATCATGAGGATATCAACAAAAACATATCCAACTCATATATAAAGTCAATTGATTCTATTAAGAAGAAACTCACAACTCTAAACAGAGATAGAAAACTAAACACATTAATATAATGTATTGTATTTGTTGTAAAAAAGATAATGTTATACCACTTCAACATGGAGAAGAAATGTCAGAAGAGGATTATATTTGGTCAGTGGAAAAAGAAGAGCTCACTAAAGAAGGACAAGAATATTTTGGAAAAAAGGTTCGAATGGACAACGTGGATAGTAGAATGTGGGATGGTGGGATAGTTCAAATAATAAACGCTGGATATGGAAGTGGCCATGATACAGATCAATATGTAATTGCTATCTGTGATGATTGTATAGACAGAGAGACGGAAGAAGGGACTTTGTTACAATATGATAATTATATGCATCCAGATTCACCATATACCAAAGAAGTTGTTGATAAATCTAAACAAATTTATCGTCGCAGAAAGAACTTAGATAGATTAGTTTAATATAATTAAAAATAAAAGCGAAAAAATGGAAAAAATTGTAGATAAAGGAAAGACAGCTGTGGTTAATTACACCGGGAAATTAGAAGATGGTCAAGTGTTTGACACATCTGAAGGAAAAGAACCCTTTCAGTTCTTAGTTGGAGCTAATCAAGTTATCCCAGCATTTGAATCTTGTATTCTAGGCAAACCAGTTGGATACAAAACAACAGTTAAAATACCAGCAACAAACGCATATGGTCTTGTTAGAGAAGATCTAATTATCAAAGTTAATAAGGATCAAGTTCCACCCGAGGTTCAAGTTGGACAAACACTTCATGCGAATGCACAAGGACAAGAAATTGCGGTACTTGTAAAGGAAATAAACTCAGATCATATTATAATTGATGGTAACCATCCGTTAGCTGGTAAGAATTTAGAATTTGATTTAGAAGTTCTAGACGTAATCTAAAAACAAAACCCAGTCAATTGACTGGGTTTTTTTTATTATTCATCATAAGGAATTCCAGTAAAAGGATTACGACGAACCGGTCTCGCGGTATCACCGATAATATCACCTTCACTAGACATTTTATAAACCTTTTGTATTTCCTTCAACACTTGTTCAGCGCTCATTTTCTTAGGCTCATATTGCATAGCTTGGTCAGCTAAATACTTTCTATTTTTAATATTGAAATATCCGATCTTCTTACCAACTTCTTTCTTATATGACTCAAGTGTTGGCCATTTATTCTTAATTTTTTTAAGAGCATTTATTTTAGCCACTATTGCCTTTGATTCAACATCGGTAATGTCAGTTTTATTGAAATGTATATTCTCTAAAGTATCAATTAGTATATCCAAGTTACCATAAATGTCTAATAATTGTGGAAGGAACTGATCTTTTAATTTTCTAGGGTCCATAAACTGAGTTACCGTAAATGCAATAGCCACTAATGGAATTGACAAAATTGATTTAAGTATTTTACCGATAAACTCTTCATTTATCGATTCATCTGGTGAATATGATTCGAATGTCTTAATATGTTTCATAAATTTATATATTAAATTCCAAACTTTAATATATAAATTTGTGAGAAAAAGAATAATAGAGTCCAGTGATAGTTTCGATAGTTTCGATCCCAGTAAATTCAAGTCAGAGGATGATATGATTGACTACTTTATCGGGATGATTGATAAGGTAGAAAAATGTGAATTTGGATATCTTGGATACTCAATCTATACAGAGAATGATTTAATATTCTTTTTTGATAAAGAGTATCATGAAATTTTAGAATGGGGATGTGAAAACGTAACGGATGAATTACTATCAAGAAGAACAAATATTGATACAGGATTTGTATCCAAAATAGTAAGTGGTGAGAATAGCCACAAACATGATCCGGTTCTACCAATTGAGTTTAATATGATAAAGGGTAAAACACCATTGGTAATACTACACACATCTAATGTATTCAAGGGAATGGGTGATAAGACAATCATTCTAAGACAAGGAATGGATCTCGGTAAATCAATATACCAAATACTATATCCAGTATTTGCTTGGTTGAAGTTGTGTAAAAATTTATACGAGTTTAATAGATTGGATGTTGATACCATCAAGGATCTCTTCTCGGAAGCATTTGATGATGCTGAGGATTATGCGATATGTACCAATAATACGATACCGGTTAAATCATATGAGATAGCAATATCAACTAAGACAAAAAAGGATGGTGGATTTATTGACATAGATGATGATGTTATGCATTTACTATCAGACATATCAAATATCAAAAGTCATTTATCAGAATACAACGTTAGTATATCTTTTAATACACAAAAACCCAACAGAGATAGGTTTCCGGAGAAGAATGCTACATTCTATCAATCTCAAGCAATCGTAATAAAGATATTACCAAATACCTCTAAATAGCTATTTTCTTGGTTTCATCATCATAAACCATCTACCACCTTCTAATTTAGGCATAGATTCAGCGAGACCATTATCTTCCAACATTGCTGCAAATTTTAACATTGTAATTTCGCCCCTTTCAGGAGCTTGTTTTTGACGACCCTTTAATTGCAAAACAACCTTTATCTTATCACCATCTTCTAAAAATTCTTTACCCTTTCTAGCTTTGGTATTAAGATCATTATCCGCAATATCAGGACTTAATTGAATTTCCTTGATTTGACTTTTTGAAGAGTTTTTCTTTTTCTCTTTATTAGCCTTTTCTATCTCATATAGAAATTTGCTATACTCTTCTATCCTTACAATAGGGGGATTTTGAGTCTCACTGATAAGTATGAGGTCTTTTCCTTCCGACTGGGCAAGTTTTGAGGCTTCGAACGAACTCATAATTATTGGTTCTCCAATCCCAACAAGTCTCACCTCAGGAAATCTAACCTCTGAATTGGTTTTGTGTAGTTTTTGTTTTTTGAATTGTTGTTTACTCATCTATTTTTATTTGGTTTGTAATTTTATAATCTCTTATATTATCAAGTCCCACTATCAACTCGTCACTAACATACTTCTTACCATCTGATAGAATATAATGGTCTCCTTCATCATGTATTTCTTTGGTATCTTTATATTCATAATTTTCTTCTAAGACTGTATTAAGATCATCAAATCCAGGAAATTCAATGCTGAGTTTCATCTTTTTAATAACCCAATGATTTTCAATATCCAATATCTCATTTGTCTTCCTAACTATAGCCTTCTCTTTCATAGCATTTATATATTTTTATTTTTCAAAAGTTTTGATTATATTTGATTACTCATAAATATACAATTTAATCTAAAACTATGTACTACAAATTCGAAGAACTACTTAACTACTCATCAACAAGAGAATCATTTTACACACTGAGTCCGGTTGAAATATCAACCGCACTTAAAACACTACCAAAAAACTTAGCATTAAAAATAATCTATTGTGAACTAGCTGAAATGCTTGTGGCTGATAAGGACAAGGATAAGATGTCTCAAGTTGTATCGATTTCCAGTGAATACGGAGTTGATATTAGTGATCCTAATGATGTTGAGAAAAATATACAAAAATATCTTGATTCAGATAATGATGATTTTGAAAAGTCAATAGAACTATTTATAAAATCAGCATCCCTGGAAGACGGCGAGGTTGACACATTGTCTTTGTGTAAAGAAGAATATGATATTCTAAAAGATGACTTCTTACAAAGAGAAAAGTATGAACTAATAGGTAAAATGGTAATTATCTAAGCTTACTGATAAGAACCCTTAAGTACGCAACTCTTTCTCTCAGTGGTTGATCATCATCACCGCTTGATGGTCGGTAGTCTGGATTTTGCCTATTTTCAATAATTTTTGTAGTAAGATAGTATTCTATTTTGATTATTTCGGATTCAATATCTGAAATTAATTTGGGAGTTATTAATCGAGTAACTCCTTTTCTTCTACGGCTTTTGGGTCTTTTTAACTCTTCTGAAATTAATTCTAATTCGTTCATTTAGGAAATTTTTTTTTATAGCGATTGTCTCACCACAAAAAAATTTCACATCATATATATTAAAAATTATCCTTATCTTTGTAAGATGAAACCTAATCAAAATACCATAAGTATAGAGACTCTAAAGTCACTTGAATATGATGTTAAGATATTATTAAACCACCCAAACCTTTGGAGAACCTTAGATGTTGATTATTTTCCACCAAGAGTAGAAAGACTTTACACCGACTACAAAGGTTATCGAGTATTCCTACACATTATACACCCAACCGATAAACCCTGTCTGTTCCACAAACACAGATGGCCGGCGGCTTTCAAACAATTATCAGGGTCCTATGAAATGGGGATTACCTATTCAGAGAAAGAAGTAACCTCTGAAGAAGCATATCTACTACCAACAATTGCGAGATTCCTCATCAAAGAAGGGTCATATTACGAAATGACACAGACAGATTGTCTACACTTTGTAAATCCAAAAGGACAAGTATCTTGTTCTATTATGATAACCAAAGACTTATATCCGGAATCAGAATTTAGAAAGGAAACACTTGATAAAAAATTGGGAACCTTAACTAATATTAGGAAGTTTGAGATTTTGGATCTATATAAGGTCTTGTTGGATATTTAATAATTTTTCGTATCTTTGTTACATGACATTTGAAGAAATTGACAATTTAGTAAAAGAAAAATTATCGATATATCATGACATAGAAAGACGTGATTATAGAGATATCGAGTCAAAAGATCCGATAAGATTTAAAGGATATGGAGCTAGAAGTGGGTTAATGTATTTAGTTGATGTGGATGGAGATCACTATATTGATATAAATATTTTAACAGACACAGTCAAAATGGTGTTTCGTAAGGATGACGACCAACTTTTATATTCGACAAAAACATTTGACAAGACCAAAGAATTCCTATCAGCATTCCTCTCTCTAATTGAAGAAGAAGGAAATATGATGAATAGATTTCATTATTTTAATGTTGGTAAAATACCAACAGATATAATCCGCAATAACAAAATAAAAGACATAATATCATGAAAGATTTAATTGAAAATTTAATTTGGGGATTTTTAACCATTGTTTGTCCAGTAGCATTTGTAGTCTTACCACTATTATGATCATCTATAAAAACGGAAAAGACAAAGGATTACCAAATTGGAGAGTAAGTGCAACCTCTGATAATAAAAGTATCCAAGTCACTACGGAGAACTTTCAACACGGATTCAGAAGTGGTGAATCATTTGATAAAATATCGACCTTTCCATACAGTAACTCCAATCACATCGAGAGCTACGTTACTATTTTAACTAAAGATCCTTCCAAATTAGAAGGATATAAACCAATTGTGTTGGATAAGCTATATGAGATAGTGAACCATAATATTTCGGTACAAAAATCACATATCATTGATGAAGAAAAACTTTTGAAACGATTAGAATCATCAAGAGAGATGTTTAAGGATAGAATAAGAGAAGAAAAATTAAATAAAATTATAGATGAAAGAGATTAGAATACTATTAACAGATGAGGACTTCGGTGCTCTTTGTCAAACAGGATATGTGTTATATAATAACATCGAGAAAATCAATATCAGTGAAGATGACTTTGATAAACTAATTGAGGGTGAAATTGTCACCATGAATTGGATGAGAAGAACTCGACACACCAATGAACCACATATCGTTAAGATTGCTCTTCAAGATATTGGTTACGATCGCATCGCTAAACATCTTAGCAATTCCCCTATTTACTAATACTTTTTAATATATAGTTTGTGAGGTATTTACAAACTTATGAATCACACTCAACTACTGAGTGGGAATATATTGGACAGAATAATTTGTGGTCCACTGAATATCAATTCAGTGTTAATGATTCCGAATACAGGGTTATGTTTTCTGGAACCGAGGGTGTTGTTAATGTATCATTTGGTGTTCTTGAGGAAGACAAAATTAGTTTCGGTGATTTAGAGAAGAGCAATCCATTTAAAACTATGAAAGTGGTAACAGAGATTATCAAAGACTTCATAGAGAGATTCCCAAAGGTTAATAAAATTAAATTCTTTGGAGCTCAAGAGAAAAGTGAAATATCCAAAACACCAGATTGGATTATGAATCTACTATCTTCTAATCAATATCTATATTATCTATCGACATATCTAGATTCGATGTTACTGACACCCAGACAATGGATATCCAAACCAACCAGAAGAACTCAAATGTTTGGTAGGTGGGTGGATAAGGAAACCAAAGATATGAATTGGTCAACCAAAAGAATAGGAAATCAAATTCAGTTAATAAAGAACAAATCAATCTCAGAATCACTACAAGATTCTGAATTAAGTGATGTGGTTCGTGATATATTTGCTGACCTCATTGATGATATGAGTGATGTATATTCTATTATATCTTGGCATCACACACATGAATCAGGGTTGAAAGATTTCACGATAAGAATAAAAGCAATATCCGATCTCGAACTTAGACTCGATGATGAGGTAATTAAACATATTGTATTCTGTGCTAAATATTTAGAAGAGAATGGATATAAATTAGAAATGTTACAAACGGAGGATTACGTCGAAGTAATGGATATTCCGATAAATGATAAAGAATGTGGATCAATTGTACTAGAAGACTATTTAGAGTCAATTAAAGATAAAGACTTTGAATTAATTCAATTAGTATTTGAAGTCCCAAAATCCAACTAGGTTTTCAAACTTATATTTATCCTGCATTTCCTTCAATCTTCTTTTAGCAGCATCCAATTCATTTTGTAATGAAACCCTTTCAGGATCAGTTTTAGACATCTTCTTCAGTTGGTCTTCTCTCGACTTTATAGTATCTTTAATAGTTTGATATACGTTGCCTTTGGGATGACTAGCATACTTATTTGATTTCGCCTTGGATGATCCACCATAATATCGACCACCTGATTTTTTACCACCATATCCACTCGGTCTTGATCTACCCTTATCTATAATTTCATTGGCTAATTTTATAAATTTAGATCGATAGGTTGTACTAACTGTATATGTGACGTTCTCATATCTTATAGTATTATCATCTCCTATGCTTATAGTATTACCATTCTCAAATGTATAGTGAAACGTGGTTAAACCATCAACAGTTTTGGTATGATACTTATCGGAATATGGATTATTACTAAAATCTCTTATCATATCCTGAAACAGATTATCCAATTCTGATTTAATTCTACTCTGTTCCTCTTCAGCTTCTCTCTTCTTTCTATCTGATTCCTCGGCTTCCCTTTCTGCTGCTCTCCTAGCCTCCTCAGCTGCCTTTTCTCTCATCTCCTTCTTTGACACCTTACCCTTGATGTCTTCTCCGGTATGTAATTCAAAGTCAAGGACCTTCTTTAGCCAATTTGGACTTCTATAAACCGCCTCATTCATATGGTATATATTAAAATTTTTCGTATATTTAAACTAATAAAATTTTAACCATAAAATAATATGCTCTACACAATCGCCTTTATTACAAATCAACAACTTCGAGACATTAAACTCGAAGGAATATTAAACCCAGACTTCGTTATGGAAAATTACGTACACGAGGGATCTTTTGACTACTCAGTCAAAATAAATCAAAGAGACTTTGATGTTTGGAGTAATAAGATATACAATGACAAGTCCATTTTAGTCGTAACCAAATGGAAGACCGCTAAAGGAGCGAGTTCGGGACTTAAGAAAGTTATGGATGCTATAAAAACAGGAGATAAGAAAAAGTTTGATGTTAAAGACAGAGGAAACTCAGAGTGGACAAAGAATGAATACATCCCAGTTATTTGCAATATCACGAATGAGTGGAACGAAAAGATACAATCTCAGATCGATAAGGAGATAAAATCACATCAATTTAGATTAAATAATCTAACCAAAAAACTGATTAAGAAGTAAAGGATTCGAAAGATTTTAAATACTTCATTGATTCTTTATATGGGAATTGTGGGTTATACTTCCACCCTCTGTCCATAGACGACAATTGATACTCTCTCCATTCTTTGAACCATCTATTAAAAGGATCAGGTAGATTAGAGTGACTAAATTTACCAAATAATTCCGGGTATCTCTTTGAGAATATCTCATCATCATATCCATATTTCTGACAAAATGTTTTATAAAGAGCATATGTTAATTCCTTTCTCTTTACCCAATGACCTTTAAGACCAGGTTCATTTAGTAACTCAATAAATTGTGACTTGATTTTATCCAATTCATTTACTCTAGATTCATCCAATTTCATAAAGTATATATAAACTTTTTAAAAACAATTAATATATAAGATAGTTATCCACATAGGTTACTCTGCTAACACTACTATGTTTCTCTCGTATGAGGTTAAGGATGAATTATACATTTACACGCAGATATTCTAGACAAGGTAAATGTATGTCATAATAAAGGGGAATTTGAGAAATCGAATTCCCCTTTTTATTTTATTTATATATACTTTCATGAGATATGTCAAAACATATGAGATCTTTGGATGGTCTAAGAAAGAAAGAGAAGCACAATTGCTTAAGAAGCAAGAAGAGTATATCAGAAGAAAGAGAGAAATATCAACCAAAGAATCCGCAGAGAAAAAGATACTTGATGAAAAGAAGAGTGGATATCTCTCGGAGTTTGGTAAAATACTTAAAGATTACTTATCTGATGTGAAGACCAATTATATTAAAAATATAACGGTTTCTGATTATAAATCAAGCGCGGATGGTGGTCATATAGACCTACTCATCGGGTTAAACAACATAGCATTTGAAGACACACTAAAAAAGTTAAAAATGTATCCAGAAAAAGATCATCCGTTTGCAGAGATAGATAATCTTGGGTTATTATTTAGGATAGACGAACAAAACAATACTATAATTGTGTGGACATCATCTTCACCAACGAAGTTAAAATTGAGAATACACGATATTATAAATTCCAAGGGAGATGTTTCCGAAACATCCAAGGTAGAGAATATATCAATAGAACCTAGACCAATGAAACAATCACCAGGAACAAGAACCCCACCAATATCGAGAATATCCCTACCACTAGACTACTCCATGACAACTGGGACCACACACCCATCATCAGAGATAGAAAATGAATTGAATAAAATAAGAGCATATATAGATCACAGAGCTAGTAAACTATATCACTGGATAGAAAAGTATGTCATTGATAAAATAAATCTACTTAATATCGAAGAAAAAGTAGCAGCATTTAATGCAATCAGCGAAGACGAGGTAAAGGAAATACTATCGGATATTCTGGATCTAAGTAACGGAAGTTATGGGGTAAAGAGAATGAAAGATTATTATAAAATAGTTGCAAATATTCCAGGTATAATGGGACATGCATCAGAGGGTGGCATGAGACTAAATAAAGCAACCACACAGGTTATGAGACATATACCGGAAATTCAAGATAGACTAAATGATATTGGATTGGAAATGACAGTTAATTTTACAAATAATCAAATGATAATATCAATATCTTCAGAGGATACAATCAAACCAGCTATGAGACGACCAATAAGACGAGCTCCTCGATGATTACTTCCTAAAAAAGAAGTAGTATATCATATACCCAAGAAATAAAGATACCACAAGAACCGATTCCCAAGAGGTTTTCCCTTCTGTAACTTTCCCCTTTTGTGGGATAATTTTTTTGATGTTTTCCATACTGTAAATATACGGAAAAAATTAAATTATTTATCAACCTTAG
>Ga0315288_10006551_pt1 | contig 14771 bp, 10 predicted proteins | sample YL17G11_20_MG_FD_203454 | JGI IMG/M metagenome (GOLD analysis project Ga0315288, IMG submission 203454) | Sediment microbial communities from Yellowstone Lake, YNP, Wyoming, USA - YL17G11_20 | ecosystem: Environmental > Aquatic > Freshwater > Lake > Sediment | place: USA: Wyoming | collected... | reverse complement strand
GATACGCTGCCTGCCGCACGTAGCCTTTGGCCGGCCGCCAATCATTTTTCGGAGGATGACTGTGACTTATAATAAAATGTTCCGCGCCTGCCTTCTTTTTCTTGCGCTTCTCGCCGTGGGCATGGGCGGGGCGGCTTTGAGAGCGGCTGACGACGCGAAGCCCGCGACTCCCGCCGCCGGCGACAGCGGCGTCGTGGCCGTCGTTAATGGAGAAAATATCGACCGCGACGCGCTTGTAAAAATCCTCATGGATCATTACGGGACGGTCGAACTCCAGCAGTTGATAATTGATACGCTTGTGAGCCAGGAGCAGAAGAAATACGGTGTCACGGTCAGCGACGCGGAAATCTCTCAGGCGTTGGACCGCGCCGTCCAGCAGAAGATTGACTACTACAAGAACCAGGTCCTCCAGCAGTACGGCGGAATGATAAAGTGGGAGCAGTACCTTCAACAGATGGGCACTACCGAAGCTCAGATGCGCGACGACATAAGGAAGCAGATGCAGGCGCAACAGGACGCGGATACCCAGCTTAGACAGGGCGTGGTTCTTATGAAACTGGCCTGGTACAACTTCCTGACGCACGACCGCTTCCAAGTCGCTCATATTCAGGTGGACACCGAGGCCGAGGCGAACGACGTCATTAAGACGCTCAACGACAGAAAGGATTTCGCGGAAGTTGCCCAGCAGAGGTCGCGCGACCAGTACTCCTCTAATGCCGGGGGCCAGTTGGCGATGGCATTCAGCGAAGGCGATTACAAGATACGCACCGATATTCCCGGGCCGGAATTCGAGCGGATGGTTATGTCGCTGAAGCCCGGCGAGGTAAGCGCGCCCGTTAAGTCCAACGTCGGCTGGCACGTCATCAAACTGATTTCGAAAGATGACGCGAAAGCCGGGAATTTCAAGGACCTTGAACCGGAAATAACCAAAAAACTCTCCGACTCTCTCACGGCCAGCGTCAGCCAGATATGCGTGTGGCGGCTCATCCGCGACGCGAAAATCGAAAACAAGAGCGACATTAAACTGACTGACATCGACAAGTTGAAAGAGAGGGCAGTGCAGGCCTCCGAAACGAAACCCGCCGAAACGCCCGAAGAACCGGCAGAAAAGCCCGCCGAAAAACCCGCCGACGAAGGCGCGAAGCCTGAAGGCGGCGAGCCTGCCGCTCCGGCCCCCGGCGGCGCCGATGAGGCTCCCGCTCCGGGAAACGGTCCGTGATAAGGACAAAGGAAACGCGCGCAATTCGTCTATCTGATGCGTTTGTTCCGTTCGATTACATTTTCAACCTCTGATGAGACGACGATGTTCAGGCGTTTTGTCTGGATATTTCTTGCGTTGACCTTGGCATGCCTTGCGGCCTCCTGCGCCGGCAAGGGGGGGCCGAACGCCCCCGCGGCCGGGACGCCCACTGGAACCGCGCAATCCCCGAAGGAAGAGTGGCGCGATCCCAATGCGTACCAGGACCTCACCGAACCGCCCGTACCGGAATGGAAAGACAACTCGGAGCGCATAACCGACCCCGGAGTCGTCGCGCTCGTGGGGGACGACAAGATAACCGCCGACGAATATTATGCCGCGCTCGAAAAGGATTATCGGGCGGACGGCGTGGAAGTGCTGGTTGATGACTTCGTCATCGCTCTCGAATCCGCGCGCGTGGGCCTCAACATTACGCCGGAAGAAGTCCGCGCGTACGCCGAAAAGATGGAAAACATGCGCGTCGAATCCATGACGGAGGACCTCAACCGCGCCTATTACGGGCAGAAGACGATGGAGGAATACATCCGCGAGACGCGCGGCATCAGCCTTGAGGAGTTCAAGGCGCAGAACATCAAGCAGGCCCTCGACACCGGCGTGGCGGAAAAGCGCATGCGCATAGAGCGGCTGGTGGCTTACGACATATACACGTCCGCGCGCGCGAGAATCAAGCATATCCAGGTCAACTCCGAAGACAAGGCGCGCGAAATCATCAAGCGGATTCAGGATGGCGCTGATTTCGCGAAACTCGTGGAAGAAGAGTCCGAAGACATGGACACCCGCGCGCAGAAGGGCCTCATCAACCCCTTCCATAAGGGCGACGAGTCCTTCCGCAAGGACCTGGAGCGCCTGGGGCCGGAATTCCTGGACAAGGTCCTCTCCGCGCCGATCGGACTTATGCCTGAACCGCTGAAAAGCGCCTCCGGCTCGTGGCATGTGATTATGGTCCTCGAGACCCAGCCCGCCAGGGACGTGAAGTACGCCGACTGCAAGGCGGAAATCGAAAAGATCGCCGAAACAGGCATCGACGAAGGCGACGGAATTTACTGGCGCGAGCGAAAACGGCGGCAATATAAAGCGGAGATAAAAACCGAGGGCGACGTCTGCGCGGTTGTCGGAGACAAGCAGATTACCGTTAAGGACCTCCGCGCGAAACTGAATACCCTCTTCGGGCGCGACGTGGTTCAGCGCCTGATTACGAAGCGCATAATGGCAAGCGAGTCCGCGCGCATCGGGCTTGCGAACACCGACGACGAAATCCGCGCAATGGCCGCGCAGATGACCGACGACCGCCTGACGGAACTGAAGCAGATGCTGGCCTACCAGTACCCCATGAGCGGCGACCCCGACACCATGCTCAAGAGTTACATCAAGGGACGGACGGGCCAGACGCTTGAAGAGCACACCAAGCAGTCGATAGAGAATCTGATTAAGAGCGACGACGCGGCGACTAACCTGACGTTGTCGAAACTCGTGATGCATTACCTGCTCACCACGGAGCGGGTAACCATCCAGCAGGCCGTGTTTGACAACGAATACGCCGCGAAGGACGCCTGGACGAAACTCATGCAGGGGGCGGATTTCGCGAAACTCGCCAGGACGAACAACCGCGAAAACCCGGAGGACGAGGGCGTCCTGCCTTCCTTCAGCCGCGCGGAGTACAACATGCGGCCGGACCTGCAGGTCGCCGGCAAGAACATTGTCAAAGTCGCCTTCGCCACGAAGAAGGGACGGTTCTCCGGCGTGTTCCAGTGCCGGGACGGCTGGCATATTATCAGAGTCCTCGACTATCAGCCAGCCAGCGACCTGACGTACAGCGCGCTTAAGGACCGCGTACGCGACGAAAACGCCAAGAGCAGGCAATGGATGATGTACGTTCCCCTCTGGGCGCGCACCAAGGCGATGGAAAAAGGCGTGGCGATAAAACTGCCCGCCTGACCGTGCAAGCGAGGGGGTCAGACCCCCGGCCCATGCAGTGTGTTATTGATAAATGAATAGATAATGTACAGCGGTTAGTTCCGCCGGTAGTTGTGGCACAGCCGCCCTCGGCTGTGATTTCGCGGTCAGTGGCTCCACACCCGTGGGCGGGTGTGCCACATGCGCTTACATTATCCATTCAGTGCTCAATAGGATCTCGTAGCGTTAACCGACAAATTTAATGACTGAATTCTGGAGTCGAACGTGAGTCACGCAGTTGCAAACGACGCCGTGAGACCGAAGACCTTCCCCGGCGGAACTCATCCACCCGAGAAAAAGGAACTCAGCAAGGACCGCCCGATAGAGAACGCGCCGCTGCCGCAGCGGGTGTGCATACCGCTCTCGCAGCACATAGGCGCTCCGTGCAAAGCCGTTGTGGACAAGGGCGCGGCGGTGAAGAAGGGCCAGGTAATCGGCGAGGCGGGCGGCTTCGTCTCCGTGCCGGTGCATGCGTCCATCTCCGGCGTCGTCGCCGCGGTTGAAAAACGGCCCAGCCTCTTCGGCGGCCTCGTTCCCTGCATAGTCATCGACGGCGACGGCAAAGACGAATGGCTTGAAGGCTGCAACAAGCCCGTGGACCATTCAAGATGGGACGCCGCCGCCATCCGCCGCAAAGTCGCCGAGTGCGGCCTGGCCGGCATGGGCGGGGCGACTTTCCCCACCCATGTGAAACTTTCGCCGCCCGCAGACAAGCCAATCGATACGGTCATCATCAACGGCGTGGAGTGCGAGCCTTATCTCACCTGCGACTACCGCCTGATGCTTGAGCAGCCGAAGCGCATCATCGACGGCGCGGAAATTATTCTGCGCGCGGTCGATTGCAACCGCGGCATCATCGCCATCGAGGCCAACAAGCCCGACGCTTACGAAGTGATGAAACAGCATGCGGGCGGCCACGGCAAAATTTCCGTGGAGATGGTCGCCGTGAAATATCCGCAGGGCGCGGAAAAGCAACTCATAAAGGCGCTCCTGAAACGCGAGGTCCCCTCCGGCGGGCTGCCCATGGATGTCGGCGCGCTGGTGCACAACGTCGGCACCGCCGCCGCGGTCTTCGACGCCGTCGCGCTCAACAAGCCCGTCGTTGACCGCGTCGTTACCATTACCGGCGAAGGGGTTGAGAGGCCGTCCAATTTCCTCGTCCGAATCGGCACGCCGCTTACGATGCTGCTTGAGAAGGCGGGGATGATGCCCGGCGCGCAGAAACTTGTTTTCGGCGGCCCGATGATGGGCCTGGCGCAGTTCACGCCCGACCTGCCCGTTACGAAGGGCGCCTCCGGCGTGCTCGTGCTGATGGAGGCTTACAGCGGCGACTATCAGAACTGCATCCGCTGCGGCAGGTGCGTGCAGAGTTGCCCGTCCTACCTTGTGCCGAGCGAGTTGAGCATGATGGCGGAGGCGCGCGAGTGGGAAATGGCGAGGGAAAACAACGTCCTTGACTGCATTGAATGCGGCGTGTGCGCTTACGTCTGCCCCGCCAAGCGCCCGATAGTCCATCTTGTGAAACTGACGAAGAATGAACTGCTTCGGATAAAGAAAGAGGCCGGCGCAAAGAAGAAAGCCGTGGAAGCGAAAAAGTAGCAAGCCGTTTCCCGCAAAATCGAGTGAAACAGCGATAAGAGATTAACGACGATGAGGAGAGCATAAGAAGGCCATGTCTGACCTAAGATTCGCGGTAAGCACCTCCCCGCACATAAAAGACAGGGAGAACATCCCGCGCATAATGTGGCGCGTGAACCTTATCCTCGCCCCCGCGGCGATAATGGGATTTGTGTTTTTCGGCCCGGACGCCGCGATTACGCTGGCGCTGTGCATCGCGGGCGCAGTGGGCACGGAGGCGCTCATCCAGAAAATCTTCGGCAAGAAGATTACCGTCGGCGACGGCAGCGCGTTTCTTACCGGAATGCTCCTTGCGATGGTCATCTCTCCCGCGATGGTGCATGTGAACGCCGGTGACCCCGTCGTCGCCAAATACGCGCCGCTGGTGGGGCATGCGTTGGCGGTTATTTTCGCGTCGAACTTCTACGTGCCGCTCATCGGGGCGTTCTTCGCCATCGCTTTCGCCAAGCAGATGTTCGGCGGCCTGGGATGCAATATATGGAACCCGGCGCTGGCAGGGCGCGCTTTTATGCTGGCCGCGTACGCGCTGCTTGGCACGGGCGTGTGGAGCAACATCGAACAGATAAAGTATCCCAATCAGCAAACCGCTTCCGCGACGACGGGCGCCACGGCCCGTGCCGAAGATAAGAAAAATAAAAGCCTCTCGGCCAGCGGAAAACTTGAGGCCACAAAGGGTGAGACCGACCCCCGTCGCGCCATTGAGAAAATCCGCGAGGAGACCATGAAAAACAAGGCGCCGGGCGCACAGGGCGACAAACTGAAATGGTACGGCCGCTTCCTGATCGGTTACCGCGACGGCTCGCTCGGCGAGACGTGCAGTATATGGCTCATCATCGGCGGAATAATCCTAATCGCGCTGAAATACATCGACTGGCGCGTTCCGGTCTTTTTCATAGGCACGGCGGTGTTCTTGGGCTGGCTGTTGCCGGTGAAGGTGCTGCCGAACGCCCCGCCGGTATGGGGAGCGGGGGACCCGCTGTTTGACGCATTGTCCGGCGGGTTGCTGCTCGGCGCTGTCTTCATGGCGACCGACATGGTTACAAGCCCGATTACCAGAAAGGGCAACATAATATTCGGCATCGGCTGCGGCGTGCTGACCGCGGTCATCCGCCTCTATGGCGGCTATCCGGAAGGCGTGTGCTATTCCATACTTCTTATGAACACCGCGGTCCCGCTCATCGACAGGTGGACGCGCCCGCGGGTTTTCGGGACGAAACTCGAAGCCGCCGAGCAACGTTAAACAAGGCGAAGCAACGGAGAGAATATGAACAAGAACATCGTTAAATTCGCGTTTATCCTTATGGTAACCGCCGGCCTTGCGATCGCCGGAGTCGCAATTGTTTACGGCATCGCTAAAATGCAGATAGTGGCGAAGAAACAGCAAACCATGACGCAGGCGCTGGCGCTTGCCTTCAACATGACCGAGGCGGAGTTCGCGGCGTACAAGGTCAATAAGATGCCCGAGGACGCGGAGGTCGCGGACTGCTGGGAAGTCGTCTCCAAGACCGACGGGAAGTTGTTGGGCTACGCCGCGAAGGGCGTCAGCGCAAAGGGCTACGGCGGCAACGTCGAGGTGGTCGCCGCCTTCAGGCCGGACATGAAGACGCTCATCGGCGCGGCTGTATCGGACGTGTCGAAGGAAACGCCGGGCCTTGGGCAGAACGCGGCCCAGAAAAAACCCGCCGGCACGTGGCTGCAGACGCTTTTCGGCCTCCGGGAGGTTGAAGCCGGCAAGGACGGCAAGCCGCTGGACAGTTACGTATTCATGCGGCAGTTCGCCGGGAAAGACGAGGCCAAACTCGTGCGCGCGTCAAGGCCGGAAGACGGGATAGTCGTGATGACCGGCTCGACAATCACGAGCATGGCCATCATCGAGGCGGTCAAGAACGCGCAATCCAAAATACGCGAGCAACTGGAGAAGCGCTCCGGCGGCGAAAAAGCCGGCGAACCCGCGCACTGAGCAAGTTTGCATATCCACGCCGCTGCCGGTCTGTTGACCGTCGTCGGCGCTTCAATTATAATCCGCAGAGTTTCATAATGAGGGCGGACATTGACCGAGAGGATTGCATATTTCGATTGCTTTTCCGGCGCGAGCGGCGACATGATAATCGGCGCTCTGCTCGATGCCGGCCTTGAGTTGGATAGCCTGCGGCGCGAACTGAAAAAACTGAAACTTCGCGGCTATTCCCTCTCCGCCCGGCGGGCGAAGCGCGGCGGCTTCAGCGCGACGAAATTCGACGTTGAAATTCCTCGTCGCAAAGGCGGCCACGCGCGCCGGAAACTCGCCGACATCCTCGGAATCATAAAGAAAAGCCGCCTGTCGGAGAACGTGAAGCGGCGCAGCGAGCGGGTATTCAGGCGGCTGGCCGGCGCGGAGGCGCGCGCGCACGGCGTCGCGCCCGGCCGGATGCATTTTCACGAAATCGGCGCAGTTGACGCCATCGTTGACATTGTCGGCGCGGTCGCGGGCCTCGAATTGCTCGGCGTGACGAAAATCTTCGTGTCGCCGATTGCCACGGGCGGCGGCTACGTGGACTGCGCGCACGGCAGGCTTCCCGTGCCCGCCCCGGCGACGGCGTACCTCCTCGAGGGGTTCCCGGCGAAGGGCACGGACATCGCGCGCGAACTGACCACTCCCACCGGCGCGGCGGTCCTGACCACGCTCGCCGACGGCTTCGGCGGCATGCCCGCGATGCGGATTGCGAAGGTCGGCTATGGCGCGGGGACCGCGGAAGGCGAGCGCGTGCCGAACCTCCTGCGCATTTTCTTGAGCGCGCCGGAAGACGGCAATACGGAGTGCTACGAGAGCGACGTCGTTACACGCTACGAGGCGAACATCGACGACGCCACGCCGGAAACCTGCGCCCGCGCGGTCGAGCGGCTGATGGAGGCCGGGGCGCTGGACGCCTGGCTTTCGCCCGCGGCGATGAAGAAGGGGCGGTCCGCCTGGACTTTGCACGCGCTCTGTGAAAACAGCGACGCGGAGAAAATCGCGGACGTGATTTTCCGCGAGACGACGACCTTCGGCGTGCGCGTCGCGAACGAAAGCCGCCTGAAACTTGCGAGGAAAATCATCCCGGTCAGGACGAAGTACGGGGCCGTGAAGGTGAAGGTGGGCATGAAGGGCCGGGAAATTATTACGGCGTCGCCGGAGTACGAAGACTGCCGCCGCGTGGCGGAGGGCAGGGGGGTTGCGTTCCGCGATGTTTACGAGGCGGCGAAGGCGGCGCTGAAGCGGCGGATGTGAGGCGCGCCATGAGCAAGGCCGAGGAAAAGCCCGCGGCCGGGCGGAAATACATCAGCGTCCTGTTCGAGTGCTGCGGGGTTTACCAGAGGATATACCGCAACAGGGCGGGCGACGCGTACGTGGGCTTTTGCCCCAGGTGCGCGCGCAAACTGCGCATCCCGATAGGCCGGGACGGGACAGACAGCCGGTTTTTCAAGGCGCGTTGACGGGGAATAAGTCGTTTATTGCGCGACATTTAATCAATCACAAACAGGGCCACACCGTATCTAATGGAGAGCATGCGTGGACTGGAAAATAGGCAAAAGTTCCGGCCATTGCTTTAAGTGCGGCAGGGAGTTCGCGGCCAACGAGGGCTTTTACTCCGCTCTGTACGACACCAAGCGGGAATTTGCGCGCCGCGATTTCTGCGATGAGTGCTGGCGGCGGAGTGCCGGCGCTTCGGCGGAGGAAAAGCCGTTTTCGTTCTGGCGCACCGCCGCGGAAGAAGCGCCCAAAAAGCGCGGCATCGACCTTGAAGTGGTGAAGGAAGTCTTTGACAGGCTTGAGGGCGACCTCGACGAGACGCGGCTGAAAATCCGGTATTTCCTGTCGCTGATACTGGTGAGGAAGCACGCATTGAGATACATCCGCACGGAGAGCGACGCGGAGGCCGAATACATGATCGTGCGCGTGCCGCGGGTGCAGAAGGAACACAAGGTCCGCAATCCGAATCTTACGCAGGGGGAACTCGCGGATGTCAAGGCGGAACTCGAGAACCTGCTTGACATGGACCTGGGCTTGACGAAGAACGGCGCGAAGGCTCAAGGCGCGCCGGAACAGGAACGGAAACCGACGTAACGGGCACTGAAAATTTTTCGGGGGAGTTGATGATGCTTCGGACCAATAGAATCGCATTACTGTTGGCGGTTGCAGCGGCTTTATTCATATTCGCCGGAGGGTTCCATCATGCCTTTGCGGATGAGCAGGCGGCGACGATTGAACACCCGTACGACAGCAAGGGGAAGCAATTAATCGGCGCCGGGGAGTATGAAGAGGCGGAGGCGTATTTCAATACCCTGATGGAAAACAAGGAGAGCGCGCAGAAGCCGGAGGTAATCCTCACGCTTTGCCGCCTTTACTCGCTGACCGGCAGGTATGAAGACGTCGTAAAGACGGTCGACGACGCGGCGGGGCGCAACGTGAAGTCCGGCAGGCTCGACCTGATAAAGGCCGAGGCGCTTTACAGAATGGGCAGGAACCAGGACGCGGGAACGCTCTTTGAGAGCGTGGCGAAACAGAACCCGGAACTGTACATCGCGCAACTCGACCTCGCGAAGTTCTACCGCGATTCGGGAAAACTTGAAGAGGCGAAAGCGATTTTCGACAAACTGACCGACCTTGACCCCGAGAGTTACGCGCGTGTGCCCGAGACCCTTTACGTCATCGGCGAAGCCGCGCGCCTGACCAACAACTACGAAATGGCCAGCGATGTCCTCCTGAGGGCGTACACCGCGGACCCGGGCTACGAAGAGCCTTATGCCGCGCGTTCAAGGCTGTACGTTGACCTGTTCGACATCAAGTACCCGTACGAAACCATCCTGGAAAGACTGTTTCTCGTCAATCGCCGCAGCCCGATGGGGCACGTGCTCAGGGGCTGGTGCCTGTTCTACGAGTTTGCTACGCCCAGCCACTTCGATCTGGCGATGGACGAGGTGAACTTCGCGCTCAAATATAACCCCAATCTCATTGAAGCGCTTGACCTGGCGGCGTACATCTACACATTTGCCGAGATGTACGACAAGGCGCAGGAAACCATCGACAGGGCGCTAAAGGTCAATCCGAACTCGCTCTCCACGCTCGCTCAGCAGGGCTTCCTCTACTACATCACCGGGCAGGACGAAAAATATTCCGAAATTGAAAAGAAGGCCCTCGCCCTGGATCCGAAGTGCGCTGAATTCTATTTCGTCATCGGCAACACGATGGACAAGAAGTACGGGTTCAAGTATTCCGTGGAATTCTGTCAGAAGGCGGTGGACCTGGATCCCGATTTCGACCTGGCGTATCCCGTCCTCGCCCGCAACCTCCTTTTCATCGGCAAGGAACAGGAAGGGATGAAAATCCTCGACGAGCACGGCGAAGGCGCCGCCTCCTACGATCCGCGCATCATCAACCTGAGAAAGGTGATGGACCACGTGCTGAACGTGGAATCGCGGACCATGGTCGAGCGCAAAACCAAGCACTTCATCTTCCGAATCCCCAGGGAAGAAGATCCGCTGCTTGGACCGTACATGGAAGACCTCCTTGAAACCGAATGGGATGACCTGAAGGCGAAGTACAATTATGAAGCGCCGGAGTATCCGATCCTCATCGAGTGCTTCCGCGACTCGGAATACTTCTCGGCGCGCACGACGGGCGTCCCCGGACTTGGCTACGCGACCGGCGCGAGTTTCGGCACTTTCATCACCGCGCTCACGCCTGACGCGATGCACATAAAGAACGAGAGGGTGGACACGTATCTCAGCGCGTGGGGGCAGGTGGTGTACCACGAGTTCATGCACATCATCTCCATCCAGCGCACGAAGAGCAGGATTTCCCGCTGGTTCACCGAAGGCCTGAGCGAAATGGAGCAGAAACTCAAGGTCCCGGCGTGGGGCCGCGAGGAAGTGATGGACCCCGCCTTTGCCCAACGCCTCCGGGCCAACGGCATCATCCCGATAGAGCAACTTGATACCGCGTTCCTCGACATGCGCACCATGCAGGTGGCGTACTACCAGGCCTACCTTGTCTGCCAGTACATCAGGGAGAAATACGGCTACGAAAAGTTCAACGCGATGATGGACGAGTACGCCAAGCGGCGCCAGACGACCGAGAGCATCATACAGACCTGTTTCGGCATGAGCGCCAAAGATTTCGACAAGCAGTTCGCCGACTGGTGCGCCGGACAGTACAAGGATTACGGCCTTCCCCCGCAGTACACCGCCGACGATCTCAAGGACCTGCTCAAGCAACTGGAAAGGCAACTTGTCAAGAAGAACAAAGACTGGAACCGCATCGTTCTCTTGCACATGGAAATCGCCAGGGCATATTTCCAACAGGGCAACACAGACAGATTCAAGGAATACTCCGGCAAGGCGCTCCAACTCGACAACCCCGACGACCCGGCATGCGGCGACATTTACACGATGCAGGGCATAGGCCTTGTCTTCAGCGCAATGCCGAAGTTCAACGACGCCCTGCCGCTCCTCCTCAAGGCGCTGAACGCCAAGCCCAAAGACACCTTCACGCTTTACATGGGGCTTGCGCGGTGCTACGACGGCATGAAGGACATGGCCAACGCGGAGAAGTATTACCTGCTGGCCAAGAAGGCGTGTCCCACGTTCGTCGGTCCGGGCTCCGCTCTTCAGGCGCTGACGGCTTTCTATGAAAGGCAAAAAAAGAAAGACGAAGTCCTTAAATTGAAGGAGGAACTTGTCAGTTACGCCGACTTCGATTTCAATACGCGCGCGGAACTCCTCAAGCACTACCTTGACGTCGGCGACGACAACAAGGCCGCCGAGATGCTCCTTGAGATGATGTACGTGGACCCGAAGTACGCGATCGACCACCTCGAGGCTTCCGAGATATTCAAGAAACTCGGCTGGCTGGACAAGGTCGGCACGGAATACGAGGTGATGAACGTTCTCGCCGTCAAACACCAGCCGGACGTATATCTCACCGAAGCGGCGAAGAACTTCTTCGAGCACGGCTGGATTGACCGGGCGAAGGGCCTTCTCGTAAAGGCGCTTCAGGCCAACGGAAATTATCAGGCCGCGTTGGACCTCAAGAAGAAGATAGAAGAAAAGACCGGCGCGGTGCTTGTGATTCCCGCGCCGACGCCGCCGGAGCCGAAGTTGCCGGCCGCATCCGAACCCGCGCCGCCGCTCAAGCCGCCGCGTGCGCCGGAGTCCTCAACAAAGCCGGCGGCGGGGGAGGAGACCGAACCGGCTGACGCGACGGAGCCGAAGCCGGCCCCAGTGCCCGCGCCGGAACCCGCGCCCACGCCCATGCCCGCGCCTGCGCCGGAACCCGAACCCGCTCCTGCGCCCGGCCCTTAGCGGCATGCGGCACGGTGAAATTGCTTTGGAATCCGCAGCGCAGGATATATAATCTTTATCGCAGTTGTTTCAAAATGACAGTCATAACGGAGAGCCGATGATGAAGAGGGTAGCAATAGCCCTGACGCTTGTTGCCGTGGTGTTTTGCGCCGGCGTTGCGCGCGCCGAAGAAGAATTCAACCGCGCGAAGATAGAGTACATCGCCGATAAACTCCAGGTGGCCGCCGGCGCCGAGAGGCAGAAGTCCATCGAGGACATGGCTCGAGTAGGCAAGGTGTGCCTCCCGATTGTCAACGCGATGCTCCTTGAGGATAATCCGCAACTGGCGGGCCAGGTGGACGCGTTCATCAAGCAGTTGGGCGACAATGACCCGCGGAAACGCAATGAGGCCCAGCAGGCCCTCGTTCAGATAGGGCTTAAGGCCCTCCCGCAGGTCGCCGCCGCCACAAAGAATCCCGACGGCGAAATCGCATACCGCTGCATCAACATCCAGCACACCATTGAAGCGACGGCCGTGCAGGCCGTCGCAATGCGCACGCGGCAGTTCACGGCGCTTATCGCCGTGGTCAGAGTCCTCCGCGACCCTTCGTCGCTGCCGGCCCTGGAAAAATGCGGCACGGACACCGAGGCGGACATCCGCGTTGCCGCGGTCGAAGCGCTTGCGGCCTTTGCCGACCCCTCCTCATTGGGCGCGCTCTCGAAGCGCCTGCGGGACGATGACATCCACGTCCGCCTCCTCGCCGGCGCCGGCATAATCGCCATCAACAGCGACGCCGCCCGCGCGAAGACCGTCTCCATGCTCCTTGACCCCCAGGAGAACATCTACCTCCGCAGGCAGGCCGCCCTGGGCTTTGTGAACACCGGCGATAAAAAATACATCGGCGACCTCGTTAAAGTCCTTAACGATCCGTCGTTCGTCGTGCGCTACGCCGCGTTCAAGGGAATCCAGACCCTCGGTAGCACGACGGAGACCTTCGGCTACGATTACGTCGGCGACGACGAGGCCGCGACCGCAGCGCGCGCGAAGGCCATCGCGCAATGGCAGGAATGGGCGAAGAAAAACTCGTGATTGCACGTTCCGCGTGAAACAAAAAGGGCGCACGTTTCGTGCGCCCTTTCTGCTTTCGTTCTTCGTCTTTTGGCTTGCTACTTGCGCATTCTCCTGACAGCGATTCCAGCGAAAGCCAGAAGCGCGGGGGCAATCAGGGCAACCGTCCCCGGCTCGGGAATAGTTGGTCCTGGTGGTCTAAAGTATACGTTCCCAATCCTCATGAAATCTTCCGCACCATCACTCGTTGTGACCTTCAAGCCGATGTCCGGGATTGTGTAAAGGCTCCCGTAATCTATATCAGGAGTTACCCCGCTGGCGTCATCATATAAACCGTCTGCGTTCAAATCCCATAGCCAGGAAAGGACGCTGCTGGAGCCGCTGGACCAACTACCGTCTAAAACATCACGGCTACCATTGTAGGTCCAGTTCACGAAAGCGCAGGCCCAAGGCGTCCCGTTAGGAAGGCGTTCGTATACGTCGATATACCCCGGCGCTCCTGAGTTGTAGCCGACTATCCCGCTGACGAAAAGTCTTGTCCCGTCCCAAGCTAGTCCGCGTATCCCCTGTGAGAATGTATTCAATCTGAACGAATTCAACCTTTCACCTGTGTAGGGATCAATCTCAACGCATAAGCCCGAATAGCCGACAGCACCGATTAAGGTGGAACCATAGGCGGTCAATCCGTGGTATGACCACGACGAAAAGGAACTCAACAGATTGCCGTTTGTCGTGTCAAAGACTGCAAACCCGCCACCGGAAAAGCCGGAAAGGTACAAGTTACCATCGAATATGGTCGCCGAAATGTACTCCCCATAACCGACGCTGAATGAATTCAAGATGATACCACTTTGGGGATCAATTTCGTACACATAACTGTCAACCCCGCCGTAACTCGAGTGAAGGGCGAATAAGTTCGTTCCATTGTACGCAAGCCCGAGCCACCCACATCCAAAACTTGAGAGGTCAGTGGAACTTATGAGATGGCCGTCATTCGAATCCAGCGTATAAAGCGCGCTGTCGTCCCAGAGGGCAAATACGTTTGTGCCATCCGTGTCCAGACCTTGGATGCTCCATTTCGGGACCGGGATGGAGTAGTCGTACTTAAACGGTCCGCCGACTGCGAAAGATTCCTCACACGCCAAGACCAAAACCAATAGTCCTGCTGCTACCAAAATTTTTGGGCCACCCATACGATACCTCCCAATGTAAGAGTTAACAATCGCCCAATGAGATTATGTCCGTTTCTCTCAGAAAGACCACATTCATAGAAAAAGCCGAGGCTCACCCCCGATATTCATCTAAAGAGTGCAATGAAAATTGGGGATGCACCCCGGCTTTGAAATCCGAAGTATTCATGTTGCCCCGTAAACTATCTGATACACCTTTTCCGACAATCGACCGAACCACCACCTGTCTCATGCTCCAATTTCATGACTATGATGATCACTTTCCCAACACCAGAAGTATATCCCGTCAAATCCGCCGCGGCAAGCGGATTTTTCGTAAAAATTCGGGGAGGGGGGGGGCAAGTCATTGTGGCACAAGCTGTTA
>Ga0315288_10006550_pt1 | contig 14771 bp, 12 predicted proteins | sample YL17G11_20_MG_FD_203454 | JGI IMG/M metagenome (GOLD analysis project Ga0315288, IMG submission 203454) | Sediment microbial communities from Yellowstone Lake, YNP, Wyoming, USA - YL17G11_20 | ecosystem: Environmental > Aquatic > Freshwater > Lake > Sediment | place: USA: Wyoming | collected... | reverse complement strand
CGAGGAGCCCGACGAGCGGCTCATGCGCTCCATCGAGGAGAAGATCGACATCCCTGAGAACCGGAAGGACGACTTCCGGCGCGAGATCATGAACTACATCGGCGCGCTGGCGGTGGAACGGAAGACCTTCAATTACCGGACCAACGAGCGGCTCCACAAGGCGCTGGAGCTGAAGCTCTTCGAGGACCAGAAGGACTCCATCAAGCTCACCAGCCTGGTCAGCAGCGTCGTGGACCGGGAGACCCAGGAGAAGATCGACGTGGTGAAGGGCCGCCTCATCAAGAACTACGGCTACTGCGACGTCTGCGCCACCGACGTTCTGAACTACATCGCCAGCATCTTCGCCCGCGGAGATGCCCGGGACTGAAGCCGAGGCCGTATCCGGGCGCCGGACATGATTCTTCGCATCGAGCAGGACCATCATCGCTTCAAGCAGATCATCCGCGGGAAGATCAAGCAGGATCTCCGGAAGTACATCTCCCGGGGCGAGCTCATCGGGCGCCGAGGCAAGGACCTGATCAGCATCCCCCTGCCCCAGATCTCCATTCCCCACTTCGTCCACGGGACCCGCCAGGCCGGTGGGGTGGGCCAGGGGGACGGTGAGCCGGGCACGGTCCTGGGCGCTGCGGAGCCCGAGGACGGATCCGGACAGGCCGGGGACGCCCCGGGCCGGCACATCCTGGAAGTGGAGATCTCCCTGGACGAGCTGGCGGAGATGCTCGGGGAGGAGCTGGAGCTCCCCCGCATCCAGCCCCGGGGAAAGAAGAACATCGTCTCCGAGAAGGCCCGCTACCACGGCATCACCCACTCGGGCCCGGAGGGCCTCCGGCACTTCCGCCGCACCTACAAGGAGATGCTGAAGCGCTCCATCGCCAACGGGACCTACCGGCGCTCCAGCCCCGGCCCCTTCATCATCAACGAGGACAAGCGCTACCGGACCTGGCGCACCACCATCCTCCCCGAGACGACCGCCGCCGTCATCTACATGATGGACGTGTCGGGCTCCATGGGAGAGGAGCAGAAGGAGATCGTCCGGATCGAGTCCTTCTGGATCGACACGTGGCTGAGGCACCATTACCGAGGGCTGGAGATCCGGTACGTCATCCACGACGCGGAGGCGCGGGAGGTGGACCAGGAGACCTTCTATCACACCCGGGAGAGCGGCGGGACGGTCATCTCCAGCGCCTACCGCCTGGCCCTCGAGATCACCCGGACCGACTACCCCGCCGGGGAGTGGAACGTCTACTGCTTCCATTTCTCGGACGGGGACAACTGGTCCCAGGGGGACACCCAGGAGTGCGTGCGCCTGCTCCGGGAGGACCTCCTGCCGGGGGCGAACCTCTTCTGCTACGGGCAGGTGGAGAGTCCCTACGGGACGGGCCAGTTCCTGGTGGACCTGAAGGAGGCGTTCGCCGACGAGGAGAGGGTGGCCCTCTCGAAGATCGAGAACAAGGAAGCCATCCAGCAGTCCATCCAGGAGTTCATGGGGAGGGGCCGGTGAGCCTCCCTCCTCTCCTGGCCGCCCTCCAGGAGGAGATCGAGGCCCACGCCCGGGCCTACGGCCTCGATTTCTTCCGGGTGATCTTCGAGGTCCTGGACTACCGGAAGCTCAACCAGGTGGCCGCCTACGGCGGCTTCCCCACGCGATATCCCCACTGGCGGTGGGGAATGGACTACGAGCAGCTCCAGAAGGGCTACACCTTCGGCCTCCAGCGCATCTACGAGCTGGTGATCAACAACGACCCCTGCTACGCCTACCTGCTGGAGTGCAACGCCGACGTGGACCAGAAGATCGTCATGGCCCATGTCTACGCCCACTGCGATTTCTTCAAGAACAACGTCTGGTTCTCCCGCACGAACCGGAAGATGATCGACGAGATGGCCAACCATGCCACCCGGGTCCGCCGGTACATGGACCGGCACGGGGCGGACACGGTGGAGAACTTCATCGACACCTGCCTTTCCTTGGAGAACCTCACGGATCCCCACTCCCTCTTCATCGTCCGCGAGCGCCCCGCGCGCTCCAGGGAGGAGGAGCCGCGCCCGGCGGTGAGACGTCTGAAGAGCAAGGAGTACATGCGCGACTACATCAACCCGCCGGACTACATCGCCCGGGAGGAGAAGCGCCTCCGGGAGGATGCGGAGAAGAGGAAGACCTTCCCCGAGGAGCCCTCCCGGGACGTCCTCAAGTTCCTCATCGAGCACTCTCCCCTGGAGAACTGGCAGCGGGACATCCTGAGCATCATCCGGGAGGAGGCCTACTACTTCGCACCGCAGGCCCAGACGAAGATCATGAACGAGGGATGGGCCACCTACTGGCACTCCAAGATCATGACTGAGAAGTGCCTCACCGACGCCGAGGTGGTGGACTACGCCGATCACCACTCGGGAACCGTGGCCGTCCACCGGGGGCGGCTCAACCCCTACAAGCTCGGCGTGGAGCTCTTCCGGGACATCGAGGATCGCTGGAACCGCGGCCGCTTCGGCAAGGAATACGACGAGTGCGAGAACCTCGCGGAGCGGACGGCCTGGGACAGGAAGCTGGGCCTGGGGCGGGAGAAGATCTTCGAGGCCCGGAGGTTCTGCAACGACGTCACCTTCATCGACAACTACCTCACCGAGGAGTTCTGCCGCCGGCACAAGATGTTCGTCTACGACTTCAACCCCAAGACCGGCCTCTACCAGATCACCAGCCGGAGCTTCCGGGAGGTGAAGCAGAAGCTCCTCTTTCATCTCACCAACCGCGGCCTCCCCTTCGTGGAGGTGGCGGACGGGAACCACCGGAACAAGGGGGAGCTGCTCCTCCGGCACCGCTACGAGGGGGTCCCCCTTCGGCAGGACTATGCCCGGGACACCCTGCGCAACGCGCAGAAGATCTGGCAGCGCCCGGTGAACCTGGCCACCGTGGTGGAGGACAAGCCCCGGATCATCTCCTTCACGGGAGAGTCCTTCGAGGAGATCGAGGTCGGCGATCAGGTCGCCTGACCCTCCAGCCATGTCCCAGCCCATGCCATCCGGTCCCGAAGCCCGCACCGCCCCTTCTCCCCCCGCTCTCTGGGCCCTGGCGGGAGGCAAGGGAGGCGTGGGCAGGACCCTCCTGGCCGCGAACATGGGAATCCAGATCGCCCGCCTGGGGAGGAAGGTGGCGGTGGCGGACCTGGATCTCCAGGGTGCCGGCCTGCACACCTACTTGGGATTCGGCGGCGTCCCCCGGACCCTCGAAGGGCTGCTGGAATCCGACGGCGCCGAGCTTCCCGGGCTGCTCGTGGACACCTCCGTCCCTGGCCTGAAGCTGCTGGCGGGGGTGCAGCGCTCTCTCCTTCCGTCCGAACGGGCACTCCTCCTGGAGCGCTTCCTGGCCCTCTTCTCCTCGCTCCCCGTGGACATCGTTCTCCTGGACTGCGGCTCCGGCCGTTCGGTGGAGACCCTGGATCTGTTCCGGGCCTCCCGCTCCGGGATTCTGGTGGCGAGCCCGGAGCCGGCCGCCTTCGAGTCCCTCTACCTCTTCACCGAGGCTCTCATCCAGCGCGTGATGGAGACGCGGCTCTCCCCCGAGAACCGGGAGAAGCTCGCCATCGCCAGGAGCCTGTCGGAGGAAGTCCCCGGTCACCGCGCCGCCTTCCGGACGGCCGTGGAGCGGCTGCGCGGAGAGGCTGGGGAGGCCTGCGGGAGGATCCTGGAGGCCCTGAGGCCCCTGCGGCTCCGGCTGGTCCTCAACCAGGTCCGGAGCGAAGCCGAGGCGGAGATTGCGGGCCTCCTCCGGACCGGCTTCGACAAGTTCTTCGGACTCGAGCTCAGACTGGCGGGATGCGTGGAATACGATCTCTCCGTCCTCCAGTCGGTCCAGAAGCGGAAGCCCCTGGCCCAGCAATACCCCAATTCCCCCGCGACCCAGGGAATCGAGAGGGCCGTCTCCGCCCTCCTGGCGCCGCTTCGGGAGGCCGACGGCGAGCTGCCCCTCGCCCGGAGCCTGGTCACCCTGGACCACTACCGCCTCCTGGAGGTCGCGCGCGGAGCACCGTCCAAGGAAATTCAGCAGTCGTACCACATCCTCAAGCGGGCCTTCGATCCCGACTCGCCCTTCCGGCACCCCGGCCTTTCCCCCGCCCAGGTGGAGCGGGTCGCCGCCCTGGTGGAGAACGCCTACCGGACCCTGATCTTTCTGGAAACGCGATCCGAGTACGACCGGAGGCTGGTGGCCGAGGGGGTCCTCCTCCCTGAGCAGGCACACCGAGCGGAGCACGAGACCGCCGCCGCCGTGCATGCCGCCGCGCCCGGGACGGCCGGCACCGACACGGTTTCCCCTCTGCCCGTCTCCGCCCAGGACGACGCGGGACGTCCTGCCGCCGGCGAAGCCTCCATCCCCGGCGCGGAGCCGATGGTGCCCGGACAGGGGCTCCCGGTCACGGGCATCACGCTCCGCGAGCACAGGGAGGGGCGGAAGCTCTCCCTGGAGGCGATCGTGGAGAGAACCAAGATCCGCCCCTCCATCCTGGAGGCACTGGAGGCCGATCGCTTCGCCGATCTTCCCGAGCCGGTCTTCCTGAGAGGCTTCCTCCGGCAGCTTGCCGTCTGCCTCGGTCTCGATCCCGCCGTGGTCAGCCGGGAGTACATGGAGCGCATCCGCCCCGCCGGGAAGGACCCGGCGCAGCGCTCCCGCTGAGGGGCTCCACTCCCTCCTTCCCGCAGCCCGCCTTCCCTGCCTTTCCTTCCCGGCCCGGAATGGATAGAATCCGGGCCCGAATCGGATGGAATCATGTCGAAAGACGGGATCCTCGAAAGCGCGCGGGATCTGGAGGGGTACTTCGAGTCCGGGGCGAAGCCTCCCGAGGAGTGGGGCACCGGCATCGAGTACGAGCGGGTCGGTGTCTTCACCGAAAGCGGCCGCGCCGTTCCCTACCACGGTCCGCGGTCCCTCTCCGCCCTTCTGGCCCGTCTCGTCTCCGCGAAGGGATGGCATCCCCTCTACGCCGGGGAGCACGTCATCGCCCTAGAGGCGGATCACGCCCGGATCACCCTGGAGCCGGGCGGGCAGATGGAGCTCTCGGGGGCCGTCCACCGGCGTCTGGAGGACCTCCGGGAGGAGGTGGCCCGCTGGGGCGAGTTGACCCGGGAACACTCCCATCCGCTGGGGATCACCTGGCTCGGCCTGGGCCTCCAGCCCTTCACTCCGCTGGGCGAGATCCCGTGGGTCCCCAAGCCCCGGTACCGCATCATGTCCGCCCACCTGGCCGCGACCGGGGCCCTCAGTCACGTGATGATGAAGCAGACGGCGTGCGTCCAGGCGAACCTGGACTACTCCGACGAGGCGGACGCCATCGAGAAGCTCCGGACGGCCATGGGCATCACCTCGGTGGTGACCGCCCTCTTCGCCAACTCATCCCTTCTTGAAGGGAGGCCCAGCGGCTTCCTCAGCTATCGCTCCTGGGCCTGGCAGAACACCGACCCATCCCGCTGCGGCATCCTTCCTTTCGTCTTCGGCAGCGAGGCCGGCTTTGCCGACTACCTGGATTACGCCCTGGACGTGCCCCTCATGTTCATCCTGCGGGGGGGCAATTTCGTGGACATGAAGGGGATTCCTTTCCGCCGGTACCTCCTCGAGGGCGCCGGCGGGCATCGAGCCACCCTGGCGGACTTCGAGCTGCACCTCACGACCCTTTTCCCCGAGGTGCGTCTCAAGCGGTACCTGGAAATCCGGGGGGGGGACTCTGCCGACGCGGCCACGGCCCTGTCCCAGGTGGCGCTCTGGAAGGGGATCCTCTATGATCCCGATTCCCGCCGCGAAGCCTGGGGCCTGGTATCAGATCTCTCCCTGGAGGAGAGGCTCCGGTTCCACCGGGAGGCTTCGAGAACGGGACCGGAGGCCCGGCTGGGCCGCCGGAAGGCGCTGGAGATCGGCGCCGATCTCCACCGGATAGCGGCCGCGGGGCTCGTCCGCCTCGGGGAGTCCCCCGCGCTGCTGGATCCACTGGCGGAGATCCTCTTCGAGCGGAAGGCCTGTCCCGGGCAGCTGATCCGGGACCTCTGGCTGGGGGAATGGAAGGAACAGCGCCGGCTGCTCATCGACTACTGCGGCCGGACCACCCTGAAACCGATCGAGCTCCCTGGAGGAAGCGGTGCCGAAGATTATTGAGACCGTCCCCAACTTCAGCGAGGGACGCCGTGTGGAGGTGGTCCAGGCCATCGTCGAGGCGGTCCGCAACACGCCCGGAGGGGCCCGGGTCCTGGACATCTCCTCCGATGCCGACCACAACCGCTCGGTCCTGACCCTGGCCGGGGAGGAGGCGCAGGTCCGGGCTTCCATCCTGAGGCTTTTCGAGGTGGCCCTGGAGCATATCGATCTCCGGACCCACAGGGGCGAGCATCCCCGGCTCGGCGCCGTGGACGTGGTTCCCTTCGTCCCGGTTCAGGGAGTCACCATGGCCGACTGCGCCCGGCTGGCCCGCTCCCTCGGCGAGGAGGTGGCCGGCCGGTTCAAGCTCCCCGTATACCTCTACGAGGAGGCGGCCACCGCGGAGCACCGGCGGAACCTGGCCGAGATCCGGAAGGGGGAGTTCGAGGGGCTCCCCCGTAAGATGAAGGACCCAATCTGGGCTCCGGACTTCGGGCCCGCCGAGCCGCATCCCTCCGCCGGCGCCACCGTCATCGGCGCCCGCGAGTTCCTCATCGCGTTCAACGTGAACCTGGCCACACCCGACGTCCAGATCGCCGACAAGATCGCCCGGGCCATCCGGCACAGCAGCGGCGGCCTGCGCTACTGCAAGGCCATGGGAGTGGCCCTCTCCGAGCGGCGGATCGCGCAGGTCTCCATCAACATGGTCAATTTCAAGAAGACGCCGCTTCACCGCGTGGTGGAGATGGTCAGGAGCGAGGCCGCCCGATACGGCGTGAACGTTGTGGGAAGCGAGATCGTGGGGCTGGTGCCCAATGACGCCCTCCTGGCCGCCGCCGACTTCTATCTCAGGCTTGAGGATTTCCACGTCTCGCAGGTCCTCGAGAACCGTCTTTCGGAGCCCGGGGGCTAGGACCCCCGTGAAGCTCGCCGCCCCGGGCCCCCGGAGCCTCTTCTCACGCGCCGAGCGGCGCCTGGGGGCGTCACCGCTTCCTGACCTGCTCACCCGCCTTCCTTCCGGCGCCCCGCTCTCCGGACCCGATCTCCTCCGGGAGATCCACGGCATGGCCGGTTGCCTTTCCGGAGCCGGAATCCGCCGGGACTCCCGGGTCCTGATCGCCCTCTCCCACCCTCTGGCGATGATTCTCGTGCTCCCTGCGCTGTGGAGCCTGGACTGCGTCCCACTCCTTGCCGACGGCTCGTCGTCCCGGGCGGAGATCGAGGAGTTGGTCCGGCGCCTGAGTCCCGACCATCTCCTGGGGGACGGCGAAGGGATGCGGGTCGCATCGCGGACCCTCCTCTTCCCGGCCCTTCCTCCCTTACGGATCGGCCGGATCCGCGGCGGAGGGGACCTTCTTCTTCCCCGGGGAACGATCCTGGTGCGGACCACCTCCGGATCCACCGGCCCGCCCCGGGGAGTGGCCCTGAGCGCCTCCCAGATCCTCTCCGACGCCCTGAACATCCTCTCCTCCCTGCGGGTCCCCGGAGAGATGCGGGGGCTGGCGGTGGTGCCGCTGTCCCACGCGTTCGGCTTCTCCACCCTCCTCTCCCCCCTGCTCTTCCACGGCCAGCCCCTCCTCCTCCTGGAAGATCCTGTGCCGGAGCAGTTCCGATCCGCCCTTCGCCGCCACCGCTCCCTGTTCTTTCCGGGAGTTCCCTACCTGTACGATCTCCTCGGCCGGGCGGAAATCAGCCCGGGGATCCTCGGCCACCTGAGCCTGTGCATCTCCGCCGGGGCCCCCCTCCCGCGGGAGACCGCCCGGCGTTTTCGGGATCTCTCCGGCTCCCCCGTTCGGAACTTCTACGGCACCAGCGAGTGCGGCGCCGTCGCGTGCGATCGCTCCCTGCGGGGAACGGCCCCCGCCGGCTGCGCGGGACGCCCCCTCTCTGGCGTGAGAGTCTCCCTCGGGGGGACGGGGAGGGTCATCGTGCAGGGGAAGGCGGTGGGGCTGGGATACGTGGAGAGCGGCGCGCGCCCCAGGCTCTTCCGGGGCCGGCTCCTGACGGAAGACCTGGGACGGATCGATTCCCGGAAGAGGCTGCACCTGCTCGGCCGCCTGGACGCCCTCATCAGCGTCGGCGGCCGCAAGGTGTATCCCGCCGAAGTGGAGCGGGTCCTCCGCGCGGCACCGGGCGTGAAGGAGGTCGTGGCCATGGGAATCCCCGACGCCAGCCGGGGCGAAGCGGTGGCCGTCGCCGTGGAGTATCCCGCAGGGGCCGGACTCCCCGCCGACCTCCTGGATAGGTGCCGGCGCCGTCTGGCCCGGTACAAGGTGCCGCGCCGACTCCGGATCTTCCCTTCCCTCCCGAGGACCGCCCGGGGGAAGCTCGATCTCGGCCGGATCCGGACCCTCCTGGAGGGAGGATCTCCCTCTCCCCGATTCCGTTGACTACTCCGCGCACACCTTGCTAAGATTCGATCCGCCTCACCCGAGGGCGAGGCGTGCGCCCCTGGGAAGTTCCCTTCATTCGACGGAGACGGCCGGGCGGGCCCGCCGGCTGCGGGAAAGTGTGACGACGGCTCCTTCCCTCAAGCAGGAAATTAAGACCTTCATCGTGCGGCGCCTCCGGCTCTCGGACGTGGCTCCCGAGTCCATCGGAGACGCGGACCCTCTCTTCGGTGGCGGGCTGGACCTGGACTCGGTGGATCTGCTGGATCTGGTGGTGGGGGTCGAGAAGGAGTACGGGATCCGCATCGCCAGCGCCGCGGAAGGGAAGGAGATTCTTGCCTCCGTCGACGCTCTCGCCGCCTACATCATCGGAAAGCGCGCCTCGGCCTGATCGGCCGGACCCGGGCCGGCGACCCCTCTGCCGGAGATCGCAGGGATGGCCGACTTCGCCGCTGTAATCCCCGCGTACAACGCCGCCGCCACCATCCAAGAGGTGGTCCGGCGGACCGCGGCGATCCTGCCCCGCGTCCTGGTGGTGGACGACGGCTCCACGGACGGGACGCGGCTGAGGGCGGAGGAAGCCGGCGCCCGCGTCCTTTCCCACCCCGCCAACCGGGGCAAGGGGGCCGCCCTTCGCACGGCCTTCGAGGCCCTGGAGCATGAGCCCCTGGACGCCGTCGTCACCCTGGACGCCGACGGCCAGCACGACCCGGGGGACATCCCTCTGTTCCTGCACGCCTTCCGGCAGTCCCGGGCCGATCTCATCGTGGGGGCCCGGAATTCGGACTTCTCATCCATGTCCCGCGGCCGCCGGTTCGGCAACCGGTTCTCGTCGTCCGCCCTCCGGTTCTTCTCCGGCCTGCGCCTCCCCGACTCCCAGAGCGGGTTCCGTCTCTACTCCATGTCCTTCCTCCGGAAGGTGAAGGCGCGCCGCCATGCCTATGACGCCGAGATGGAACTGCTGCTGCGGGCGGCCGCGGGAGGGTTCCGGGTAGAGTCCCTGGCGCTGCGGAGATTCGTGGCCGACGGCCGGGCCGGGAGCCACTTCCGTCCCTGGCTGGACACCTGCCGGATCTGCGCCTGCGTCGTCGGCTTCTCGCTGCGACGCCGGCTCCCGGGAAAGAAGACATGAACCGCCGGGACACGATCCTCCCGGTCTCCTCGTCCCACTGCCATGAGGACGGGACCGTGGCCCGGATCGAGCGCTACTGGACCTCCGGACTGACGCTGGTCTACCTGAAGGCCTTCACGCCGCCCGGCTTTCGGGTGGACCTGGTGGAGGATTTCCGGTCGAGAGGCCTTCGGAAGCGAATCTACCACTCGGACCGGCTCCACGATCTCAAGGATCTCCCGCGGATGGATCTGCAGAGCCTTCCCCTGTTCCGGAGGGAGCTCATGCGGGAGGCCGTCTACCGGGATTACTACTTCCAGTTTCCGCTCCTGGTGGCCCGGGGATGTCCCTTCGCCTGCGAATACTGTTCCGTGGCGGAGTACCACGACCACGGCTACCGGAAGCGTCCCGTGGGCGACGTCCTCCGGGATATCCGCGACATCCGGGCCATGGGATCGCGGAACGTTCTCTTCCTGGATGACAATCCGGTGGCCGACAGGGCCTACGCAAGGGATCTTCTCCGGGCCATGCGGCCCCTGGAGCTCCGCTGGTCCAGCCAGTGCACCATCCAGATCGCCCAGGACCGCGATCTGCTGGATCTGGCCGCCGAGTCCGGCTGCTCCCTGCTCTCCATCGGCTTCGAGACCATCAAGCAGTCGAACCTGACGGAGCTCAACAAGAGCTGGGCGAGGTCCAAGGATTACGCGGAGATGATCCGGGAGATCCGGCGGCGGGGAATCCAGATCGTGGCCCTCATCATGCTCGGGCTGGACGACGACACTCCCGAGGACTTCGACCGGACCCTGGAGTTCCTCATCGAGAACAAGGTGGCGCTGGCCAAGTTCCACCTCCCCCCCCTACCCCGGCACCCCCTTCTACGAGCGAATGGAGCGGGAGGGAAGGATCCTGACCCGCGACTGGAACGACTATCACTGCGGCAACGCGGTCATCCGGCCGCTGGCCATGACGCCGGAGGCGGCGGTGTCGAAGTACTGGGCCACCCACAACGGGTTCTTCTCGCTGCGCTCGATCCTCCGGCGCTTCCTCCTCCCGGCGCCGCCGCAACCTCCAGGTCTCCATGCACTACCTCCTGGCCAACATCGCCTTCCGTAAGCTCCGGAGGGCGGGCACGCATCCCTACCTCTTCTAAAGGCACAAGAAAAGGGGCGGGAGATCTTCCTCTCCCGCCCCCGGGACCATCCCGCAGCCGCGGATCAATGACAGCCGCAGGCTCCTGCCGCCACGCCCGCCTGCGATCCGGGCACGCCCAGGACCCTCAGCCCCGGCACCGCCACGGAGGTTGCCGTCGGCGGCTTGCCGCCCGCAGCCGGGGACTGCTCCGGGAGCGGCACGTTCCTGCCGCCGGCGTAGACGACGTGGCGGCCTTTCCGGGCGTACCAGTCGGCGGTGGTGGCCGACTGGTGCACCTGCTCGACGATCTGCCTCCAGCCCACGCCGGTGTTGTAGGCGCAGAAGGAGATCTCCCCCCTCTGCGTGGCGTAGGGGATGATGCACATCTCGGTGCGCCGGAAGTCGTAGTTGAAGAGGTCCTGGAACCACATCCCGGCCACCATCAGGATCCGCCAGTCGTAGCGGGGCCTGTCCGCCAAGTTCAGCCTCCCGCCGTTGTGGCCGTCGATGATCTTCAGCATCTGCCAGAACCCGAGGCTCTCCGGCGCTTCCTCGAGCCGGTAGTTCCGGAGGACCGACAACACCACCTGGGCCACGGTCAGGAACCGGCTCCGGCAGGAGTCGTTGATGACCTTCAGGTCCTCCAGGAGCCGGTCGGTGTCGAGAAGCTGGGGCACGGGCAGCACCTCGTGGGTGACCAGGTTCACCAACAGCATGGTCCCCACCCCGCAGTTCGGATGGCACCCGCACTTCAGCGATCCGAACCGGGCCTCCACGCCATCCAGCGTGTCCTTCAGATCCGAGAAGGGACCCGACGCCGACAGCGGGTACCAGTCCCGCAGCGGCTCGGTGATCCCCAACTGTGCCTTGAGGTCGTATGCCAGGTGGGAGAGGGTGTAGCGCTGCCGGCGCCGGTCCTCGTCGGAGACCTCCTCGTCCCGGCCGCTGAACGACACCGGCTGGAACGAGACGGCGTTGATCTTGTCGACGTTCTCGATGGCAAACCTCACGATGGGGCCCACCTGGTGGTCGTTGATGGTGTTCACCACCGTCACCACCAGGGTCACGTCGATCCCCGCCGCCTTGAGGTTCTCCAGGGCCCGGAGCTTCACGTCGAACAGGTTGCCCACCTTCCGGTGCGTGTTGTTCTCGTTCCCCACGCCGTCGAACTGGAGGTAGACGAGTCGCAGCCCCGCCTGCCTCGCCTTCCGGGCGAAGCCGGGGTCCTGGGCGAAGCGGATCCCGTTGCTAGCGGCCTGGGTGGACTGGTAGCCCAGCTTCTTGGCGTAGGCCACCGCGTCCAGGAAGTACGGGGAGATGGTGGGCTCCCCGCCCGAGAACTGGACCGAGAGCTGCCGCTTCGGCTTGATGCTGACGGCGTTGTCCAGGATCTCCTTGATGTCCTCCCGGGTGAGCTCGTGGACGTAGCCGACCTGGTTGGCGTCCATGAAGCAGGGATTGCACATCATGTTGCAGCGGTTGGTGAGGTCCACGGTGAGGACCGCACCCCGGCCGAACTTGATGGAGGAGCTCCCGTGATGATGGAGATTGTCCTTGGCCATCACGAAGTCCCGGCCCGGGTAGAGCTCCTCCATCCGGCGCAGGAACCGGACGTCCATGGCCATGATGTCCTCGAAGTGGCCATGCTTGCGGCAGTCCTTCTCCATGTAGACGCCGCCGTTCCGCTCCACGATGCGGGCCTTGATCTCGCCGGGCCTGCCCTGGATGAGGACCTGCCAGTCCTCCCTTCCCTCCAGAATGGCGGACCGGATCTCGAGGACGCACTTCGGGCAGAGGGAGTCGGTCTCCCGGGGGAAACCCAGCGGGGGCTTGCTCCGCTCGCTGCTCTTGAGCAGGGGCGCCGGGGCCCAGCGGGGCTGGAACCGGCCGTAGGGGACCAGGCGGTTGGCGGCCTGGAAAGTGTGCCATGCCACATCGGCCAGATGGCGGGCCGTCCGTCCCAGGATTTTCCGGGAGAGGCGCACCCGGGAGTCCGTCGGCTTGGGGGCAGCGTTCACGGGGCTCCCGGCGGGCTTCCGGAGCGCCGCCGCCCGGAAGGGCTCCGCCGCCGTGCCCCTCTTTTTCTTCGCCTTCTGTTCCCGGAGAACAGCGGTCTGACTCATGAATCCACTCCTTCTCATCCGTCTCCGGCGCGGCGCCAGAGCACCCTCATAGACGACTGGACCAGATCTGATCTGGCCGCCGACTGAAACCGACCGTTCGGGGGACGGTGGACGCGCCGGTCGAAACGCGCCCCTCCGCTTACGCTCCTTCCGACTCCGGCCGCGGAACCCACGACTCGGCCGGCAGCACGGGAAACTCGGCTTCCAGGATCCCGGTCCGATTCCGGGACTCCACTCCGGAGGCCGGATCGGCCGGACCCGTCCGAACCGCCTCCATCAGGTCCCGCCCATGGCGCCGGGCGGCGCCGTGCACCCGAAGCTGACGGACGAGGGTCCCCAGCGCGGGAAGCGCCACAAGGTGGAGGGGGAGGCTCAGCAGCGCGCAGGCCGCCGCCTTCCGCCGCCCCTCCGGGCTGAAATGGCCCCTGGGGTTCCCGGCCACGTCCCGGTAGTAGGTCAGCACAACCCGGTAGACATCTCTCACCAAAGGAGCCAGTCGGGCCGATTCCCCGCGGGGCACGGTCCTGCGTCCTCGCAGGGCGCCCAGGAAGGAGGCCCGGTCCACCGCTTCGGCTTCGGTCCAGGCCCAGCCGATTCTCCGCGACGTATGGGCATCGCTCCCTCCCGTCCGGCCCACCGGGCGACTCCCCTTCTCCAGAACGTCGGCCAGTCTCGCCGCCAGACTGTTGGACCCCTCCCGCTGGGCGCCGTTTCGCGTCTCCACCAGAGGGAAGAGCCCCGCCAAGTCCACCAGCTTCCGACCGGGCACCCTCTCCCGCACGAGGGAGGACCCGATGTGGTTCAAGGCGGCGGGAACACCCTCCCGCTCCAGAAACGGGAGGAGCTCCCGGACGTTGTCCCGCAGCCGCCGGATTTCCCCATGCATCCTCTCGTCGATCCCGAAGACACTGACATGGAGGCGGCACCCCGTCAGGAGATCCCGGGTGGTGACCTCCTCCGAGATGAAGAAATCCGGGAGATCGCCCTCTTCCGACAGAAGCTCCAGGCAGCCGTCGATCGTGTCGTGGTCTGTGAAGGTGACCAGATCCATCCCCCGGGCCTTTGCCCTGAGATAGACCTCCCGGGGCTCCGAGTAGCAGTCCCTGGCCCCGAGGATCGGCAGGGTCTCCAGGCGGGAGTGGCGGGTGTGCACGTGCAGGTCCGCTCGTAACAGGCGCCCCGATGGCGATGCCAAACCTAACCTCCCGAAGCGGACCCGATTGGTCCGAAAAGAGCCTACAAGCGGGTTTCCGCGGGGGCGGAGAAGCCGGCCGCCGCAAGATCGGCCAGGGTGATCTCCTCGAAGACGGCCCTGACCCGGGACTGGGCCTTCTCCACCACCTGCTGGATCGCGTGCTGGGCCCGGCCGGTGAAGTCCTTCCCGGGATCCGCCTCCCGCGACGGGGTGCAGATGGGCCCCTGCAAGGATTCGACCACTTCCCGCAGCGTGATCTGGCTGGCGGGACGGGCGAGCAGGAACCCTCCGCGGAAGCCACGGCGGGAGCGGACGAGGCCGCTCCGGACCAGCCGTTGGAATATCTTGGACAGGAAGGTTTCGGGGATGGAAGTGGCCCGGGAGACTTCCCGGAGCAGCGTGGAGCGATCGCTTCCGACCTGTGCCAGGTAGGTCAAGCCCTCAATCCCGTACTCGACGCCCCGGTTCAGATGCATCTCAGGCCCTCGATGAAGCGCCTGGCGACCATCTCCCGGAAGGCCGGATTCTGTAACCTCCGGAAGCGTCGATACTTTTAGCAGAAGGCCGGGGGCAAGTCAAGAGTCGGTGCCCCCCGGTTTTCGGCCCTCCTTCCCGGTCCGGAGAGCCCCGTTCCGGGGCAGACCAGCCGCCGGGATCAGCTCCCCGGTCAGCGCTCCCCCTTGATGCCGTAAGCCCGAAGCTTCCGGTA